>Ga0187773_10000202_pt1 | contig 25016 bp, 29 predicted proteins | sample 0216_BV02_MP05_1_FD_133133 | JGI IMG/M metagenome (GOLD analysis project Ga0187773, IMG submission 133133) | Tropical peat soil microbial communities from peatlands in Department of Meta, Colombia - 0216_BV02_MP05_10_MG | ecosystem: Environmental > Terrestrial > Soil > Wetlands > Peat | place...
CAATTAAAAGTAGAATCGAGGATGCGGCGCCACCAACGGGTGCGAAAGACGGTCTTCGGTCTGCCCCACCGCCCGCGGCTCGTGGTCTTTCGCAGTAATCAGCACATCTACGCCCAGATCGTTGACGATACGGCGGGTAAAACGGTGGTGGCCGCATCGACATTGGATCCGGAATGCAAGAAGAGCGCGCCGCGTGGAAATAATCGGAAAGCAGCCGAGGCGGTGGGACAGGTAATCGCAAAACGGGCGTTGGCCAAAAATATCAAAACGGTCGTGTTTGATCGGGGTGGTTATCTGTTTCACGGTAGGGTAAAGGCCTTGGCGGATGCGGCGCGCCAGGGGGGGCTGATCTTTTGAGGCCGTATCTCAGGCGAATTCAAAGTTCGTATCGATCAATAAAGGAGTAAAATTCGGTGAAAGTCAACCCTAATGAACTGACCTTGAAGGATAAAGTGGTTTTTATCAACCGCGTCGCCAAAGTGGTTAAAGGGGGAAAGCGGTTCAGTTTCAGCGCGCTGGTCGTGGTCGGTGACGGCCACGGCTATATTGGAATGGGCAATGGGAAGGCGGCCGAGGTTCCGGATGCGATACGAAAGGCCGTCGAGAGAGCCAAAAAAGACCTGATCAAGGTTCCGTTAAAGAACACCACGATTCCTTATGCTGTTACGGGATATTACGGTGCCGAGGAGGTGCTTCTGAAACCGGGAGCGGAAGGCGTCGGCGTGATCGCCGGCGGAGCCGTTCGGGCCGTCATGGAAGTTTGTGGAATCCAGAACGTGGTCAGCAAATCCTTGGGCAGTGGCAATCCCAACAACGTTGTAAGGGCCACGCTGAACGGGCTCCAAAAGCTCCAGGCCCCGGAAGAAATCCAGAAAATGCGCCGTTTGGACGTATCGGAAGAGGCGGGTTATGTCGGCAAGCCGGCCGCGTAAGTTGGCCATTACCTTGAGACGAAGCGTTATCGGATACCCTCGCAAGCAGCGGACGGTGGTCCGATCGCTCGGCCTACGACGCATTCGCCATACCGTTGTTCGGGCGGATACCCCGCAGACCCGCGGTATGATCGCACAAATTCACCATCTGCTCGATGTGAAAGAGGCTTAGGACATGAGGCTCCACGAATTACAGCCACAAGGCGGATCCCGGAAAAAAGAGAAACGAATCGGAAGAGGAATCGGTTCGGGACACGGAAAGACGTCCACAAAGGGACATAAGGGGGGGCTGGCGAGAAGCGGAGGCGGGGGCAAGGGGCCCGGGTTTGAAGGCGGCCAGATGCCGTTGATCCGACGCATCCCAAAGCGTGGCTTTACAAACCGTTTCCGTGACGAGGCCGCGGTGGTGAACTTGGAGAGTCTGAACCGCTTCGATGGAAAATCGACCGTTACCCCGGACCAGTTGAAAGATGCCGGTTTGGTCCGCCGATCCGCGACCGCCGTGAAAATCTTGGGCCAGGGCGAATTGAGCAAACCGCTGACGGTTCAGGCCCATCAATTCAGCCGATCCGCGTCGGAGAAAATCCAGAAAGCCGGCGGGAACGCCGAAATGATCCGGACGGCCCCTGGAAAATCAAGTCCGTCGGCAAAGGCCCGGTCGGTCTTGAGGAGCGGCAAAGGTGTTTGAACGTTTTATTGCCAACCTTCAGAACATTTTTCATATTCCGGAACTTCGTCATCGAATTTTGTTCACCTTGGGGATGCTGGGCGTTTATCGAATCGGTGCCCATATCCCGACTCCGGGAATTAATAATGAGGCCCTCAGCCAATTTCTGGCGGCTCAAGGAGGGGCGCTGCTTGGATTCCTGGATATTTTTTCGGGCGGGGCGCTGTCCCGGCTGACCATCTTTGCGCTGGGGATCATGCCGTACATCAGCGCCTCCATCATCCTTCAGCTTTTGACGGTCGTCATTCCGACGCTTTCAAAACTGGCCAAGGAGGGAGAACGCGGGCGCAAGAAGATTATTCAGTATACTCGGTACGGTACGGTAGTCATTTCACTCATCCAGTCCTTCGGGATCTCCGTCGGCCTGGAGGGAATGCAAAACGGGTCTTTCGTACAACACCCGGGCTTCGCCTTTCGAATCATGACGATGATCACTTTGACGGCCGGCACCGCGTTTCTGATGTGGCTGGGAGAACAGATTACGGAACGGGGAATCGGGAACGGGATCTCGCTGATCATTTTCTCGGGGATCGTGGCTCGAATGCCGGCAGCCGTGATCAACACCTATCGTCTGTATGATACGGGGCAGCTAAACCTTTTTTTCCTGATCGTCCTGGCCCTCTTGATGGTTGCGGTCGTTTCGGCGATCGTCTTTTTGGAGAGTGCCCGGCGGAAGATTCCGGTTCAATATGCGAAACGGGTCGTCGGAAGAAAGGTCTACGGAGGGCAGAGTACTCATATCCCGTTGAAGATCAATACCGCGGGCGTGATTCCTCCGATCTTTGCTTCATCGATCATCGCCTTTCCGGCGACGATCACCGGCTTCATACAGATTCCTTGGGTCCATGACATTTCCAGGCAACTCGCTCCGGGATCTGCGCTTTACACTGTTTTATACGTCGGGATGATCGTCTTCTTTTGTTTTTTTTACACGGCGGTGGTTCTCAATCCGGTGGATATGGCCGACAACATGAAAAAGTACGGCGGGTTTATCCCCGGGATCCGGCCGGGTCAGAGAACGTCCGATTACATCTATCAGGTCCTGACACGGATCACCTTTGTGGGGGCGCTCTATCTCGCGATCGTCTGCGTGATCCCGGAGTTACTGATTTATAAAATGGGGGTGCCGTTCTTCTTTGGGGGAACGTCGCTTTTGATTGTGATCGGCGTTGGCCTGGACACCGCCCAGCAAATCGAGTCCCATATGCTGACGCGGCATTATGAGGGGTTTCTATCCAAGGGCCGTCTGAGAGGAAGGGCTGGGTAGGCGAGGTGCGGCGTGCGGCTCATTTTTTTAGGACCCCCGGGAGTGGGAAAAGGGACTCAAGCGCAACGGCTGTCGGCCCAGCGGAGCATTCCAAAAATTTCGACGGGGGATATCCTGCGAGAGGCGGTTCTGAAAAAAACGACATTGGGTGTTCAGGCCCAGTCGTTTATGGACAGCGGCAAGCTGGTTCCCGATGAGGTGGTCATCGGCATTATCCGCGAGCGCTTGAAAGAGACGGATTCCCAAAAGGGTTTTATCCTGGACGGTTTTCCAAGAACGGTGCCGCAAGCACAATCCCTGGGATCGATGGTTCGCCAAGACGGACGGACGATAGACCGGGTCCTGAATTTCGAATTGGCGGATGATGAACTGATACGGCGGCTGTCGGGTCGAAGAAGCTGCCCAAATTGCCAGGCGGTCTACCATCTGGAGTTTAGTCCTCCCAGGAAGCCGGATCTGTGCGATCGGTGCGGCGGGAAGCTAATTCAGCGAAGCGACGATCAGCCGGAGACGATTCGCAAACGCTTGGAGATTTATCGCTCGCAGACGTTCCCGTTAATCCGGTTTTACGAGGAGCAAGGCCTCCTCGCCCGAATTGACGGGTCGGGTACCCCGGAGGTGGTGTTTCAAAGGGTCGGCGCGGTCATTGGAAGATCGCCATGATCATTTTGAAATCCCCAGAGGAAATCCGCCAGATCGAAAAAGCGGGAAGGATTGTGGCGGAGGTGTTGAAGGAACTCAAGGCACAGGTGAAACCCGGAGTGACCACGTTGGAGCTGGACCGAACGGCTGAAGAAGGAATACGAAAACGCGGAGGCCGCCCGGCCTTCAAGGGGTACCGGGGATTTCCGGCGACCCTTTGTGCATCGGTGAACGATGAAATCGTGCACGGGATTCCGTCTAAACGGGTCCTTCAGCCCGGAGACATCATCGGTTTGGATCTGGGGGCGATCGTTGATGGTTATTACGGGGATGCGGCCATTACGGTAGCGGTCGGTGCCGTTGAGCCGCCCGTGGAACGACTGGTTCGGGTGACGGAGGAATCGTTGTATCGGGGAATCGAACAAATGCGGGTGGGAAATCGACTGTCCGATATTTCCCACGCCGTTCAAACCCATGTCGAGGCGGCCGGTTATTCGGTGGTCAAGGATTTTGTAGGGCACGGGATCGGTCAATCGCTCCATGAAGAGCCTCAATTGCCCAACTTCGGCCCACCCGGTCAGGGGCCCCGACTCAAGGAGGGAATGGTCCTGGCGATCGAGCCGATGGTGAACATGGGGAAGGATGGTGTTCGCATCCTCAGCGATCATTGGACGGCCGTGACGCAAGACGGGAGTCTTTCGGCTCATTTTGAGCACACCGTCGCCGTGACCGAAGCGGGTCCGGTTATTTTAACCTCGAATGATCATGGGAGAGTCTGAACGGGCATGTCGAAGGAAGACGTGGTTGAGGTTCAGGGAACGATAGTCGAGACCCTTCCGAATGCGATGTTTCGAGTGGAATTGGAAAACGGGCACCGAGTCCTGGCCCATATCTCGGGAAAGATGAGAATGCATTTCATCAAGATTCTTCCGGGTGACAAAGTGACGGTTGAACTTTCGCCATACGACCTGACGCGAGGAAGAATCACGTACCGGTTTAAATAAAGGCCCGATTTCTTAAGCAAACAGGTGCAACTATGAAGGTGCGATCCTCAGTCAAAGCGATCTGTGCAAAATGCAAGGTCATACGCCGGAAGGGCGTGGTCCGGGTCATCTGCACCAATCGACGTCATAAACAGCGCCAGGGATAGGGCGCGGCAGAATCGTGCCCGTTTCGTGAGCAGGCCGCCTCGGAACGGACGACTAATTTAAAGGAGGCAACGTGGCCAGAATTGCAGGAGTGGATCTTCCGAGAGATAAAACGGTCGCCGTGGGTTTGACCTACATTTATGGTATCGGCCGGTCGACGTCGAGGAGGATTCTGAAAACGGCGGGGATAAATCCGGAAAAACGGGTGAAGGATCTCAAGGAGGACGAAATCGTCCTGCTTCGAGAGACCATCGAGCGGGACTATAAAGTGGAAGGGGACCTCCGCAAAGAAGTCTCGATGAACATCAAGCGGCTGATGGATATCGGAAGCTACCGGGGATTGCGGCATCGTAAGGGATTGCCACTTCGCGGACAGCGGACGAAAACCAACGCCCGCACCCGAAAGGGACCTAAGAAATCAATCGGCATCAAGTTGAAGTCGGAAGCCACCGCGTAGGAGAGGATGTATGGCAGGTAAAAAAGGGAAAAAACGCGAGAAGAAAATCGTTCAGGTCGGGATCGCGCATATTCAGGCGTCCTTCAATAACACGATCGTGACCGTGACCGATATGAGCGGAAACGTCGTGGTGTGGTCCAGCGCGGGCAATCAGGGGTTCAAAGGCTCGAGGAAGAGCACCCCATTCGCCGCGCAGCGGGCAGCCGAGGTTGCGGCAAAGAAGGCCATGGAGCACGGAATGCGGCAGATTGATGTTCATGTCAAGGGACCTGGATCGGGTCGGGAATCCGCGATCCGGGCCTTGCAGGCGGCCGGGTTGAAGATCAATCTCATCAAAGATGTAACGCCCGTTCCGCATAACGGATGTCGGCCGCCCAAGCGTCGCCGAGTTTGAAATTAATTTGAGGAGGGAAACAAAACGTGGGTCGATATATTGGATCGGTTTGCCGGCTGTGCCGACGGGAAGGGAACAAACTTTTTCTGAAGGGAAGCCGGTGCTTTACGGAAAAATGCGCCATTGAGCGGCGAAGCTATTCACCGGGGCAGCACGGGCAGGCCCGCCCCCGCATCTCCGAATATCAAATCCAGTTGCGCGAGAAGCAGAAGCTGAAAAGGATCTATGGATTGCTGGAGCGCCAATTCAGCGGGTATTTCAAGAAAGCCGCGCGGAAGAAAGGCATCACGGGTGAAAATCTTCTCCAGTTGCTCGAGAGGAGATTCGACAATGTCGTCTATCGGATGGGATTCTGTTCGTCCCGGAAAGAAGCCAGGCAAATGGTAAACCATGGTCATTTTCGAGTCAACGGGCGGAAAGTGGATGTGGCTTCATTTCTTGTAAAAGACGGTGATGTGGTCGAATTGAAAACGACCAGCCGTCAGTTACCGCAGGTCCAGGCGTCTCTAACCGCCGCGGAAGGGCGAGGGACTCCTCAATGGCTGGAGTTGGACAAGGCGAATTTTAAGGGTCGGGTTAAAGGTATGCCGACCAAGGAAGATCTGACCGTACCGGTAAATGAACACCTCGTGGTGGAATTGTATTCCCGATGATTGTTTCTTATTTTTCAACGATTCGAGGCCGAGAAGGATTTTTTCTTTTATGGGCTGCGGTGGCAGGTTACATCCGCCAGAGAAGGCGTGGTAAGGAGGGCGTATGATTATTCGGACAAAAGATTTCCAGATTCCCAAAAAAATGGAAATCGAACATGAAACACTCACAGGCACCTACGGCAAATTTTTTGCCGAACCGTTTGAACGCGGGTTCGGCACGACGATCGGGAATTCCTTAAGGCGGATTCTCCTTTCGTCGATTACGGGAGCGGCTGTGACCTCCGTGAAGATCGAGGGGGTCCTGCACGAATTTTCAACGATTCCCGGAGTCAAAGAGGACGTGACGGATATCATCCTGAATGTGAAGAATCTTCGTTTCAAGCTCCACGCGGATCGGCCGAAAACCGTTCGACTGAGAAAGAAGGGTCCCGGTGAAGCCCGCGCCAAGGATATTATTCATGACGCGGATGTTGAAGTTCTCAACCCCGATCTCCATATTGCGACGTTGGACAAAGAGGCGAATTTGGATATGGAATTGGTGATTCGCGTCGGAAGCGGATACGTCCCGGCCGATCGAAATAAGGAAGAAGGGATGCCGATCGGGGTGATCCCCGTGGATTCCATTTTTTCGCCGATCAAGAAAGTCAATTTTAACGTTGAAAACGCACGCGTGGGCCGGATCACCGACTACGATAAATTGATCATGGAGATCTGGACGGATGGCGGTGTCAAACCGGACGACGCCTTGGCGTATGCCGCAAAGATCCTCAAGGATCATCTCGCGATTTTTATAAATTTCGATGAATCCATTGAACCGGTTCACGAGCCGGTGGATGATAAAAAAACGGACTTCAACAAGAACCTGCTCCGCAGCGTGCACGAGCTTGAACTTTCCGTTCGCGCAGCCAACTGTTTGAAAAACGCAAACATCAAAACGATTGGGGATCTTGTTCAGAAGTCGGAATCCGAGATGCTTCGTACAAAGAATTTTGGTCGAAAATCGCTAAACGAGATCAAGGAAATCCTTGCTGGAATGGGGCTGTCGTTGGGAATGAAAGTGGATTATCAGCCGACTGGCGAGGGAACCGAGAAAGGGGATTGAAGCCGGTATGCGCCACAAAAAGCGCGGACGACAACTGGGTCGGGACACGGACCACCGTCGGGCCATCTTCCGAAACTTGGTGACCTCGTTGTTCGATCACGAACGAATTGAAACGACAGAGGCCAAGGCCAAGGAGATCCGCGGAATCGCCGACCGCATGGTCTCCCTGGGGAAGCAGGGAGATTTGGCCGCCCGAAGACGGGCCGCATCGTATTTGATGAGTCCGAAGACGGTTTCGAAATTATTTGCCGAGATCGCCCCTCGATTTACAAACCGTCCCGGCGGCTACACCCGACTGATTAAAACAAGGGTTCGAATCGGAGACGGGGCACGAATGGCTGTGGTCGAATTGGTTGTGCAGGGTCAACCGGCCAAACCCGCGAAAGCCGAAAAAACCAAAGAGGGACCGGAATCCAACCCTTGAAGAAGGATTTGACGATTCCGACCGTAAAGAACACCCTTTCCCCTCCTCCTTTCTGAATCCGTACGGGGAACCTAACCCCATTTCACTATCCCAGATACGGGTGTATTTCCAGCGGGTTCCGAGATCATCGGCCGCTTTACTCAAATCCTGGCGTATGTTATAGTGTGTGTACGATGCCGTTGCGTTTTCCGAGGATCATGCTTCTGATTTTTATTGGATTGCTTCTGGCATTGTTGGTTTGGGTTCTGTCCGTGGGCATTGAACATCCTCAAGTCCTTCCTACATCGAGAACGCTAATCTCGAAAGCGGATATCGAAATGGAAGGGTTTAGGCTCAAGCAGATTCGGAACGGTGCGGTGGATTGGGATATCAAAGCGGAGCGGGCCGAGTTATTTGAGGATCGGAAAGAGGTGTTGCTCAATGACACGCAGGCGACCTTGCAAACCGCCGAAGGGCTCAAAGTGAGTTTTTCAGGCGATGAGGGCCTGATCAATACGGGAACCCACGACTTTGAGATTAAAAAGAACGATGGGGATCTGGATGTATCGATGAATAACGGATTCACGATTCGGACTCCCTCGTTGAGCTGGAAGGATCGAGAGCGGGAGATTGTATCTCTGAAACCGGTTCAGATCACCGCTCAGAGGCTGCGAATTCGCGGCAATCAATTAGTCGTGAAACTGGAAAACCAGCAATTTACGGTCAACGGGGATGTTCATGTTACGACCGAGCCTTAAAATCATTTTGGTCGCCGGTGTTTTTTTTTAAACGGTTCGCCCCTTTTTGCGGCGGATGCGGTGACCCATTCCAAGACGCTTTCCATCAGCTCTAAAAGCATGACGGTAAAAAACATGGAACATCTGGCTATTTTCGATGGCGATGTGGTCATGGTCAAAGAGGACATGACGATTACAGCCCGCCATGCGGATGTCACGTTTGCTTCCAAGGATGACTCCGGGGAGAGCTCTAAGTCATCCTCGGGACTGCTCGCACCGCAGTCTCAATTTGAAAATAATGAGATCACGCTCATTCATGCGATCGGAGACGTCGTCCTTCAGCAAGGGGAGAAACGGGCGAAATCCAACGAGGCGTTTTATTATCAAAAGGAAGATAAGATCGTCCTGTTGGGGGAGCCGGTCGCTTGGGAAAAGGACTATAAGGTTACCGGAACCAAGATGACAATCTATTTGCAAGAGGATCGGAGTGTCGTTGAAGGCAGCAAAGTGCTGATTCATCCCAAAGAACCATCGAAAAAGTAACCCGACTCTTACGTTATTAAGGCGGATGATGCTTCTGAGCGCGAAACATCTCGAAAAAAGTTTTCGAAAACGAAAGGTCGTAAAAGATGTCAGCCTGGACGTAAAGACCGGCGAAGTGGTGGGATTATTGGGGCCGAATGGCGCCGGGAAGACGACGGTCTTCTATATGATGGTGGGTCTGATCCCGGCGGATCATGGAGAGATCTATCTCGACGATCAGAGCATGACGCATCTGCCGATGTATCGCCGGGCCCGTCGGGGCATCGGCTATCTTCCGCAGGAACCTTCGGTTTTTCGAAAACTGACCGTTGAAGACAATCTCCTCGCGATCCTGGAGACCTTGGATTATTCGCCCTCGGAACGGCAGGAACGCCTCCAGGCCCTCCTCAAAGAATTGAACATTTCGCATCTTTCAAAAAATAAAGCCTACGCCTTGTCGGGAGGAGAACGTCGGAGGGTCGAAATCACACGCGCGCTGGTGACGTCGCCTCACTTTCTTCTGCTTGATGAACCCTTCGCCGGCATCGATCCCATTGCGATTATCGATATTCAGAAGATTATCGGCCAATTAAAGGCAAAGGGGATCGGGATCCTCATCACGGATCATAACGTTCAGGAAACACTCGAAATTACGGATCGCTCCTATATAATCAGTGAAGGGGAAATCCTGGAGTCAGGAACGTCCCTAGATATCGCGAACAGTTCCAAGGCCAAGGCGATCTATCTGGGGGAAAAATTCCGATTTCATGGATAAACCCTCGGTTGCAATACCAGGGGGCGACCCCGCGCCGGAGAATGGCGTTTGTCGCGAGGAATAACATTGGCATTATGAAAACCCGACTTGATTTAAGGCTAACTCAAAAACTGATCATGACGCCACAGCTCCAGCAGGCGATCAAACTGCTGCAACTCTCCCGGCTGGAACTCACACAAATGGTTTCGCAGGAACTCCTCGAAAATCCCTTGCTTGACGAGGTCACGGATCTGGAGGAGGCGGTCGAGGAGAAAAAGACCGAGGAGGATGAAGCCACGCCGGATACCACGGAGGTCGAGCTGTCGTCGCAGTGGGAAGAATATATAGGGGATATCCAGCGCGAGAATAAGGAAACCGAGTATCCCTCCGGGGGAGGGGACGAGCCGTCTTCTTATGAACAGACGCTGACCCGCCCTCAGTCGCTGTCGGAGCATCTCCTCTGGCAATTAAAACTATCGGTCGCGACCCCGGAGGAAGTCGAGATCGGAGAGATCATTATCGGGAATATCGACGAGGATGGGTACCTCCGGATGACGGTTGAGGAACTGGCGACCTCGGCCGAAGCCAAAAGCGAGGAAGTCGAACGAGCGCTCAAGCTCGTTCAAAGTTTTGACCCCATGGGGGTTGGCGCACGCGATCTCAAAGAATGTTTATCCATACAACTGGAACAACTCGGATTGAAAGGCTCATTGGCTGATGTGATTGTATCCAGCCATCTGAAGGAGATCGAGGCTCGAAGGTTTCAGGATATAGTCAAGTCACTGGGCGTTTCTCTGGAAGAAATCTTGGCGGTCGTGAGAATCATTCAAGGCCTTGAACCCAAGCCCGGTCGGCCGTTCTTATCCGATGAAGCCCAAATTATTATTCCGGATATTTTTGTGACGAAGTCCGATGACGACTATATCGTCGTCCTTAATGACGACGGCCTGCCCAAACTGCGCATCAGTCCCTACTATCAAAAATTGCTTTTGGATAAAACGCAAACCCCCGATGCGACCCGCAGCTATCTTGAAGGCCGGTTTCGATCGGCCATATGGTTGGTTCGCAGCATTGAACAACGGAACCGTACCATCTGTAAGGTGGCGCAAAGCATCGTGAAATTCCAACGGGAGTTCTTGGAAAAAGGGGTGGATAACCTAAAACCCTTGGTCCTGCGACAAGTGGCCGATGATATTTCCATGCATGAATCGACCATCAGTCGCGTGACGACGAACAAGTATATGCACACCCCTCAGGGAATTTTTGAATTGAAGTATTTTTTTAACAGCAGTCTTTCACGAAGCGGGGAGTTCGGCGGGGAGGTCTCCTCCGTCTCGGTAAGGGAGATCATCCGTCAGATGGTGTCGGGAGAAGATCCCAAAAATCCCCTCAAAGACCAGGAGATCGTTGAACGTCTCAAAAATCAGCATATCGAAATTGCCCGGAGGACGGTGGCGAAATACCGGGTGGAACTTAAAATACCGCAGGCCAGTCGCCGTCGATATTTATCATAGGGGCTCGCGTCGCCCCCTCCACTGGCCGAGCCAGATGGAGCCTCCCCCTCTCGCTCGCTTTGCTCGCTGAGCAGATCCTCACGTGCAGCGCAAGTCAGAGGACCCCGTCTTGAAGGAGTGAGGCATGCAGGTAACGATTACCGGTCGACATATGGAAATTACCCAGGCGTTGCGGGATTATACCCAGCAGAGGTTAAAAAAAGTTTCCCGTTACTCCTTTAAACCGATCGAAGCGGCCATAAGGTTATCCGTTGAAAAGTATCGACATGCGGCCGAGATTACGTTATGGGTTGATGGAAATCGAATTCTGGCAAAGGAAGAGACGGACGAAATGTATCGGTCCATCGATATGGCGATGGACAAGATCGAACAGAGATTAAGGAGATACAAAGAAAAGCTATCCCGACACAAGCCCCCCTCGGCAAGGAAGGCGCAGGTTCCGAAACCTCTGAAGAAGGCGCCGATGATAACACGGGAAGCCTATATTGTATCGACGCTGTCGATGGAGGATGCCCTATCGCGGTTGGCTTCGGTGCGAACCGATCACGTAATTTTTTACGATGATGCGGACGAGCAATTGAAATTGTTGATGCGAGGAAAGAATGGAAACTTCGAATTGACTGAACTTATCATCGATTGAACCGTAAGGAACTGCCTCCATGGACCTGCGATTGGTGATCGTCAGCGGATTGTCCGGTTCCGGAAAAACCAATGCGTTGAAGTGTTTTGAAGATCTCGGCTTTTTCTGCGTGGACAATCTCCCTCCCCCCCTCTTACCCGTCTTCGCCGACCTGTGTACCCAGTCCAGCGCCGGAATCACGAAAGTTGCGGTTGGAATCGATATCCGGGAGCGGGACTTCCTACGGGATTTTTTGACGATTTCGGAACGCCTCAAAGGAGAAGGGTACCATTACGAGCTGATTTTTTTTGAAGCCAACGACGAAGTGCTGGTCCGCCGGTTTTCCGAAACGAGACGGCCCCATCCTTTGGCACGGAATACGCCGATCCTTGAAGGAATCCAAAAAGAGAGGGAACAGTTGGCTGAACTGAAGAAACGGTCGGATCGGATCATCGATACCTCCACCTTCACCCTCCAGCAGTTGAAGGATGTCATCGCCCAAAACTATTCGGATCAGGGGGAGGTTCGAAAACCGAGCATCTCCGTTATTTCGTTTGGGTATAAATACGGGATCCCCTACGAAACCGATTTGCTGTTTGATGTGCGATTTCTTCAGAACCCTAATTTCGTGTCCGAGCTGAAACCACTATCCGGTGAGGATTCCGCCGTACAGGAATACATTTTTCGAAAGCCAGAGGCGGAACGATTCATCGAACTGGTTAAATCGTTCCTTTCCTTTCTGGTTCCATTTTATGAAAAGGAAGGGCGTCCCTATTTGACCATCGCGATCGGGTGTACGGGAGGGCGTCATCGCTCCGTGGCCATTTCTCGGCGGCTTCATGATGATCTTAAGGCAGCCCATTATCAAACGGTGCTGCGGCATCGCGATGTCAATCGGGAGCGCTGAGTGGGCAAGAAATCGAAAACACCTTTGCTGTTAACACTGAATTTGGAGCACTGCTCGATCGAGACGATTGTTGGACTGCTCAAGACCACGACGACCGATGGAACCCTCCTCGACCAAATCGCAAAGCTGCGTCATAAAGATCAGGCCCTCATGGAGAGGCTGATCAATCACCCCCGGGTCATGCCCCAAACCTTCCTTTTTCTCTTTAACAATGCCTCGGCCGATTTTAAAAAGCGGATGCAAGCGATAAAAAAGGAATCCATTTCTTCGGCCGACAAGGCCTTGGTCCCATTACAGGAACTTGGCCTCGAACCGGTCTCAACGGAAACGGGAATTGAAGAAGATTATCAAAAGGCCGATAAGGAAACACTTTATCAACGCATCCAAAAGATGCCAGTGGCTGAAAAGGTACAATTCGCGTTGCGCGCTGGCAAGGATGCGAGAAGTCTCCTGCTCAAGGATCCCAATCGTCAGGTGTCTCAGGCGGTTTTGAATAGCCCGAAAATTACCGAGGATGAAATTCTTCTCATCGCACAATCGCGCAATGTATCGGATGATATTTTAAGAAGCGTCGGTAAAAATAAAGAGTGGTTAAAGAACTACAGCATTCTTTTTGCACTCGTGGCCAACCCGAAAACGCCGGTCGGGATATCGGTTTCGCTGTTGGGAACTGTCAGGGTGAAGGATCTGGGCCTCCTTGTCAAAAATCGGAACATTCCCGAGGCCGTTCGGGCAGGCGCCCAACGTCTACTGCAGGCGAAGCAGAAGCAGTCCTGATCATCTTTCGCCGTGATACACCCCCTATTCTTGGGGGGGGTATGTCCAATTATGTACAATCTGACGAGTTTTTTTCTAATTACAGGTTTTTTTTTCAATAAAATCCCTTGACAAGCTGTATATAGTAAGTATACTTGCTATTATTAGATCGCTAAATCGGAAAATTTTCCTCAACAGTTCGGATTGAGGCATGGCTCCAAATATCAGAGTTAAACGGTACAAGACGAGAGACATCTGCAAGATTTTTGATATCTCAAAGGCCACGCTCTTCCGTTGGGAGAAAGATGGATTGATCTCCAATGTCGGCCGAGACTGGCGCAATTGGCGCCTGTACTCCAAGCAAAATATAAAAGAGATCCGTAAAATCATGCAAAGCAGGAACAGCCGACTCTAGTCCAACAAAAAGGTGGGAGTTTAAAGATGTTTTTTTCTTTTTCAAAGGTCAATCCGTTATTTGGACTGGATATTGGTTCCAGTGCAATCAAAGTCGTTCAACTCAAGGAGAAAAAAACGGGTTATTTACTCGAGAAATTTGGCATTAAATCTTTGGCCCCTGAAATGATCGTGGACGGTACGGTGATGGATGCGACCAGTGTTGGGGGTGTCATAAAGGAATTGCTGGCCGAACAGAAGATCAAGCTGAAGGATGTGGCCATATCAATTTCCGGCCATTCCGTGATCGTGAAAAAAATTAGCCTTCCGGCGATGACCGAAGACGAATTGGAGGAATCGATCAAGTGGGAGGCGGAGCAGTACATTCCGTTCGACATTAATGACGTCAATATCGATTTTCATATTTTGGGAACGGCCGAAGGGCAGGATGGGCAGCCCCAGATGAATGTTCTTTTGGTGGCGGCGAAAAAAGACAAGCTGAACGAGTACATCTCTTTGGTGGCGGATGCGGGCCTGACTCCCCGAGTCGTGGATGTCGATGCCTTTGCGATTGAAAATATGTACGGCGTAAACTACGGTGTTCAGGAAAGTGAAGTGGTCGCCTTGGTGAACATCGGGGCGAGTGTGATGAACATCAACATCTTAAAGAATTCCATGTCATCCTTTACTCGCGACATTTCAATCGGCGGAAACCGGTATACCGAGACGATTCAGAAAGAATTGAATTTGAGTTATCAGGATGCGGAGCAGGCCAAACGAGGCGAGAGCCCGGGCGGGGTGAATCCCGAGGCTCTTTCCACGGTGATGAATGCCGTGAATGCCGAAGTGGCCGGTGAGGTCACCCGCTCTATTGATTATTTTAGAACAACCTCTGTGCAGGAAAATATTCATAAGCTTGTTTTATGCGGTGGGGCGGCACGGTCGAGAGGATTGGTCTCCTTGCTGGGCGAGCGTCTGGGGGTGCCCGTCGAGCTGGCCAACCCGTTCAATCAAATTGAGATCGATAAAAAGGCGTTCAATGTGGAAGAGGTCCATGACATGGCTCCTCAGGCGGCCGTAGGCGTCGGCCTTGCGATTCGGAAGATGGGTGATCGATGATCAAGATCAATTTACTTCCGATACCTAAAGCCCGAAAAGCCAAGAGGCAGATGGAGATTCAGTACGAGCTGATCCTGGGGGGGGCATTGGTCGGTTTTGTTCTTTTGGCCTGTATCTATTTTTGGTACTTAATGGATTCTCGAATCAACCGCCTGAATGATGAAAAAACAAAAGCGAACGCCGAGCTGAAGGTCTTAAAGGAAAAGGTCAAGGAAGTTGAAAACTATGAAAAAAATAAGAAGATCCTTGAAGACAAGAATAGGATCATCGAACAGTTAAAGAAGAATCAAGGAGCCCCGGTCCGTTTACTGGACGAACTCAGCAAGAGCATGGAGCCGCTCAAGATTTGGTTGACCTCCGTTACGGAGCAAGGTCCCCAGGTGGAGGTTGAAGGAAAGGCGATTACCAATTCTGACATCGTTGAATTCATCAATAACATGAAAAATACGAAGTTTTTTACGGACATTCAATTGATCGAATCGCGGCAGGCCATCGAATTAAATATTCCGGTTTATAATTTCAAACTTAAATGCACCATGGTGATTTGAATGAATCTGGATTTTATTAAAAATCTTCCAACATATCAGAAGCTTCTTGCCCTTTTCTTGATTAACATCCTTATAGTGGCCATGTTTTTCTGGTTCTTTTATCTTCCGCAAAACAACGTCATTGCTGGTTTGCAAACCGACCTGGCGAAACTCGACAGCGAAATCGGAATTCAGCGCGCGAAAGTTGATAAACTGGAGCAATTAAAGAGAGAGAATGCCGAACTCGAAAAACAACTGGCGGAGAAAAAAGAGCAGCTCCCCCCCGAAGCAGAGGTGGCCAGCTTGCTGAAGCAGGTCTCCGACCTGGGACTCCGGGTCGGTCTTGACTTCAAGTTGTGGAAGCCATCCGCCAAAAAAGATGACCCGAGTGGTCTGTATACGGAAATTCCAGTGGATGTCGAGGTCGGTGGCGGGTATCACACGACCGCCTTGTTCTTTGACAGCGTGAGCAAGCTTCCGCGAATCGTAAATATTAACAATATTAAAATGGGAACCCCGAAGTTTGAAAGAGGGCGTATGGTCGTCCACACGGCTTTTGTTGCAACCGCCTTCGCGGCGTCCGAAGCAAAACCGACCGATGACAAGAAAAAACCTCAGGCCGGTGCTAAGGGTGGCCCAGGCCCGGCCAAAGGTGCCAAAGCCGGTTCAACGGGTGCTGAGTAAAAAAAATGAGTTTCCAAATAAAAGGACAGCGGGCTAACAAACGAGTCCAAGGGCGCGGCTTTCACGGTGTCGTTCGATTCGTGGTCATTGGAATCGGTTTCGGGATTTTCGCGGCCGCGGCTGTTGGGTGTGTGGGGGGTACATCGCCTCCCCCGTCGGGAAAACAGGCTGCGGTCAAACCCCCGCCGCCGGTGCCGACTGCAGTGGCGGAACAGAAAACCGAGGGTCAGAATCCACAGCCCGCACCGTATGTCTATAATGCCGAGGGACGTCGTGACCCGTTTCAATCTATTTTGGTCTCGATGGAATCGGGTAAGAACTTGCAAAGCCTTCCGCCTCTGTTGCGCACGGAGATCGGCGAGCTCCGCCTGATCGGCATTGTTTGGGGTGGGTTTGGATATTCCGCGATGGTCCAGACTCCGGATGGTAAAGGGTACACGATTCGTGTCGGAACCCGGGTGGGTCCCAACAACGGAGCGGTTCGAAGAATCACGGAGCGTTATCTGACCATCGAAGAAAAATATACCGACATCTTTGGTGAAAAGAAGGTGAGAGAAGTCAAGCTGGATCTTCATCCCCAAAAGGAGGGGAGCGAATGAAACTTAAGACGTATTTTGCTCGGCGCGTGGTGAACGGATTCTTCCTGCCGTTCCTAATCTTGGGAATGACCTCATGCGCTTCACTTTTTGAAGAAACTCAACCCGGGGCAGGAGACGAGCTCAATACCATCCAAGATATCTCGGTGACCGACCAGCCGGATAAAACGGAGATCGTTGTCGTGGGTCAGAAGCCCCTGGTTTATACCTCCTATCAATTGACGGATCCCGCAAGACTGATCGTGGACCTGGCAGGCGCCTCGGTGGGTAAATACAAGGATCGGTTGCCGGTCGGTCAAGGAGCGGTGACGGACCTTCTTCCCATCGAAGGGGAGAAACCCGGCAACGTGGTCCGGTTGGAAATCACACTGACTGAAGCCGTTCTTTCTCATGTGAGCGCCGATGGGGAAAAATTGTTGATCGATATCGACAAACCCGCCGCTTCGGCCGGCACCGGGACTGCCCCTTCTGCCAATGCAGTCCCTCCGACCCCACCGGCCCCAACGGAAGCGGCCCAGCAAACACCGATTCCGCCGCCGGCAACCGTTGAAGAGAAACCGGTTCCGACTGAACCGACCCTTCCCGCCGCGAAGACGGTATCAAAACTGAAAGTCGATCGGAACAAGGACACGGTCGCCGTTCACATCACCGGGGACGGGGCTCTGAAGCCGAATGCGTTCATGGTCGATGGAAACCGTTTGGTGGTGGATATACCGGACGTGACCAACAGCATCCGACCCAACACCATAGCCGTGAAGCACAAGCTCCTGAAGCGAATCCGAATAGGCCAACATGCCAAACCCCAGATGGTCCGTGTGGTTTTTGACCTGAATTCGAAGGTTTCGTTTGCCGTTGAGCCGTCCGGTAAAGAAGTCGCCGTCACCTTAAGCGCGGCGACCGCAGAACTCCCTACGGCTCCGGCGGCGGCCGAAATGAAACCGAAGGAGGAACAAGCAGCCCCGCCTCCAACGGCGGAAGCGACTCCGGAACAACCCCAAGAAAAGGCGAAGGAGGGGACACCAGAAACGCCCAAGGAAACGCCGCAGGTGACAACACAAGAAAAGCCCCAAGAAAAGCCGAGCGTCCAGGAGAAGGTTAAACCTGCGGAGTCCCCCGAGGAATTAACGCTGCAACCCGTCGCCGGAACTGTGAAGAAAGAAGATATCACGGTACGAAAAAGATATGTCGGACGGAAAGTTTCTCTGGATTTCCAGGATGCGGATCTCAGCAACGTGCTTCGGCTGCTGGCCGATGTGAGCGGGTTGAATATCGTGATCGGAGAAAATGTGAAGGGTAAAGTGACGCTCAAGTTGATTAATGTGCCCTGGGATCAGGCCCTGGATATCGTTTTGAAGATGAACAGTCTGGGCCAGGTTCGCGAGGGAAACATAATCCGAGTGGCCACGCTCGCGGACATCGCCAAACAGCAGGACGAAGAGGCACATGCGAAAGACGCTAGGGTCAAGGCCGAGGACCTGATCACGAAAGTCATTTTTGTCAACTATGCCAAGGTCGACGAACTGGCTGCCACGCTGAAAAAGTACCTGAGCCCCAGGGGCGAAGTCACGGTCGACGCGCGGACCAATACCCTGATCATCAAGGATATTGATAAAGAGATCAACGAGGCCGTAGCCCTGGTGAAGACACTCGATGAGCGCACCCCGCAGGTTCAAATCGAGGCCCGCATCGTCCAGGCCGATACCAGCTTTGCCCAATCGCTCGGCATTCAATGGGGTGTGGCGTTCAGCGGCGTCAACAAAAACGGCGTCTTCGGTATCCAGGGAATCAACGGTGCGTCCACCAGCCCACCGCCGTTTGGGACGTTTGCGCCCGATTTTGCGGTGAATTTACCGGCCGCAGTTAACGGTATGACTGCGGTTCCCTCCGCCGGTTTCAACTTTGGACGGTTTACGAATTACCCGATTAATCTTGACCTGCGACTTTCCGCGGGCGAGTTGAACGGGTTGACCCACACGATCTCGAGTCCGAAGGTGACGACGTTGAATAATGTCAAGGCCAAGATCGAGCAGGGTCAATCCATCCCATACCCGTCCTCCTCGCCCAACAATGGAACGACGACCACTTTTGTCGACGCGAATCTGGCCCTGGAGGTCACGCCTCATATTACACCGGATCAGAGCATCATCATGAATGTGAAAGCGACCCGCGACTCCCTCGGCAGCTTCAGCAGCTCCGCCGGTCCCAGTATTGCGAGGCGATCGGCACTGACCCAAGTGTTGGTTCGGGACCATGAAACGACCGTGATCGGGGGAATCTTCGAGGATGAGAAAATTGATACCACGACCGGAATCCCGTTACTCTCAAAAATTCCGATCCTGGGATGGCTATTTAAGAGTCAAAGCAATACGGACACGAAGACGGAATTGCTGATCTTCCTCACACCCACGATCGTGAAAGATTAGGAAGGACGCGCTTGGTTTTGGCGGCGCAGGGGCCGATGCTCAGGTATCTCAACGGTGGCGAGTCGCACGGCAAACTGCTTTTGGCCATCCTGGAGGGAATGCCCTCGGGCGTTCCCTTGACCGAGGCGGTGGTCAATCTCGATCTCGCCCGACGGCAGAAAGGATATGGCCGCGGTGGAAGAATGAAGATCGAGCAGGATCAGGTTGAATTTGTGTCGGGCGTCCGGAAGGGTTATACCTTGGGAAGCCCGATCGGGCTGCAGATCGCCAATAAGGACTGGAAGAATTGGCAGGAGATCATGTCGGCGGAACCCGGCGATCCCGCGACCCAGCGCGTGGTGACCAAGCCGAGACCGGGCCATGCCGATCTGGTCGGTGCGATCAAATACGCCCATAGCGATATTCGGAATGTGCTAGAAAAGGCCAGTGCCCGTGAAACGGCGATCCGCGTCGCGGTTGGTGCCGTGGCGAAGTCCCTGCTGAGTCAGTTCCAGATCACCCTCGTCAGTCATGTCCGGGAAATCGGAGGCATTCAGGCCGAAACGAGCCGATTAAGTCTCGAACAGATCCGGGAAGCGGCGGAGGCGTCCGAGGTTCGGTGCGCGGATGCGGCCGCGGCCGGGAAGATGATCGATAAGATCCGCGAAGCCAAAGACAAAGGCGATACCTTGGGAGGGGTGTTCGAGGTGATCGCCGATAATATTCCGATCGGCCTCGGGAGCTACGGTCAGTGGGACCGTCGGTTGGGAGCCCGCCTGGCCTTTGCGTTGATGAGCATCCAGGCCATGAAAGGGGTGGAAATCGGCATGGGATTCGAGGCCGCGCGCCGATTCGGTTCCGAGGTTCATGATGAGATTTTCTATGACGAAACCGCGGCGCGATTTTACCGAAAGACAAACAATGCGGGCGGCCTCGAGGGGGGGATCACCAACGGCCAACCCATCGTGCTCCGGGTGGCGATGAAGCCGATCTCCACGCTCTACTCGCCCCTGAAAAGCGTCGATATCAAGAGCAAGGAGCCCTTTGAGGCGACGGTGGAACGGTCCGATATCTGTACCGTGCCGGCGGCGGGCGTCATCGGCGAAGCGGTCGTGGCCATTGAATTGGCCGCCGCCATGATCGAAAAATTCGGGGGCGACAGCCTGACCGAGATGAAACGTAATTTCACCGGCTATCAAGAGTATGTTAAAAACTGGTAATGAAAAATATCGTCTTGATTGGTTTCATGGGGACCGGAAAAAGCGAGGTCGGGAAGCGGTTGGCCCGCGAGCTGGGTTGGGCCTTCGAGGATACCGATCTTTGGATTCAGAAACGGGCCGGCCGGACCATTCCCGAGATTTTCAAACAATCCGGTGAGGCCCATTTCAGAAAGCTTGAGAGAAACGTCGTGGCGGAGTTGGCCGACAGAAAATCCTGTGTGATCGCGACCGGGGGCGGTGTTGTGATGGATCCCGTGAACCTTCGCCGACTTCAACGCAACGGCGTTCTGATCGGTTTGGAGGCTGAACCCGATGCCATCCTGTCCCGAACGGCCGGGCCGGAGCGTCCGCTGCTTCAACATGGCCGGCCTATCGAACGCATCCGGGAGCTATTGAAGGTCCGGCGGCCGTATTATCGCCTCTCCGATCACCGAATCGATACCACCCACAGGACGCCGGAGCTTGTCGTGAAAATGATCCGGGATATTGTTTCAGAGCCTTCCACACTTCGGGTCGATCTTGCGGAACGCGGTTATCCGATCGAGATCGGGAAAGGAATTCTGCCCCGGATTGGCCAGCGGTTGGTCTCACTGGGCCTCAAAGGAAAAGTCGGCGTGGTTACGAATCCACGGGTGAGTCGCCTCTACGGATCCATCGTGACGCGAAGCCTGAAGAAGGCCGGGTTTGACGTCGCGACGATCCAAGTCCCAGACGGGGAGCGGTATAAGAATCTCCGGTCGGTTTCACGGATTTATGATGAACTGATCCGTCGATCATTCGAGCGAAGCTCGACCCTCCTGGCTTTGGGCGGCGGCGTCATCGGCGATCTGGCCGGGTTTGCGGCCGCGACCTTCATGCGAGGCATCGGGGTCGTCCAGGTTCCGACCACACTGGCGGCCCAGGTGGATGCCAGCATCGGTGGAAAGACCGGTGTGGACCACGCTCAAGGAAAAAACCTGATCGGCTCTTTTTATCAGCCGAGACTGGTCTTTATCGATCCGGAGGTATTAAGGACCCTCAGCCGGAGGGAGTTCATTTCGGGTCTTGCCGAGGTGATCAAGTATGGCGTGATCCGGGATGAGGGGTTCTTCTCCTATCTGGAAGACAATATGGACAAGATCCTTAAATTGGAGGCGGCGGCGCTGACCCATGCCATCCGCCGGTCCTGTGCCCTCAAAGCGGATGTGGTTCAAAAAGACGAGCGGGAAGGCGGGTTGAGAAAGATCCTGAACTACGGTCATACCTTCGGGCATGCGCTCGAAACCGTTACGAATTACAGGACTTATCTTCACGGGGAGGCCGTTTCGATCGGGATCGCCTTTGCCGCGCAACTGTCCGTCCGGCTCGGCCTTTCGAATGCTTCGGTCGCCCGACGTCAAATCGAGCTCCTCGGCCGTGCGGGTCTTCCGGTTGCCTTGCCGAAAACAAAGGCGGCCGATATACTTAAAGCGATGGCGATCGACAAAAAGGTTTCCGACGGAAAGATCCATTTCGTTTTGGCCGAAAAGATCGGCCGGGTCGCGGTAAAGCCGGTGGAAGATAAGGAGATCGTCGGGCTATTGAAAGCGGGGTTCTGATAAAAACCGGCCCGGTATCAACCGAAGGAGGATGGAAATGGCCAGAAAACGATATGAGGTGGGTTGGTTGTTTTTTTTGATTCTTATATTACAAAGCTGTGGCAATGATGCCTCCTTTGATGCGGTAATCCTACCGGAGACCCAGACATCAACAGGGTGTACATTTACGGGGACAGGAGTGACGGGACCCATTCTTGATTTAAGCAGCAATCCTGTCTATTGTCAAACAGTCGGCGCTGTACAGTTCCATGTACAGAGGACCGCGACCGATACAACCCCGGTGGGCGATGCAGATGTTAGGATTGATATCGGGAACAGTGTGGGCGACGGTGTCCTGCTTTTGAATTCTGATGGGACGGCCTGTTTTAACGGCGGCGATCCCACTGCCATTCCTACTCCATCCGACTGTCTCTCGCTTGATACGAAGACGGATAAGTTCGGTGTTATTTCATTCAAGGTTCGAACCACTCCGATCAATGGTTGTGGCGCCGGCACTTCAAATATCACAAGCAGTACATTTGTGCAGGTTACGATTTCCAATTCTCATGCTACCTGGCAGATGGACAACACGATCACATGCTCATAGGCCACAACGACCTTTTCTGAACGCATCCACTGGCCAAAGCGGCAGCGCTGACAATTAATAAGGACCTTTCTGATCACTATCTGTCTCTCCAAGAGCGATGCGAGCTTTGGCCTAAAGGTCACCCCTCCTTAAAACGATCATTCATTTTCTCGCTTATCCAGCCAACATTAGAATAAAAGGAATCGGTGCCGTCGGTAAAATAAGTATAATATATAACCGATTGAAAAGGCATGAGTAACGTATTATCTCGAACCGAATTTGGTGCTTCGGATTTATATCCTGGATGGTATTTTCATAAAAAATGTGATATAGTTTTTGGAATTTAAATGCCCCATCATTGAATAAATCCCATGATTACTAAAGAGAAACGGCTAAAAACCAGCGAGGTGAAGATCACGCAGCTGAAGCGTTTGCTGACCGAGAAGACGCGGGAGCTGGATCTGCTCCGTCAGATCAGCGAATCGATCAGTTGCAATCTGGATCTGGACGACGTCTTGAAGCAGATCATCGATGTCGTGGTCCAGGTGACCCGGGCGGACGCCTGCCTGTTGTATCTCTACGATGACCGAAACAAGGAGCTGATCCTCCGCGCGACCAAAAACCCGCATCCCAAACTGATCGGCCGCGTACGGCTTGAGCTGGGGGAGGGGATCACCGGATGGGTGGCGCAGGAGCGGAAGCTCGTGGCGATTTCCAAGAACGCGAGCGACGATCCGAGGTTCAAGGTCTTTCAACATCTTCCCGAGGACCGCTACCATGCCTTTCTTTCGATCCCGGTGATCTCCAAGAACGAGGTGATCGGCGTGATCAATGTCCAGCACAAGCGGCCGCATCATCACTCCGTCAATGAGCTGGCGCTTCTGACGACGATCGGCCATCAGGTCGGCGGGGCGATCGAAAACGCCCGGCTGTACGAGGAGATGAAAAAGAAGGCGATGCAGATCGATACGCTCTCGCAGGTGAGCAAGACGATCGCCTCCAATCGCTACTTGAAAGAGATCCTCCAATTGATCGTCGCCATGACCGCCGAGATGATGAATTCGACCATCTGCTCGATCATGCTGCTGGATGAGGAGAAGCAGGAACTGGAGATCGTCGCGACCCAGAGCCTGAGCGAAGACTACCGGAAGAAACCGAGTCTGAAGGTGGGCCAGAGCATCAGCGGTCAGGCGGTTCAGCAACGACGGCCGATCGCCGTCCTGGACGTCACCCGTGAGCCGGGGTACATGTATGCCGAGCTGGCACGGAAGGAAGGGCTCCGTTCGCTGCTTTCGGTTCCGATGATGATCAAGGACCGCGCGGTGGGCGTGATCAACAGTTACACCTCTCACGAACACAAGTTTTACGACGAGGAAATCAAAATCCTCCAGGCTGTGGCCAACCAGTCGGCCGTGGCGATCGAGAACACGAAGTTGGTCCGCCGGTCGAACGAGATGCAGGAGGCGCTTGAAAACCGAAAAGTCGTGGAACGCGCGAAAGGCGTCCTGATGCGGGAGAAGAGAATCGCCGAGGACGAGGCCTTTCGCATCATCCAGCGGAAGAGCATGAACACCCGAAAGAGCATGAAGGAGATCGCCGAGGCCATTATTCTGGCCAATGAAATTAAATGAGATATCAGTGAGCGGAGTGATTAGATTGCACCACCGGCCCGCGCCACCTGCGGAATTCAATCCAGCGAACCCTGCGAGCGAGAGGGGGAGAGATGCGCACATTACGTATTGCATTGGCCCAGATCAATTGCACCGTCGGTGATCTGGAAGGCAATACCGAGAGGATTTGCGAGTACGTCGAAAAGGCCAAGGCGCTGGAGGCCGACCTCGTGGCCTTTCCCGAAATGGCGATCCCCGGTTATCCACCCGAAGACCTTCTATTAAAACCCCAGTTTGCACAGGACAATCTCGAAGCCCTTCAGAAGGTGATCAAACAGACCAAAGGGATAACGGCCGTCGTGGGCATGGTGGACCGGCAGGACGATCTCTACAACGGCGCGGCGCTGATCCATGACGGCGGCCTCGTCACGATCTATCACAAGATCCATCTTCCCAATTACGGCGTATTTGACGAATACCGATATTTTCAGGCCGGGACTGATTGTCCCGTGATCGTGATCCGGAACGTGGCGGTCGGCGTCAACATTTGCGAAGACCTCTGGCACCCGGAGGGCCCCGCCCTGACCCAGGCGTTGGGCGGCGACGCCGAGGTGATCGTCAGCATCAACGCCTCGCCGTATCACCGCGGGAAGACGAAATTCCGGGAACAGATGCTCGCCACCCGGGCGCGGGACAACGGCGCCATCGTGGCCTACGTGAACATGGTCGGGGGGCAGGATGAGCTGGTCTTTGACGGTCAGAGCGTCATCGTCGATCAAAATGGGCTGG
>Ga0187773_10000203_pt1 | contig 24978 bp, 30 predicted proteins | sample 0216_BV02_MP05_1_FD_133133 | JGI IMG/M metagenome (GOLD analysis project Ga0187773, IMG submission 133133) | Tropical peat soil microbial communities from peatlands in Department of Meta, Colombia - 0216_BV02_MP05_10_MG | ecosystem: Environmental > Terrestrial > Soil > Wetlands > Peat | place...
CCGCAGGTGGCGGCTCCCACCGCCGCGAGGAGAAGCGCTGCGCATCGCCGAATGTGAAGCAGTCTCATGTGGGGCCTCCAAAATAAGCTGAAAAGGAAATCCCGCTTCGACGCCTCCCACGCATGCGCCCGTCGAATCGGGCCAGGCAATCTACTACCCTTCAGTCACGATTCGGCGAAGATTAGCTCCCCGCGATCTGCTTGGAAGTGTGAAAAACTGCACGCCTTTCCCGTTGAACCAACGAAGAGCTCATCTCTGCCGCTCGGCGGCATCGAACGCTGCTTTCGCCCCCGCTGAGTCGCCGCGCGCCTCCCGCGACTGCGCGATGAGGCGCCAGTTCTCGGCGCGGAGGGTCGCGTCGCCCCCCGCCCAGGAATTGGAGCGCGCCGCGGTGCTCTCGGCCTGCGCGTAGTCGCCCTGCTTCATGCGCACTCGCGCGAGCTCCTGCCACAGCCGAGGGTTGCGCGGCTCGATTCTGAGTGCGCGCTCGAGCGAGGCTGCGGCGTTGGACAGCCGCCCGGCCTCCGAATCGGTACGGGCGGTGTCCATGAGGAGCGCGATTGCTGGATTCTCGGCGCGGGCAGCCGGCGGCGGCGCTGGAGCCGGCTCGGGTTGATATACGGTCGCGCATCCGCCCAAAAGGGCGGCGAAGACGATAAGGGTTCTCACGATGGCTTGTCATCCCGGGCGCAGCGGGATCTCCTGCGGCGCCGCGCTCCTGAGGATGACAGCTTACCTTCCGAACAGCCTCTCGAGCCAGTTCTTCGCCCGCTCCTTCACCTTCTCGACCGCAACGCCCGCGGCGCTCGCGCACGGGGCGCGTTCGGCGGGCGCCGAGCCTTGGGCAAACGGGAGCTCGACCGCGTTGGCGCACAAAGAATCGGCGCGCAGGCCGCTCGCCGGGTCGATGAGCACGTTCTCGATGCCTTCAGGGCGGGGAAGAGCGAGCGGCTCGGGCTGGAGCGCCGCCATCAGCTCGCCCCAGACGGGGAGGGCGGCGCTCGCGCCCAGGAGCCGCGCCGCCCGGTTGTCGTCGTAGCCGACCCACACGATCGCAAGGCGATCGCCGGTGAATCCGGCGAACCAGGCATCGCGCTGCTCGTCGGTCGTGCCGGTCTTCCCGGCGACTCCCGTTTCCGGCGGGAGCCAGTTCCTGAGGGACTGTCCTGTTCCTTCGCGCACCACGCCCTGCATCGCCGCGGTGATGAGGTATACGGGTTCCGCCTGGAAAGCCTGCTCGACCGCTAGCGCGTAGCGCCTGAGGGGCTTCCCGTCCTGGGTCGTCACCTCGCGAATGGCGCGCAAGGGAGTGCGGAAACCTCCGCTCGCGATCGTCTGGTACATCTGCGCAACTTCCAGCGGAGAGAGGTCCACCGCGCCGAGGAGGGTCGATGCGTAGGGCTTCAGCTCGCGCTCGATGCCGAGCCGCCTGAGCGTCCCGAGGACCTTTTCGATGCCGAGCTCGGTCCCCAGGCGCGCGGTCGCGACGTTGTACGACTGGGCGAGCGCGGTCCGCAGCGGCACCATGCCGTGGAAGGTCCGGTCGTAGTTCGCCGGCGTCCAGTCCGGCGCTCCGCGGCTCTTCCACACGAAAGGCCCGTCGTCGATCGGCGTGAGCAGCGTGTATCGCGAGGGCTCTGCGAGCGCGGTGAGGTAGATCGCGGGCTTCAAGAGCGACCCCACGGGCCGCGCGGCGTCGAGCGCGCGGTTGAAGCCGCGGTAGTGCACGTCGCGCCCGCCGACGAGCGCCTCGACCTCTCCCGTCTGGCTGTCGGTCACGACCACCGCGCCCTCGAGCCCGGGCGCCCCGAAGCGCTTCTCGCGGTCGAACTGCGCGAGCCTGCGCTCGATCACCCGCTCCGCGCTTCCTTGCGCGCGCGGGTCGAGCGTAGTGAAGATTCGCAGGCCTTCCGAGCGCAGGTCGTTCTCGTCGTATTCCTGCCGCAGCTGCCGGTGCACCAGCTCGACGAAGGCGGGATGGGGCGAAGTGCCCATCGACGCCTTGGTGTTCACCCCGAGGCCTGCCGCGCGCGCGGCCGAGTACTGCTCGAGGGTGATCGAGCCGACGTTTCGCGTCTCGCGCAGCACGAGGTTGCGGCGCTCGAGCGCACGGTCGGGGTGGCGGTAGGGATCGTAGTAGCCCGGGCCTTTCACCATGGCGACGAGCAGCGCGCTCTCGGCGAGCGTAAGCTGGTTGACTGTCTTGCCGAAGTAGTAGAGCGCGGCGAGGCCCACCCCGTGGATGGCGCGGTCGCGGTCCTGGCCGAGGTAGATCTCGTTCAGGTAGGTCTCGAGGATCTCCTCTTTTCCGTAGTGCAGCTCGAGGAGCACCGCCATCACGAACTCAGTCGCCTTTCTCTGGAGCGTGCGCTCGGGGGTGAGGAAGAAGTTCTTCACCAACTGCTGCGTCAAGGTGCTCCCGCCCTGCAGGCCGTGGCCGCGGACGAAGCTCCACGCCGCGCGCGCGATGCCGCGCAGGTCGTAGCCGTGGTGGGTGTAGAAGGCGCGGTCCTCGGTCGCGAGGAGCTCGAGCACAAGGTGATTCGGCACCTCAGAGAAGCGAACGAGCACCCGGTCCTCGTTGTTCGCGGGATAGATGCCGCCGATCGGAAGGGGTTCGAGGCGCGCGAGCGGGAGCTCGTTCCCCGCGGCGTCCTGAACCTTCGTCACCGTGCCGGCGTCGAAATTCACGCGGACGCGCCGCGCCGCCTGCGGCCCATCCCAGAACTGGAACGGGCGGACCGAGACCTCGAGCCAGTCGCCGTCCCGGGCGAACCAGCCCGTGTCGCCCTCGCGGATGCCTTCGCGGTAGCCTTCGTCGCGCAGCTCGCTTATCACGTCGGCCATCGGAATGCGCAGCCCCGTGTGCAGCTCAAGCGGGCGCGCGTAAATGCGGGCCGGGAGGGCGAAGCGGCGGCCTTCGAACTCGCTTCGCACGCGGAAATCGAGGTACATCGTGAATCCGGCGGCGAGAAGCGCGAGCGCGAGAAAGGCGTAGCGGAAATAGCGCCAGAACTTCGAGCGGCGGGGCTGCGAGCGACCGAATATCCGGCGGCGGAACATCGTGCGCATTCTACTTTGTTGCGGTGAGCATCGATGCTTGCGACAGGGTGAGTCGGGCGGAGTTTCGCTCGTGGCGATGCTCAGGTGTCATCGTGCGGCGACACCGGGAAGCCATGAAGGACTGGGACGAGCTGATTTCCAGCCGCAAGAACGAAATCCCCCGCTACTTCGCGCGGCTAGAATCGCCGGAGGCGCGCGCTCGCAACCTTGAAATAGCCCTCCATGTGCTCTCGGGCGGCAAAGGGACGCTTCATGGCGCGCGTGTTGGGTCGGGGGGCGGCCTCCCCCTGGGGGGCACTGCCCCTTTCGACGACGATCGTCTGGATCTTGCCCGTGGAGGGATTCGGGGTGATGGTCCCGACCGGGGCGTCGCCCGACCGGGTGTACATGATGCCTGGAGTCGACGGCGTCATTACAGCAAGCGAAGATGGTCCGGCGATGCGCGGACGATGGAAAAGCGCGCATCAATTGTGGCAAGAGGCAGGCAGGCGCGCCCGGGGGCTTGCGTCCCTAGTCGATGCGAGCGCCGCCTTCGACCCCGATCTCTAGGGACCATAGCTTTGACCAAACCCGAGCTGTACCATCCGGCTTCGGATAAGGGAGGAGGATCGGGGCGATGAGGGACTCTGGAAAGCAGGCCGTGAAGATCACCGGTCTTCAGGTCCACATCCTTCGCGCCCCCGACACGGGCCGTCCCCATTGGGTATCCCATTTCATTGTCCCCAAGGCGAACGAGATTCTGGTTCGCGCCCAGACGGACGCAGGCATCGAAGGCATCGGCCTCGCGACGAGCTACACGCCGATCGAGGCCGCGATTCACGCGTTCAGGAGTGGGATCGCCGATCTCATCGTCGGCACGGACGCGCTCGCGCCCGAGGCACTCTACCAGAGGCTCTTCGCGCTCACCTGGCAGCGCCTTTCGCACGAGAAGCGCTGGACGCGCGAGGCGATCGTGCGCATATCTGCGGCGGTGGACATCGCGCTCTGGGACGTCGTCGGCAAGGTCGCGAATCTTCCGCTTTGGCGCCTCTTCGGCGGCTACCGCAAGGAGGTGCCCTGCTACGTGACCTGCGCCTACTACAGGGACGGGAAGACGCTCTCCGAATTGCGCGACGAGATGCAAATGCTGAAAGGGCAGGGGCACCGGGGTTTCAAGGCGAAGGCCGGGGGCGTGACACTGAGGGAGGACATGGAGCGCCTTTCGCTCGTGCGCGAGGTGATTGGCGAGGACAAGGACCTGATGGTCGACGTGAACCGCGGCTGGGACCTCGCTACCGCGATCGAGGGCGCCAGGCTGCTCGAGCCCCTCAAGCCCCGCTGGCTGGAAGAGCCGGTGCGCTGGGCCGACGACAGAAGGGAGCTCAAGCTCCTCGCGCAGCAGACGCGCATCCCGCTCTCGGCGGGGGAAAGCGAGCTGACCGCCTACGGCTGCCGCGCCCTCTTGGAGGAAGGCGCGATCCGGATCCTGCAGTTCGATTGCACCATGATGGGTGGCTTCACCGAGGGTCGAAAGCTCGCGGCGCTCTGCGAGCTGAATCATGTCCAGGTGGCGCCGCACCACGACTGCTTCATCCACGCGCACGTCGTCGCGGCGAGCCCCGCGGGCGCAATCGTCGAATCCTTCACCGATCCCGAGAGAGATCCCTTACAGGCGGAACTCTTCGAGGACCCGCCGAGGATCGCGAACGGCATGCTGACGCTGAAAGAAGCGCCCGGGCTTGGGCTGACGCTTTCCGAGCCTGCGCTCAAGAAGTTCGGGGAAAGAATTTTCTAAATCGAACAGTCAAGGAGACCGCCATGAGTCACTCGAGCATGCTCGCCACCCGCCGCAGGAATCAGGCGAGAAGGAAGCAGCTGCGCCGCGCGGAAAAACAGGCCCGCCGCAAACGCCCAGGCGCGGCAGCCGGCTCGAAGAAAGGCCCCGGCTCTTAGGGGGTGTTCGCGCGCTCTCAGTGCGCCGAGCGCGAGCGCGGCGGCACCCGCAGAAACCGCGCGAGCGCTTTCCTCGCGCGCGAGAAGGCCTCGATCGCCTCGTCGAGCGCGAGATCCCAGCGCTCTGCGGCCTTCAGCTGTGGCAGGTGGCGCTCCCGCACCGCTAGCGGCAGCGATCTGAACGCCGCGCGCCAGAAAAGCGTTACGAACTCGTTACGCATGCCTGATTCCCTTGGGAACCAGCACCACAGCGAGGCGAGCGAGCAGCAATCCCGCGGCGTGTGCTCCGGCGCGGAGCAGCCGCGCAACTTCCCGCGCGCGTTCGCGGTGTGCAGCCGCTTCGAGCGCGCGCATCTCGGCGACCGTGGGATAGTGAAGAAGATCGGTTTTCATGCCATGTACAATAAGGCCGGCCGCGCGCAACCACAAACGATCAATTCTCACGCCTTGCATAAGAAAAACTCACTTCAGACGTGATTTACCGACTGCCGCCGCTCAACGCGCTGCGCGTTTTCGAGGCGGCTGCGCGCCACCTGTCGTTCAAGGAGGCGGCGGTCGAGCTTCACATCACGCAGGCCGCGGTGAGCCACCAGATCAAGAGCCTCGAGGAATACCTCGGCATCGAGCTTTTCCGCCGCGAAGGGCGCGGAGTGCAGCTCACCGAGGCCGCGCGCGCCTGCCTTCCGCGGCTGCGCGAGGGCTTCGACTCGCTCGCCGCCGCGGTGGAGACGATCCGCGAGCGCGGCGCGGAGACCGAGCTCGTCATCACCACGCCGCCCGTGTTCGCCGCGCGCTGGCTGATGCCGCGGCTTGCCGAGTTCTCCAAGCTCGCGCCGCAGATCGAGGTGCGCGTCGTTGCCTCGAGCCGGATGGTCGATGCGGGCGCGCTCGACTCCGCGGCACTCACGAGCGACCTCGACTTGCGCAGCGAAACTTCGGGAGTCGAGATCCATCTGGGCGGCGGCGAGTATCCGGGTTTTCGCGCCGACCGCTTGTTCAGCGTCGCGATGGCGCTCGTCGCAAGCCCCGAGCTCGTCAAAGGCGAGCCGCCGTTGCGCGAGCCGGCCGATCTCGCGCGCCACGTGCTCCTGCATGACGATGCGATGGACCTCGTCGCGCACGGCAATGCCTGGGAGAAATGGCTCGAGGCGGCGGGCGTGGCCGACAAGGTCGACGGCAGCCGCGGGCCGCACTTCTCCTCGAATATCCTTTCGCTGGAGGCGGCCTCGCAGAAGCTGGGCGTCGCGCTCGCCCTGCGCCCGCTCGTCGACGCCGACATCGCCTCGGCGAGGCTCGTCGAGCCTTTCGGGATCGAAGTCAAGCCGCTGTCGGCTTATTACCTGGTGTGCCCCGAGGTCATTGCCGATCGCCCGGCGGTCGCGGCGTTCCGCAAGTGGCTGCTTGAGAAGGCGGGCGTCCGCGGGTGATCTAACGGGCGTAGACGAACGCGCTTGGCTCGCCCGGACTCCGTGTCGATTCCCCGCGTTCCGCGGCCTACAACCGCGCCAGGTCGTGCTCCCGCGCCGGCAGCAGCGAGCTGCCCGCTGCGCGCCGAAGGGGTTGCGCGATCCCTAGGCGTGACTGATTTCTTTTCCGGCGAGCGCCGCCACAAGGCGCACGACGAGCGATTTCATGCCCTGTGCCGCGACGCCGAACAAGTGCGCAAGCTCCTGCGCTCGCGCACGCCGGGCGGCAATTTCGAGCGCACGCATTTCGGCGGAAGTCGGATAGCGGAAAAGATCTGTTTCCATGGGGTAGTCTCCTTATCTCGTTTTCGGGTCGGCGGAAATCGCCCTCCCTACGGGACACCACTCTATGTTTTCGAAGGCCGGTCCTCGCCGTCGTCCGGCACAAGGACTTTGTGCCAGATGCACGTATCGCCTCATGGCCTTGGCCGTTGTCGACGCGGAAATCCGCTTGCGGCTAAACTCCCCGGTCGGGCGAACTTCGCCCTGCAATCGGGCGAACAAGCTTCTCAGAAGACTCCTCCATGGCCGTTTCCCTGCCCTACGCCTTCGACACCCTGAAACCCTGGCGCGCGGTCATGAAGGGCCTGCTTGGGCTGGGGCTGCTCGCCGCCGCGGGAATCGCCTATTCGCTTGCGCTCGGCACGACTACGACGGCAGTCTTGTTCGGCCTGTGTTTTGCACTGATCCTGGCTTTCGGGGTGATCGTCCTGAAGCGCGCCGAGGGTTCCGTCGGCACGATCGGCCGGAAGGACGTCGTCGTCGAGAAGCCCGTCCTGTACGGCTTTCGATTCGCCGGTCCTTCCGGAACGTTCCCGCTCGATCGCTTCGCGGCGGTGCACGTCGAGCAGATATGGGGACCGTTCGGCGGGGCCGTCGCGGCGGGTTCGCATTCGCGCGTGTACCTGGCCGGCCTCGAGGGGACACCCAGAGTGCTGGTCGCGCGGGTGTTCTGGGGCGGCGACGCCGGCACGCGCGTGGGGCTGGATATCGCGAAAGCGCTGCGCCTGCCGTACGGCGAGGAGCGAAAGCCGCGTTGAGCGGCAGGACCCGATAGAATGGAATCGCAAAGTTCCTGAGGCCGTCATGCGATCGCGTTTCTCACGCCCGGCCGCCGCTCTCTGGCATTTCGCCTTCCTCGGGGCGTCGATGAGCGCCGGAATCCTGGTTCCGGCATTGTCGGACGCACGGCCCATCGCTTCGCGCGGGCCGCTCACCGCGGAAGAGCGGGTGGTCATCGACATCTTCGAGAAATCGAAACGCTCGGTCGTTTATATCTCGACCTCGGAGCGGGTGCGCGATCTGTGGACGCGCAACGTGCGCAGCATTCCCCGGGGAACCGGTTCGGGAATCGTATGGGACGACCAGGGCAACGTGATCACCAACTACCACGTCATCTCCGGGGCCTCCGAGGCAAGGGTCCGCCTCAACGACGGCCGCGACTACCCCGCGTCGCTCGTCGGCGCGAGCGCCTTTCACGATCTCGCCGTCCTTCGGATCAAGGTGCCCAAGGACCGGCCGCCTCCGCTCCCGCTCGGCACCAGCTACGACCTGCGGGTGGGACAGCGGGTCTATGCGATCGGCAATCCCTTCGGCCTGGACTGGACCATGACCACCGGCATCGTGTCGGCCCTCGATCGCGCCCTTGACAGCGACGACGGCAACACGATCGAGCACCTCATCCAGACCGATGCCGCGATCAACCCCGGCAACTCGGGCGGGCCGCTGCTGGACAGCGCGGGGCGCCTCATCGGCATGAACACCGCCATCTACAGCCCAAGCGGGGCCTCGGCCGGAATCGGCTTCGCCGTGCCGATCGACACCATCAACCGTGTGGCACCCGCGCTCATCGCGCGCGGAAAGTACACGCCGCCATCCCTCGGAATCGAGATCGACCAGGACCTGAACGATCTGCTGAGCGAGCGCCTCGACGTGGAAGGGGTGTTCGTTCTCAAGGTGGTTCCGAACGGGCCGGCTGCGGCGGCGGGCCTTCGCGGGGCGCGCTTCGAGCGCGGCGGGATCGTCGCAACGGGTGACGTGATCGTCACCGTCGGCGACAAACCGGTTACGACCGTGCCCAAGCTGCTGGCGCGGCTCGACGACTTCAGCCCGGGCGACAGAGTGCGTCTCGGGATTCTGCGCGAGGGCAGGCGCGTGACCGTCGAGGCGACCCTCGCCGCGGGCCGTTGAGGCGCTTCGCCCACGATGGTTTCCCCCGGACCCGAACCGGTCAGCATCGGCGTCGACGATTCCCGGCGCGTCTCCGGTCTGCTGATCGCCCCGGCTGGTGCGCGCGCCTGCCTGGTGCTTGCTCACGGAGCGGGCGCCGGCATGGCGCACCCCTTCATGGCTGCGGTGGCCGAAGGGCTTGCCGGGCGCGGCGTCGCGACGCTGCGCTTTCAGTTTCCCTACATGGAGCGCGGCGGAAAGCGGCCGGATGCGCCCGCGCTCGCCCAGGGTACGGTGCGCGCCGCGGTGGCCGAAGCGTCGCGTCTTGCCCCGGAGCTTCCTCTTTTTGCGGGCGGAAAATCCTACGGCGGGCGCATGACTTCGCAGGCGCAAGGCCAATCGCCCCTGCCGGGCGTGCGGGGCCTCGCTTTTCTCGGGTTCCCGCTGCACGCGCCGAAGCGGCCGTCGGGTGAGCGCGGCAGGCACCTCTTCGAGGTGCAGATCCCCATGCTCTTCTTGCAGGGCGGCCGCGACGAGCTTGCGGACCTCCAGCTTCTGCGGCCTCTGATCAGGCGCCTCGGCGAGCGCGCGACCCTGAAGGTTTTTCCCGATGCCGACCACTCGTTCCACGTGCCGGCCCGCTCCGGGCGCCGGGACGCCGATGTGCAGGCCGGAATGCTCGACGCGCTGGCGCAGTGGATCGAAGGCAGGGCCAAGACGTGACAGGGGAGGCCCTGCGGCGCAAGATACGGTTCCCGCGGACGACCCTGAGGAGGGACAACCATGACCGACCCTGAACTTGCCGGCGTTGCGGCGCTGCTCCTGCGCCTGTCGCTCGGAGTCATGTTCTTCGCCCATGCCTGGCTGAAGATCAAGGTGTTCACCCCTGCCGGAACGGTCAAGTATTTCGAGTCGCTCGGGGTGCCCGGATGGTTCGCCTATGCGACGATGGCCGCGGAGATCGCAGGCGGGACCCTCCTCATCCTCGGCATCGAAACGCGCTGGGTGTCGCTGCTGCTCGCGCCGCTCGTCCTCGGCACGATCGTGCTCGTGCATGGCAAGAACGGCTGGCTCTTCACCAACAAGGATGGAGGCTGGGAATATCCGGCCTTCTGGACGGTCGGTCTGCTCGTCCTCGCGGCCCTCGGCGACGGTTCCGCCGCGCTCGGGCCGATGATGGGCCTGAACTGAGAGGAGTGGCCATGACTGAACGCTCGATCGCTCTCGTCCGGCTCCTCGCCGCGGCAGCGCTGCTGCCGGCGCTGGCCTTCGCCCAGGGCTATCCCGCGAGGCCCGTGAAGATCATCGTCCCCGCCCAGCCCGGCGGCGGCCTCGATCTCATCGGTCGGACCATCGGCGGGGAGCTCGGCCGCGCGCTCGGCCAGTCGTTCATCGTCGAGGACATCGGGGGCGGCGGCGGCAGCATCGCGGCGATGGCGGCGGCGCGCGCCGCGCCGGACGGCTACACGCTGATGGTGGGATACGTGGGAACGCACGGCACCAATCCCGCCGTACGCAAGCTCCCGTACGATGCCATCAAGGATTTCACGCCGATCGCGATGGTCGGGGGCACGCCCAACGTGCTGGTGCTGAACCCCTCGGTACCCGCCGCCGACTTGAAGACTTTCGTCGACTACGCGAAGAAGAACCCCGGAAAGCTGAACTGGGCGACCGGGGGAGTCGGGCTGCTCAACCATCTGGCGCTCGAGCAGTTCAGGGCTGCCGCGGGCCTCGAAGCCGTCTATGCACACTACCGCGGCATCGGCCCGGCGATCACCGACCTCCTCGGGGGGCGGACCCACGTGCTGATGCCCGGGCTCGCCGCAGCGCTTCCGCACATACGCGCCGGGAAGATCAGGCCGATCGCCGTGACGGGACTGAAGCGCCATGCGCTGCTGCCCGAGGTGCCGACATTCGAGGAATCCGGATACCCGGGCTTCGTCGGGGTGCAGTGGTACGGAATCGTGGGGCCGGCGAAGCTGCCGGTGGAGATCACGAAGAGGCTCAACACCGAGATCAACAGGGCGCTCGGTTCGCCGGCTCTGCACGAGCGCCTCTCCAGCGAGGCGATCGAGCCCATGCCGATGGCGCCCGAGGAGTTCGGCAGGTTCATCCAGGCGGACATCGCGCGCTGGAGCGCGCTCGCTCGCGAGCGCCACATATCGCTCGACAACTAGGTTTCGGTCGTCATCACTACGGGTGCGTGGTCGCTGGTGCCGACTTCGGCAAGCACCACGCAGCTCGCGGCGCGTTCGGCGATCGAGGTTGAGGCGAGCACATAATCCAGGCGCCAGCCGATGTTGCGCTGTCGCATGTTCCGCCACGGCGCCCACCAGGTGAAGAGATTGGGGTTGTCCGGGTCGAGCTTGCGGCCGACGTCCACGAGCCGCCCGCCGAGAAGCCCCTCGAAGAGCTCGCGTTCTTCCTCGCGCTGACCGATCATGCCGGGCTTCCGCTCCTTCGGATGGACGTCCATGTCGGTGCGGGTGATGTTCATGTCGCCGCACAGAACGAGCTCGCGGCCTTCGCGGTGAAGCTGCTTCGCCCACGCAGCGAGCTTCAGCATGAAGCCGAGCTTCGCCTCGTAGTCTTTGCCGCCGTTCGGCACGTATACGGAGGCAAGAACGAGCTTGCCGACCTCGGCCTGCACGATGCGCGATTCCATGTCGAGCTCCGGATGGCTGAACGTGGGCTCGGCGTCGAACAATCCCTTCCTGAGGTGGAGGGACACGCCCGAGTAGGCGCGCAGGCCGTGCCAGTACGCGTGGTAGTCCGGAAGCTTCACCTGTTCGGGAATCTGCGCGGACTCGGCCTTCAGCTCCTGCAGGCACACGACGTCCGGGCGCTCGCGCTCCATCCACTCGCGCACTTGCGCCTGGCGGGCGCGGATGCCGTTCACGTTCCAGGTGGCGATTTTCACCAGGCTGCCTGCCGCGCCGGCACCGGAAGCTCAGGCGACCACCATTTCCCTGAAGCCGCCCCAGAACATGCGCCTGCCGTCGAAAGGCAGGGCCCTCGGATCCATCATCGAGGCGAGGCGAGGATCCTTCATGACTTTTGCGTTGACGCGGTCGCGGTGCGCGCGCGACTTGTAGACGATCCAGGCGAACACCACGGTTTCCCCGGGCTTCAGCTTGACGCTCCTCGGGAAGGATGTGAGCTTCCCCGGCTTGACGTCATCGGCGACGCACTCGTGATACTCGAGAGCGCCGTGCTCGCACCAGACCTTCCCCGACTTCTTCGCCATGCGGCGATACGCCCCCAGTTTCCTCTTGGGGACCGGCACCACGATCCCATCGACGTATTTCATGGTCTCTCCTCCATCGCTGTTGCGCTGCCCGCTTCCAGCCCCTGACCTCGATCACCGACAGCTTCGGCGAGCCGGGGGCCGTTCTCGCCGGAGCCGCCGCTCGCGCCCGCGTACAGCACCGATGCCGGGCCCCCCAGGACGGCGCCTGCCAGGACATCCAGCGCCACGTGCTGCCGGAGCGCCATCGTGGAGTATAGGATGCCCAGGCACCACAGGACGTTGCCGACCAGCAGGGCTCTGTCGGCGTGCGACGCACTCAGCTGCCTGTGGATCGCGAAGGCCGTGAAGACGGCGAACGCGGCGTGCAGCGAAGGGCAGGCGTTTCCCGTGGCGTCGATCGTCTTGAGGAACATGAGCGACGGGTGCTGGTTCCAGTCGACCGGAAAATCGGGGATCTGGGTGGGAGCGAGCACGAAGATGCACAGGCCGACCACGGTCATGGCGAGCGAGCCCGCCCCAAAGGCGGCGAGCTCACGCAGGTCCCGGGCGAGCGCGGTCCCGAGGGAGATGTACAGCCAGAGGGAGGCGTATAGAAGAAAGGACCGCGGCTGGAAAGGGACGAGCTCGTCGATCCAGGTGAGGGGCATTACGGTCACGGCGGAAAACGGGTGGCGCATGACCCAGAAGTACGCGTAGAAGAAGCCCGCGATCCCCAGGGTGGTCGAGACCATCTTGAGTGCCGGCAGCGTGCCCAGCCTGCCCGCCAGTTCCCGCTTCCAGGTCTTCCGTTCCGGCACCGTCGTGGCCCCGCTTTCGATCGCAGGACGTATCTTGCTTGAACCGGGCGGCTCTTGAAAGCGCGCCCGATTCCACCGCGTCAGTCCTCAGGCGCAGGTCCTGCGGCGCGCTTTCACAACGACATCTCCTTCGCCAGATACTCCTCGAGGCGTCCCAGGTGCGAAGCCTTGTCAAGGGGGCGCGACTAGCACGAGGTCGGTCTAGGTTTTCAGCCGGTAGCCGGTCCTGAAGATCCAGGACACGACCGCGAGGGACGCCGCGAGGAAGAGGCCGGTCATGGCGAGGCTCACCCAGACGCTCACGTCGGCAAGGCCGAAGAAGCTCCAGCGGAATCCGCTCACGAGGTACACGACCGGGTTGAAGAGCGAGACCTTCTGCCAGAAGGGCGGCAGCATGTCGATGGAGTAGAACGTGCCGCCGAGAAAGGTGAGCGGCGTCACGATGAGGAGCGGGATGAGCTGCAGCTTCTCGAAGCCGTCGGCCCAGATGCCGATGATGAAGCCGAAGAGGCTGAAGGTCACCGAGGTCAGCACGAGGAAAAGGATCATCCACACCGGGTGCTCGATCCTGAGGGGCACGATCACCGCTGCAGTCGCGAGGATGATGAGGCCGAGAATGACGGATTTCGTGGCGGCCGCACCGACGTAGCTCGCCACGATCTCGAAATAGGACACCGGCGCGGACAGCAGCTCGTAGATCGTGCCCACGAACTTCGGGAAATAGATGCCGAACGAGGCGTTCGAGATGCTCTGGGTGAGAAGCGAGAGCATGACGAGCCCCGGCACGATGAAGGCGCCGTAGCTCACGCCCTCGACTTCGGGGATGCGCCCACCGACCGCCGCGCCGAAGACGACGAAGTACAGCGCCGTCGAGATCACCGGCGAGATGATGCTCTGCATCAGCGTGCGCCGCGTCCGCGCCATCTCGAACTTGTAGATGGCCCGGATCGCGTAGACGTTCACGGCATTCATTTCTTGTCCCGCACCAGCGTGACGAAAATATCCTCGAGAGAGCTCTGCGTCGTCTGCAGGTCCCTGAAGCGGATGCCCGCCCCGGTCAGGTCCTCGAGCAGCGCCGTGATGGCCGACGGATCGCTCTGCTCGTCGTAGGTGTAGATCAGTTCGCAGCCGTTGGCGGCGAGCCCGAGCTTGTACGCGGAGAGCCCGGCGGGGATGCGCTCGAGCCTCTCCTGCAGATGCAGGGTCAGCTGCTTCTTGCCGAGCTTGCGCATGAGCTCGGCCTTCTCCTCCACCAGGATGATCTCGCCCTTGCTGATGACCCCGATCCGGTCAGCCATCTCCTCGGCCTCGTCGATGTAGTGCGTGGTCAGGATGATGGTGACTCCGGCGGCCTTGAGCGAGCGCACCAGGTTCCACATCTCCCGCCGGAGCTCCACGTCGACGCCCGCGGTCGGCTCGTCGAGAAAGAGAATACGCGGCTCGTGCGAGAGCGCCTTGGCGATGAGGAGGCGCCGCTTCATGCCCCCGGAGAGCGTCATGACCTTGTTGTCTTTCTTGTCCCACAGGGAAAGGTCCTTCAGCACCTTCTCGATGTGCGCGGGCTTGGCCGGCTTGCCGAAGAGCCCGCGGCTGAAGGACACGGTATTCCACACCGATTCGAAGGCGTCGGTGGTCAGTTCCTGCGGCACGAGTCCTATCATGGAGCGGGAGGCGCGGTAGTCGGCGACGATGTCGTGACCGCCCACCAGGACAGTTCCCTCGCTCGGGTTGACGATCCCGCAGATGATGCCGATCAGCGTGGTCTTGCCCGCGCCGTTGGGGCCCAGCAGCGCGAAGATCTCGCCGCGGCGGATGTCCAGATCGACGGTCCTGAGCGCCTGGAGGCCGGAGGCGTAGGTCTTGGACAGGTTGGTAACGGAAATGATGGGCTGCATGGGCGCGAAGATACCGCATCGGCCCGGGGCATGCGTAGCGCAGGATAATTCCGCTATCATCGACGCCACGCAAGCGAAAATCCCTAGGAAAAGCCATGAATGCCAGCGCGCCCAAATCGGGTGGCCCAGTCACAGCGGAAAAGCTCACGGACCTCGCCGCCGCCAGCCGCATCCTCGCCGCCCAGGGGGTAGTCGACGGCTTCGGCCACGTCTCGATGCGCCATCCGTCGGCCCCCGAGCGCTTCCTGATGGCGCGCTCCCTCGCGCCCGCGCGGGTCGCCCCCGATGACATCATCGAGTACGATCTCGAGAGCAATCCGTGCAACGCCAACGGCCGCGCGAGCTTCCTCGAGCGCTTCATTCACGGCGAGATCTACAAGGCGAGGCCCGAGGTGATGGCGGTCGTCCACAGCCACTCGCCCTCGGTGATCCCGTTCGGCCTCGTCGGCGTGCCGATGCAGGCCATGTTCCACAACGCGGGCTTCCTCGCGGCGGGCGTCCCGGTGTTCGACATCCGCGAGAAATTCGGCGCGACCGACCTGCTGGTGAGCGATGGCCCCAAGGGTGTGGCGCTCGCCGAGGCAATGGGCGCGAAGGATGTCGCACTCATGCGCGCGCACGGCAGCGTCGCCTGCGGTCCGACGCTGCAGACCGCCGTGTTCCGCGCCGTGTATACCGAAGTCAACGCACGCATCCAGCACTGGACCCTCGCGCTTGCCGGAGCGCTGAAGGGCGGCGCGCCGGCGGCAGTGCTCGACGGCGAGGAGGGCCGGCTCGCCGACGTGATCAACCAGACTGCCGGCATGCGCGCATGGGATCTGTGGCGCAGCCAGGTGCGCACTCAGGTCGGTTGGTAAAGATCGCAGGAGGAGGAACGTCATGGCGGAAGTTCAGCTCAAGCAGCATGTAGACGCTGCGCAGGAAAGCGAACTGAAACAGCAGCTGGTCGACTGCATCCGGATGCTGGAGCGGTCCGACATCATCGACTACAACGGCCATTGCAGCATCCGCGTGAGCGAGGACCGCGTTCTCATCAATATCGGTTCGTGCCAGAGAAGCCGCCTCACCGTCGATGACATCTGCGCGATCGACCTCGAGGCGAACCACATCGAGGGCAGGAGCGCCGCGCCGCTCGAGCGCCACCTGCACTGCGGCATCTACCGCGTGCGGCCAGACGTGAAGGCGATCGTGCACGCCCACCCGAAATGGTCCACTTTCCTCACCATGGTGGGCGAATCCTACAAGCCGGTGTATGCGCAAGGGTCGCTCGTGCACCCCGTGCCTCTGCTCGACTCGCCCACGTCGATCAACAACCGCGGGATGGCGGACCGTCTCGCGGCGATCCTGGGCGCCCGGCCCGCGGCGCTCCTGAAGTCTCACGGCGCGGTGACAGTCGGCAAGGACATCGTCGAGGCCTTCGTACTCGCGAACTACCTGGAAGAGAACGCCTACCGGCAGTACATGGCCCTCCAGATCGGCAAGCCGTATACCTTCAGCGAGGAGGAAATTGCGCTCTGCCGCGAGAAGCTCTGGAATGCCAAGCTATTCCAGCGTACCTGGGATCACTTCCACGCCAAGCTCGGCTAGGAACAGGAACAGGTCGGCCGGGTGCTCGGGCCGAGCTGCCCGGCGAACCGCTCGCGCGGCTCAGGCGGCCACGCGGTCGGGTCGGGCCCGCAACTTCACCGGGATGACCTTCTTGTCTTCGGGCAGGTATTGCTCGGGCACGTCGGCGTAGACCGTGTTCGAAGTGGTGCCGGCCGCGAGCTGCTCGCGCGGCTGCGCCGGGTGGAGCGGCATCTTCTCCAGCTGAGTGGAGACGGAAACCCCCTCATGGGTGAAATGGGCCTTCGCCCTGAGGAGCGTGGGCAAGTGCTTGACGATGTGCCACAGCGTCCAGCGGTGCTGCCAGATGCGCTTGGCGAAGCGCCGGTGGTACTGCTTGCTCTTGTAGAAGCGCTGGACGTGCCAGTTGTAGAGATCCTCCATCTGCTCGCGCGAGGAGAAGGCCTTCGGCACGTAGACGAAGTTCAGGCAGTTCATCAGGCGCCAGTCCTCGTGGAAGTCGCCTTCTATTCCGTTGTTGTGGAGGATCTCGTGCCACATCGGCGCGCCGTGGAAGGGCGTGAACTTCGTCATGTTCATCTCGTCCAGATCGAGCTCCATGATGAAGTCCGAGGTCTTCCTGAAAGTCTCCGTCGTCTCGCCCGGCAGGCCGAAGATGAACAGGCCCTTGGTGCGCATGCCGAGCCTCTGGATGCGCTTTACGGTTTCTCGCACCTGCTCGAGCTCCACGCCGGTCTTGTGCCGCTCCATCATCTCGGGATCGGCGGTCTCCATGCCCATCGAGAGCATCAGCGCGCCCGCGCGCTGCATCAGGGAAAACAGCTCCTCGTCGTCGTTGTGACCCACGCGGATCGCGCAGTTCCAGTTCATCCCGAGGGGCTTGCGGATGAGCACCTCGCAGAGCTCGATCACGCGCTTGCGGCTCGCGGTGAACAGGTCGTCGTAGAAATTGATGTGGTGCACGCCGAACCTGTCGCGCAGGTACTTCATGTGCTCCCAGGTGTATTCCGCGGAATTGTGCCGGTACTTGTGCTCGTATACCGTGCGGTCGCAGAAGCTGCAGGTGAATGGGCAGCCGCGACTCGTGATCATGGTCGCGCCGTAGCGCTTGATGTAGCTGAAGAGCGGCAGGTGGTAGCCCTTGGCGAAGCCCTCGAGCTTGTGCCACGCGGGGAACGGCAGCTCGTCGAGGTCGTCGATGCGCGCGCGCCGCGGGTTGGACACGATGCGCTCGCCGTCGCGCCAGGCGAGGTTGGAGATCGTCCCGAGCGGCTTGCCGTCGGCGAGGTCCTGGAGTGTTCCCTCGCCCTCGCCGACGCACAGGTAGTCGATGTTCGGGAAGTGCTCGAGCAACTGGCCGCCGATCGAGGACGCGTGCACGGCGCCGAAGATGATCTTCACCGAGGGCCGCTTTTCCTTGACGAGACAGGCGATGTCGTAGCCGTCGAGGAACGCCGAGGTGGTCGTGGAGAACCCGACCATGTCGGGGTTCCAGTCGAGCACTTTCTGCGCCGTCTCCTCGGCGTTCTTGGGCGGATTGGGACCAAGACAGTCGAGCAGCATGGTCTCGTGGCCGTGCTTGTCGAGCCAGGACGCGAGCGACAGGATGCCGATCGGGGCCATCCGGTTGGCGAACAGGGTCAGGTCGGGCTGGCCGGGAGAGAAGTTGTAGCCGGCCGGGTGGACCAGTGCGACGCGCATCGCTTGCCTCCGAGATCTGAACTACCCCTCTTGCAATAGGGGCTTTCGTTCAGGAGAAGTTGACAGACTCTAGCACAAAGGTCGCAAGCGCCGACTCCTAGATAGTCCGCTCGATCATCGCTCTCAGCTCGGCCGTCACCTCCGGCTCGATGCCGAACCAAGCCTTCCAGGCCGGGCGGGCCTGGTGCAGGAGCATCCCCAGGCCGTTGACGGTGCGGTTGCCGCGTTTTCGCGCGGCGGCGAGAAAAGGGGTCTCGAGGGGGATGTAGATGATGTCCGCGGCGAGCGCGCTCTTCGGCAGCTTGTCGAGCCGGATATCGAGCGCGGGTTGGCCGACCATGCCGCAGCTCGTCGTGTTGACGACCAGCTGAGCACCTTCCAAGGCGTCGTGGCGAGCTTCCCAGGGCAAGATCCTGATCGGGCTGCCGAACGCCTCGGCGATCGCCTGGGCGCGCGCGAGGGACCGGTTGACGAGTCGTATCTCCCGCGCGCCTTCCTGCGCAAGGCCGTAGCAGACGGCCCGCGAGCCGCCGCCTGCGCCGATCACGACCGCCGGCCCCGAATCCGCCCGCCAGCCGGGCAGCTCCTGGCGGATGCTGTGCACGAAGCCGTAGCAATCGTTGTTGGTCCCGGCGAGCGACCCGTCGGGCCGGACCACCACGCAGCTCATCGCGCCGATGGCGCGCGCCAGCGCGTCGACCTCGTCGACGATCATCATCGCCTGCTCCTTGTGCGGGATGGTCAGGTTGCAGCCTGAGAATCCCAGCGGGTGGAGCGCGCGCAGCGCGGCGGCGAGGCTGTCGGGCCGGATCGCCAAGGGCACGTACGTGCCGGCCAGCTCGTACTTGCCGAACCAGTAGTTGTGCAGCATGGGCGAACGCGAATGCATGACCGGCCAGCCCATGACGCCGGCAAGGAGGAAGCGGTCGGGGTGCCTCACGGCCGCATTTTCTCATGCATCTCACAGCTCATGCGATGCTGCGGCCAGCCAAGGAGATCGATTTCGCCTGCTGCTGAACGCGGCCGGTCTCTGGCTTGACGTTGGGGCACCGGGTGCTCCATCCTGTCGGCACCGAAAGCCGGCCCAGACTCCCCGCGACCGACCGCAAAACTCGATGAAAAGCCTGCTGCTCTCGACGATCGCGTACTTCTTCGCGAGCTCTTATATCAAGCGTTACCTGGACGGGATTGGCGTGCCGAAGACCATGACGCGCGGACTCGTCATTTTCGTGCTGGCTCTGGCGATTGCCTACGGAGTTGCCTTCATCGTCGATTGGGTGACACCGGGGCAGGCGTCCTAGGCGTCGCGCGGCTCAGGCGTAGGAGCGCAGGCGCCGGGAGAACTCGATCGCAAGGTCGCTCCATCGTTCCACAGGGAGGAACGTCCGTGGCCGAGCTCAAGCTCAAGACCGTCACCCGCACGCAGGGCAACAACCAGGCCCTCAAGGACGGCAGCGTGAGGCCGCGCGGCTTCACGTTCGACTTCGAGGAAGTGAATCCGCTCATCGATGCGTTCCGCCGCATGGTGCGGGGGCTGGAGTTCGACGTCTGCGAGATGGCGCTCACCACCTACCTCTGCGCTCGCGCGCACGGCAAGCGCATGACCGCGCTGCCGGTCTTTCTCGTTCGCGCCTTCCATCACGGCGCGATCCTCATCAACGCCAAGGCCGGCATTCGCAGCCCCAAGGCTCTGGAAGGCAGGCGGGTCGGCGTCAACCGCGGCTACACGGTCACCACGGGCCTGTGGGCGCGGAGCATTCTGCAGCATCAGTACGGCGTGGATCTGAAGAAGATCACCTGGGTGCTTTCGGGCGACGAGCATGTCGCCGAGTACCGACCGCCTGCGAACGTCGTGCCGATGGAGAAGGGGAAGAAGATGGCCGACCTGCTTGCCTCGGGCGAGCTTCCGGCCGCGATCGGCGTCGAGATCGAGCATCCCGACGTGAAGCCGCTTATCCCGAATGCGAAGGAAGCGGGCTTCGAGGCGCTGCGCCGGACCGGGCACTATCCCATCAACCACACGGTGGTGGTCCGGGACGAGCTGCTTGCCGCGCATCCCGATCTCGCGCCGGAGATCTTCGCGGCCTTTGCCGAGGCGAAGCGGCTCTACGTGGAGCGATTGACAGCCGCAAAGATCGAGAAACCCACGCCTGTCGACGAGGCGCACCGGCGCGTCATGGAGATCACCGGGAGGGATCCGCTTCCCTACGGCATCGCGCCCAACCGCGGCATGCTCGAGGAAGTCATCCAGGCCGCGCTGGAGCAGGGGATCATCACCCGCCCCGTCACGCCGGAGGAGCTGTTTCCGCGCAGCATGCACGAGCTGAGCGCGTGAGCCCGGCTGCGCCGTTGACAGCGCTGCAGGCGGAGCGGATCATCGACCGTCGTCAACACAAGGGGGAGACAACAATGAAACGCTTGTTCGCGATCGTTGCTACGCTGCTTGTCGCCGGTCTGGCCGCTTTCGGCTGCTCGAGCATGCCATTCGGGGACTCGGGGTGGACGACGCTTATCGACGGCGCTGCGGGCCTGGACAACTTCAATCGAATCGGCGACGCCAACTGGAGGGCGGAGGACGGCGCCGTCGTGGCCGACAGGGGCAAGGGCGGCTATCTTGTCTCGAAGAACTCGTACCGGGATTTCCAGATCAGGGCCGAGTTCTGGGCGGATCACAATACCAACAGCGGCGTTTTCCTCCGCTGCGCCGATCCCAACAAGGCCGGCGCCGCCACCTGCTATGAGGTGAACATCTACGACGAGCGCCCGGGGCCGGAGTACAGCACCGGCGGAATCGTCGACGTCGCCAAGGTGCAGCCGATCTACAAGGCTGGCGGCAAGTGGAACACCTACGAGATCACCGCGAAAGGCTCGCAACTCACCGTGGTGTTCAACGGAGTGAAGACGGTAGATATCCAGAACAGCAAGCACGCGCAGGGACCGTTCGCGTTGCAGTTCGGCAACCATGGCAAGGCCCCGGGCGGCGCCATCAAGTGGCGCAAGGTGCAGATCAAGCCGATCTAGCGGCCGTTACCGCGTCGAGAAACTCGAGCACCCGGGTAGGAGCCGTCGCCTCGGTCTGGCCGTCCGGAAGGACGTCCCAGTATTGCGCCTTGGGCAGGCATTCTTCCAGGTACCTCGCCGCTGAGGTCGCGTGCGAGGCATCGCGCCCCGGAACGATGAGTGCGGGAATCTCACAGCGCAGCAGCGCCTCGGGCTCGGCCCCCGGCGCGGTGTCGCGGTCGAAAAGCGCGTTCCTCATGGCATCCACGATCGACAGGTAGTCCTGCGCCTCGAGCTTCGCATAGGACGCGGCGAAGGCGGGGTCATTCCTGATGACCGAGGCCCAGGGGCCGCTTCGCGAATCCGCGTTGAACGCTTTTCCTTCCTTCCCGACGAGCGCGACGACCTCTCCGAGGCCGTGCTGGCGGACGAAGGCGAGGTGCTCGGCGAAGCGCTGGTGCGAGGCGATGCGGTACTTCGCTCCGCCGACCGGCCAGTAGAGCACTATCGAAATCACGCGTTCGGGGTGCGCGACGGCGAAGGCCGCAACCGGCGAGCAGCCCATGCAGCCGCCGAGGAGATGCGCGCGCTCTATCCTCAGGTGATCGAGCAGACCCAGCCCTTGAGCGACGTAGTGCGCCCAGGCGATCGGCTCGACGCGGCCGCCCGATTGGCCGCACTCGCGCCGGTCGAAGACGATGCAGCGGTATTTCTTCGGGAGGTGATCGAGAAGCTTGATCCGGGCGTATACGCCCAGCACGCTCCACTTCTCTGCAGTGGCGTCGAACCCGCCGGGCGCGTACATGAGGAGCGGCGGGCCGTCGCCGATCATCTCGTAGCGCGTCGCGATGCCGTCGATGAGGACCTTAGGCAGGGCGCTGTCCCTTCAAATGGCGTCCGGCGCGCACGTCCTCGGCGTAGGCGGCAAGGGCCTCCAGCGAGACCTTCGCGACGTTCGCGTAGCCTTCCGCCGGCGCATCGAGCACGCTCGCCGCGTAGCCGATCGCAGCGTGCGCCATACGCATGCGCCCGTCGAGCCAGGGACCGCCGCCGAGGCCGCCGATGACCGGGATCGACACCGCGCGCACGACCGCTTCGCCCGCGACCGGACCCGAGTGCCGGAAGTCGAGAAGCGTAGCGCCGGCTTCTTGCAGGCGCTTGGCCTCGTCGACAAGCTTTTCGAGAGGAATTGCCTTTCCCCCATGGAACTCCGCGAAGACCGGGATTCCGGCGCGGACGACGGCGTGCACCGTGTCGGGCGAGCCGTTCACCTTCACCATTTCGGCGCCGCCTTCGCTGACAAGGCGAAGCGCCGCGCTTACCGCCGCGTGGGCGCCGCTCTGCAGGGAACGGAAAGGCAGGTCGCAGCTCACGAGCGCGCGCCGCGCGCCGCGGCGCACCGCCTTGCACACTGTGAGCATCTCGTCCAGCGTGACTTCCGCCTCGGTGGACTGGCCCCACAGATTCATGCCGACCGAATCGCCGACCGAGACGATGTCCGCGCCGGCCCGGTCTGCGATTCTCGCCATCTCCGTGTCCCAGACGACCACGCCGACGATCTTTCGCCCCTCGCGCTTCATCTGCACGAGCGCCGGAATCGTCACCGTGGCTTCCATTACTCCCTATCCCGGCAGCGCGCCGGCGAGCCTCCTGATCGCGGAGACGAGCGCGCCCGGATCGGCACGATTCTTTCCGGCGATGCCGAGGGCGCTGCCATGCGCAACCGATGAAAACAGGACCGGCGTGCCGATGGTGAGAGCCGCAGCGCCCGAGAAAGCGTGCGTTTTGGCCATGATGTGCCCCTGGTCGTGGACCATGACGACGAAGGCGTCGTAGCCTTCCTTCAGGAACAGGGTGTCGGCCCCGAACGGGCCCTCGGCGGCGACCCCGTGCCTCTTGGCGTCGGCGATCGCCGGGCAGATTGCCTGCTCTTCCTCGTCGCCGAACAAGCCGCCCTCGCCGGCATGCGGGTTCAGTCCCGAAACGCCGATGCGCGGAGAGGTGATCCCCATCCGGCGGAGCGCCGAATCGGTCGAGCGGATCGCATGCAGCACGCGGTTGCGGGTGACGAGTCTGATCGCGCGGCGCAGGCTCACGTGCAGCGTTGCGTGCGCGATGCGCATCTCCATTCCGTTCGAGTCGAAGCAGATCATCAGGAACGCATCCTCGGGCGGCACGCCCGCACATCGGGCGACGAAAGTCGGATAGCCGTCGAACTCGATGCCGGCGAGCTTGATCGAGCTCTCCGTTTGCGGCGCGGCGACCACCGCGTCGACGTCGCCCGAGAGCGCGGCGTCGATCGCGGTCTTGGCGGAATCGAGCGCGGCTTCGCCATTGGGCGCCGCAATCGTCCCCAAGTGCAGCTCGCCCGGCTTGAACTGCCTGCGTTCGACGAGCGTCACCGTCTCCTCGCTCCAGCGGGCATCCGAGGCGCGCGCGACCGCGTCGATTCGCGGGGTCAGCCCGCAGGCGGCGGCGTGCGCCTCGATCGCGCCGCGGTCGCCGACGAGGAGCGGCCGGCAGATTGTCCGCACTTCGCGGTCGAAAGCAGCCTTGAGCGCGATTTCCGGCCCGATTCCGGCCGGGTCGCCGGTGGAGATGGCGATGCGCGGAAGCGACATCTATTCCGCCTTGACGCCGGCGGCGCGAATCACTTCGCGCCACCGCTCGGCGTCGCGCTTCATGAATGCCGCCATCTGCCCCGGGGAGTAGCCCAGCGTTTCGGCTGAAAGTTCGGAAAGCCGCTTCTGGACCTCGGGGAGTTTCAGCGCCTCGGCGATCGCGGCCGAGAGCTTTTCGGCGATCGGCGCCGGCGTTCGCGGCGGCGCGACCACTCCAAACCAGGCGATCGCCACGAACCCGGGAAGGATCTCCGAGAGCGCCGGCACATCGGGCAGCGCCGCGATTCGTTTTTCGCTGCAGACCGCGAGTGCCTTCAGCTTGCCGCTCTTTACGTGCTGCAGCGACACCCCGAGGTTGTCGAACATGATGTCCACCTGGCCTGCGATCAGGTCGGTGAGCGCAGGCGCCGTACCCTTGTAGGGGATGTGGGTGATTCTCAGTCCGCCCGCCATGGACTTGAACATCTCGGCGGTGAGGTGCGAGGTCGAACCGCTGCCCTGCGAGGCGTAGTTGAGCCGGTCGGGCGCGGCCTTGGCGAACGTGATGAGTTCCTGAACACTGCCCGCACCCACGCCGGGATGCACCAGCAGCACGTTGGGAATCGCCGCCATGACACTGACCGGCGCGAACTGCGTGGGATCGAAGGCGAGCTTCGTGTAGAGATTCTGGTTGATGACGAGCGGCGGCGGCGGAGCCGAGAGCAGCATGTAGCCGTCCGGCTCCGCCTTGTAGACGAGTTCCGCGCCGATGTTGCCCGCCGCGCCCGCGCGGTTTTCGACGACGACCGCCTGTCCCCACTTCGCCGCGAGCTTCTCGCCGACGATGCGCGGGATGAGGTCGGCGCTGCCTCCGGCCGGGAAAGGGACGACGATGCGGATCGGTTTCGCAGGGTAGTCTTGCGCCTTTGCAGGAAGCGCAAGCAGGAGAAGCAATGCGGCGGCGAGCAGGTTCAGGCGATTCATGGCTGGTCCCTCCGTCTCGCCGGTATTCTACCGGTGCTAGAATTTCGCCGGCCATCTCACTGCAGGAACGTCCCTGACATGTCCGCAGTTCCCGAAGTCCGCGTCTGGCCGGCAGAAGGCATCACGCGCGTTCCCTACTGGGTGTACCAGGACGAGAGCGTGTACAGGCGCGAACAGGAGCGCATCTACCGCGGCGCGACGTGGAATTTCCTCGGGCTCGAGGCGGAACTTCCGGAGCCGGGCGACTACAAGACCACCTTTGTCGGCGAGATGCCGGTGGTGGTGACGCGCGACCTCTCCGGGATCCTCCGCTGCTTCGAGAACCGCTGCGCGCACCGCGGCGCGCTCCTTTGCCTCAAGACGCGCGGCAAGGCGAAGGAGATCGCCTGCGTGTACCACAACTGGACTTACGACCTCGCGGGAAATCTCACCGGCGTTGCCTTCCGGCGCGGCGTCAAGGGGCAGGGCGGCATGCCCGACGACGCGCGGCCCGAAAGCGAAGCGCCGGTGAAATTGCGCGTGGAATCGTTCAGGGGGCTCATGTTCGCGACGGCA
>Ga0187773_10000206_pt1 | contig 24897 bp, 22 predicted proteins | sample 0216_BV02_MP05_1_FD_133133 | JGI IMG/M metagenome (GOLD analysis project Ga0187773, IMG submission 133133) | Tropical peat soil microbial communities from peatlands in Department of Meta, Colombia - 0216_BV02_MP05_10_MG | ecosystem: Environmental > Terrestrial > Soil > Wetlands > Peat | place...
GAACTATGAATCACCATTACAACGACAACGCCGCCTTCCTTCGAAGGATGTCGGCGACCAAGTTCGATATCCGATATGAATGCCGCAGAGCGACCGAGTGGAGAAGCAGGGACGCTTAAGGGTGTAGGGAATTCCCTGTCAGGTGAGATAGGGCAATGCCAAGGGGGTAAGATGACCCTCAAGAGGTTGGTCCCTCGTGAATACCCTCAATAGCGCTGTCCGCGAGAACCAGGCAATCGCAGAAAAGCTCCGCGAGGCGGGCGTTCTTCTTGAGGCCCAGGGGGCGAGTCCGTTTCGCGCCGGTGCCTACCGAAAGGCCGCCGACACCGTTGGAGGCTTACCCGGTCCAGTTCGCGAGATCTTTGATGCCGAGGGTATTGCCGGGCTCGATGCATTGCCTCATATCGGCCGAGGCATATCCACGGCGATCGCAGAAATCCTCATCACCGGTCGCTGGAACCAGCTCGAACGCTTGCGCGGGTCACTCGACCCCGTGAAGCTCTTTCAGAGCGTCCCGGGGATCGGCCCGGAGCTTGCCGAGCGAATTCATGAAACGCTGCACGTAGACACGCTGGAGGCGCTTGAAGCGGCAGCCCATGACGGCCGGCTGGAGCAGGTATCAGGGGTGGGAGCACGACGCACCGCGGCCCTGCGTGCCTCGCTGGGAACCATGCTCAGGCGGATACGGCCAAGGGAGCGGGTCCCTCTGGGCCCGACTCCAAGCCAACCCTCGGTGGCCCTGTTTCTCGACGTGGACCGCGAGTACCGCGAGAAAGCGAAGGCAAGAAGTCTTCCGACCATCGCCCCCAAACGCTTCAACCCCGAGGGTAAGGCGTGGCTACCTGTGCTGCATACGCGCCGTGGGGACTGGCATTTCACGGCACTTTACTCAAACACCGCCACCGCCCATAAGCTCAAACGCACCCGCGACTGGGTGGTCGTGTACTTCTACGATGACCAGCACGTCGAGGGACAGCACACGGTAGTCACCGAAACGCGCGGTCCTCTTACCGGGCGACGCGTAGTACGAGGGCAGGAGGCGGAATGCCGGGAATTCTACACAGGCGAGAAGATGCGCCAAGGCTAAGGCCTTTTCCAGCTCGAATCTGGATTGAATGCCTGGATCCTTTCGGCAATCGCCCGAGTGTTCTGGCCAAGGTTCTTTTCGAACACCTCGTTATCGTGACTGACCATGAATGCCTTGACCCCTGTAGAGCCGTAGCGGGCCGGGCACGCGAGGATAGCAAAGCCGCCGATCATCCTGCCGTGAACAACACATGAGTACGCGCCACCCTTGGCGTTCTTGCCCTGCCGGCTGAGGATCCTGGTGTAGCTTTTCGCCGGCACGTAGTTCACTTCGAGGAGATCGGCAGATCGTCCATTACTCGAGTATGCAGACGGACTCCTGGGGTACGCGTTAAATACTGCCTCGGTCGAGACGTTACGCGCTGCCCTCCCGGTTTAGGGTGCCCTTGCCGTTTCAGTGAACATCGAAAATCCCCTACGCTGACGGAATCCAATAATCAGAGGAGGAATCGATGAACAACAAACCCAAAATCCTTAGCAGACAGGAGCTATACGACCTAGTTTGGGGCCGTCCGGGTCGAGACGTAGCACGAGAACTCGGAATGTCGGACGTAGCCCTAGGGAAAGCATGTAAGCGTGCCAACGTACCTCGCCCGGGAGTTGGCTACTGGGCAAAGAAGGCAGCCGGCAAGCCAAGCCTACGCCCTCCCCTCCCTGAGCGAGGATTGGGACAGTCAGACGAGATTCGGATCGGTGGCGGCCAATACCGGTTCGAGAGACCTACTGATGAAGAGAATTCTTGGCGATCCACTTGTCCCGCCACCACCCTTCGTGGACGGGCTTCCCGAAATCAAGGAGCGAGCTCGCGCGCTCGTTCGTGACGTCGGAGTCACTAGAAGCACCTTCTTCATTCCCGACCCTAGAACGGTGTCGAAATAGCGCTCGGTCATCGCATGCGCATTATCGTGAGTCGACCATCGTCCTTTAAGCTTCGCTTGCTCCGTTGCCAGAACCACCACTTCGCCCTACTGCACCGTTTCGGCATTCGATTCTCGCTTTCCGAAACGCACTTCATGGTCCTTCTTCTTCCAGCCGGATTCGAGGGCGTGCCTACTTTGCCTGGGCCGATGATTGCGATTTCCATACTCAGGTAGTCCTCACATGGTTAAACGCAAGAAAACGAACGCAGGGGGTTAGACTGATTCTTCAATCTGGCTAAGGCCGCTAACCGAGACGGAATCCGCACCTAGTGTGCGTCGAAACTACTTGCCAGGTTGTGCGGCAGGCCACGTGTACCCGCGATGCAACAAACAGAGCACGTACGAATCCGACAATCTCGATGGGCCGTAGTCGCCTGACCCAGTAAACAAGCTGCCGGAGTACATCGCAGGAAGATGATTGTAGGCGCTGACAACGGGCCCGACCAATCGCGAGTAACCACCACCAGAGCTCCTGTCGTAACTATTGGCCGCACATCGTTCCGCAGCCGATCCGCCGCGGAGCCTGCGCACGCCGCGTCCCTGCAGACGCGCCAGTCAACGCCCAGCGCTCTCGCACGTTGTCAGAGGACGAAACGGACGGATGATCGTGGCGACCGAACCGACACCCGTGCTGGAGGACACGGCACCCACCGACACGTGGCTGCCGTGCCAGGAGCGGGCCTATCCGCGGCCCGGCCCATTGACATTGGCGCCGGCCGGTACCTTGGTACTGGACGCTTGCGGCGGCAATGGCGGCTCCGGCGACGCTTCCGGCGATGACGTGACGCCGGTAGTGCTGGGCAGCACCCAGGCTTCCCGCTTCCTATCCCAGGCCGCGATTGGCTACAGCCATGCCGATATCACGGCGGTGTCGACGACTGGCGTCGATGCGTGGCTGACTGCCCAGTTCGCCATGCCGCGCGCGCAGAAGTTTTGGGACTTTCTGATGGCCAATGGCTATGCCGTGTCGGCCAATATGAACACGCTCAGTGGCTTTGACCCGATGATCTGGTCGCAGCTGATGGGCAGCAGGGATCTCCTGCGTCAGCGCGTTGGACTGGCATTGCTCGACCAATGGGTGGTCAGCATTGACGGGTTTGGTGGCAGCTGGCGACCGTTCGTGATGGCGGCCTACTTGGATGTGCTCTGGGACAATGCCTTCGGCAACTACCGCAACCTCATGGAAGCGGTCTCGACCAGCGTTGCCATGGGCCTGTACCTCACGTTCCTCGGCAGCGTGAAGGCAAATCCGACCACCGGCGCGATCCCCGATGAGAATTACGCGCGCGAGCTGATGCAGTTGTTCACCATTGGCCTGTATCAACTCAACATGGACGGCACTCAGGTGTTGTCCGGCGGCAACCCCGTTCCGACCTACGCGCAGGCCGACGTCTCTCAGGGTGCACGCGTCTGGACCGGCTACACCTATGCCAACACCGACAACACGACACCGAACCGGATGCAACTGCCGATGACGATCAATGCCAACAAGCACGAGACAGGCGAGACGAGCTTTCTTGGCATTGACATACCCGCCGGCACCAGCGGGGAGGCGGCACGCTCGCTGGCGCTCGACGGACTGTTCAATCACCCCAATGTTCCACCGTTTGTCAGCAAGCAGCTGATCCAGCACCTGGTGACCAGCAATCCCTCTCCGGCCTACGTCGGCCGTGTGGCTACGGTATTCGCCGACAATGGCCATGGTGTGCGTGGTGACCTGCAGGCAGTGATCCGCGCGATTCTTGCCGATAGCGAAGCCCGCGATGATACGCAGGTCGACAGCACCACTTTCGGCAAGCTGCGCGAGCCGGTGACGCGGCTGGTGCAATGGGCAAAGGCGTTCAACGTTGCCTCGCCCACCAATCTGTGGCCTTTCGGCAACGTATCCTCGACCGCCAATCGCATCGGCGAGAGTCCCGGTCACGCACCGAGCGTGTTCAACTGGTTTCGGCCCGGTTACACGCCGCCGGGTACTGCTATCGCCAGCGGCGGACGGGTGGCGCCCGAATTTCAAATCACCAACGAACCATCGTTGATCGCCTACGTCAACTACCTGCAAACAATCACCATCAACGGCGCAGGCGAGGCAAAACCCGACTTCACGTCGCTCATGGCACTCGCTACCGATAGCCAAGCACTGCTCGATGAGCTCAATCTTGTGCTCGCGGCCAACCAGATCAGTGCCGCCACGATCGCGCAGATGAAGGCTGCTCTAGACAGCATCTCGGCCGGCACCACCGCTGGGCTCAACAACCGGATCCATGCGGCCGTCGTCCTGGTGATGGCCTCGCCTGAATATCTGGTGCTGCGCTGAGGGATGCCGCGATGCCAATGAATGCCTCCCGCCGCGCTTTCCTGCAACGGGCCGCGGCACTGTCGATCGCAGGCCCGGCGACTCCGTTTGTATTGAACCTGGCCACCGCCGGTGACGCTGCTGCCGCCACTGCCGCCGATTACAAGGCGCTGGTTTGCGTCTTCCTCTATGGTGGCAATGACTACGCCAACACGCTCGTGCCCTACGACAACGCGCAGTACACCGTCTATCAGAGCCAGCGCCCCGGACTGGCCTATGCGCAGGCGGCGCTCGATGCCACGGTACTGGCCCCGACGATTCCGCTCCCCAATGGTGCGCAATACGCGCTGGCGCCGGAGCTGGCCAAGCTGCTGCCAATCTTCAACGCGGGCAACTTGGCGATGATGCTGAACGTCGGCACGCTGGTGCAACCGACGACCAAGGCACAGTACCAGGCCGGAAGCGTCCGCCTGCCGCCGAAACTGCTCTCGCATAATGACCAGCAGAGTTACTGGCAATCCTCCTCGCCCGAGGGCGCCGCCTCGGGCTGGGGCGGCCGCATCGGCGATCTGCTGCAATCCGGCAATGGCACCGCCACGTTGACATGCATCAATGTCAGCGGCAACGCTGTGTATCTGACCGGGCAGGTGGCCGTGCAGTATTCAGTCACCCCCTCCGGACCCATAGCACTGAACGCGCGCAATAGCCTGGCGGGATCGGCCTCAGCCGCGACGCTATTGCAGTCGTTGCTCAGCGGAGGCGGTCAGCACGAGTTCGAGGCGGCGTTAGGCACCATCGGCACGCGGGCGCTGAACCTGTACAGCCAAGTGTCCGCCGCCCTGGCACAGGCACCCGCGACCGCGACGGTGTTCCCGGCGGCGGCTGACCCGCAGAGCACACTCGGCGCGCAGCTGCAGGAGGTAGCCAAGCTGATCTCAGTCAGCAGCCAATTGGGCGCCAAACGCCAGGTGTTTCTCGTCTCCACGAGTCGCTACGACACGCACGATGGGCTGCTATCGCTTCACCCAACGCTGCTCACCAACTTGGCCGATGCGCTGCGAGCCTTCTATGACACCACGGTGGAACTGGGAGTCGCGTCACAAGTGACCACGTTTACGGCCTCGGACTTCGGCCGCGCACTGACCGCCAACAACGATGGCACGGATCACGGCTGGGGCAGCATGCACTTTGTGTTGGGCGGTGCCGTTAAAGGCGGACGCTACTACGGCATCAATCCGGCGCTGGCCAATGGCGGTCCTGACGATATTGGTCAGGGTCGGCTTATTCCCAGCATGGCGGTCGATCAGTATGCGGCGACGCTGGCTGCTTGGTTCGGTGTCTCGGCCTCCGACCTGCCAACGGTCTTCCCCAACATCAACAATTACGCGGGCAGCGTGCTCGGCACCAATGTCGGCTTCGTGTAGGGCGCTCGCGTCGCCAGCAATGGCGTGCAGCTTCAAAGATCTCGGCAAGCATCGCCTGGCATGTCGGGGGCAGCCGGGAGGAGCTGTGTCCGATGCCCGGAACCCCGCACCAGTCGGCCAAGAGCCTAAGCGCAAATGAGGAGGGCCGCCCGAAAGCGGCCCGGCCATGCTACTGGCCTAGCCCCCAAGACGCGTTGTGGCGCGTCTTCTCTTGTGCGTAGAGCTCTCGGCATTCAGTTGACCTGCGTCAATCGACGGTTTCCCTTGCGGTGTAGGCTAGCCGTAGGGCCTCATCGCCCGACAACGCCAAGCAAGGGCGCTATTAGATGAGATGGAAAATCCCTTTAAGTTCGCCGACGAACTCGGCCCGGCCAAGATCATCCAGGTCTATGAGCCTTCGCTCGACCTCAAGGCTGTGTTGGTAGTTGACAATGTGGCCGGGGGGCCCGCGATTGGCGGCTTGCGTATGGCACCCGACGTCAGCGTGGAAGAGTGTTTTCGCCTGGCCCGAGCCATGACGCTCAAGAACTCTGCGGCTGGACTGGCGCACGGCGGCGCGAAATCGGTCCTGTGGGGAGATCCGAGGATGCCGGCCGGGCAGAAAGAGCAGCTCATCCGCACCTTCGCGCATGCCCTGCGCAACGAGCAGGACTACATCTTCGGCCCCGACATGGGCACCGACGAGACCTGCATGGCCTGGATCAAGGATGAGATCGGCCGCTCCGTCGGGTTACCGGCCACGATCGGCGGGATTCCTCTCGATGAGGTCGGGGCGACCGGCTGGGGACTGTGTGCGGCCGCCCAGGTTGCTTCAGCGCATCTACGCCTCCCGCTGGACGGCGCGCGTGTGGTCATTCAAGGGTTCGGTGCAGTGGGCAAACACGCCGCACGCTTCCTCGCGCAGAGGGGCGCAATCCTCGTAGGCGCCTCGGACACGAAGGGCACGATCGCCAACCCCAAAGGCATCGACGTGGGCACACTGATCCACCTGAAGGAAAATGGCAAGCCCGTGGCCGACTATCCGGGCGGCCTAAAGCTCGCCTTCGACGCGGCGATCGACGTGGAATGCGACATATGGATTCCCGCGGCACGCCCCGATGTGATCCGCGAGGACAACGTCGGACGGCTGAACACGAAGCTTGTGCTGCAAGGCGCCAATATCCCCTTCACGGAAGCCGCGGAGAAGATCTTGCACGAGCGCGGAGTACTGGTCATTCCAGACTTCATCGCTAATGCCGGCGGGGTAATCTGCGCGGCGATGGAGTATCGTGGGGCCACGGCGTCTCAGGCGTTTCAGGTTATCCAGGACAAGATCAGTGGCAATACGAAGGAAGTGCTGGCACAGGTCGCGCAACGTGCGTGTTTTCCGCGCGAAGCGGCGGTGAATCTTGCCGCCAAGCGTGTGAAGGAAGCCATGGATTACAAGCGCTTCAGCGTTATGTAGTGTTGTTCCAACCCGCGGCCAGCGAATATTGGGAACCCGACAGGGCACTAGCTGTTACCGAGCCACTAACTGCGTAAGACGACCCGCGATGTACCGCATCCGCTTCCACGGGCGCGGCGGCCAAGGCATGAAGACCGCCAGTCAGGTCTTGGGCACGGCCTTCTTCCTGGAGGGCTTCGAGGTCCAGGATGCTCCACGCTATGGCGCCGAACGGCGCGGCGCGCCGATCTTCGCCTACGTGCGCGCGGCACGCGAACCGATTCAGGAACGCGGCATCATTACGCGGCCCGATCTGGTCATCGTCGCCGACGAGACGTTGGTGCCTGTGCCTGCCGCCGGCGTGCTGCTGGGGGTGTCGGAGCGGACCGTCATGCTGCTCAACAGCCTAGAGCTGGCCGAGGAGTGGACCCGGCGACTAAAGCTCCGAGGCCCGGTGCTCACGCTACCGGTAAGCGGGGACGTGAAGGAGCGCGCAGATCTCCCATTCATCGGCGCGACCTGCGCGGGCGCTGCGGCATGCCTGACCGGTGCGATCAAGCGCACGAGTCTCGAGCAGGCCATTTGCGCTGAGATCGGCCGCTACGGCGAAGCAGCGGTGCAGAAGAATCTGGAGCAGGCGCTGGTGGCCTTCGATGCCATGTCGGCTCGTGCGGGGTTAGTTAAGCAGAGCCAGGAGATCGTCGCCGACAGCTATCGTGCGCCTGATTGGATCGATGTGCCTTTCGAGGGCGCTCGCACCTCCACGCCGGACATCGAAGTGCCTGCCACCAGCGAGCTGTCCAACACGGGCCTCTGGCGCACACACCGCCCGGTCATCGACTACGAGCACTGCAACCGCTGCTCCTGGGTGTGCGGCACCCTGTGCCCGGACAGCGCCATCAAGGTCGACCCCGATCACACGCCTCGAATCGACTACGATCACTGCAAGGGTTGCATGGTGTGCGTGGCCGTGTGCCCACCGCATGCCATCCGCGCTGTGCTGGAGGCAGATGCACGGGTCGAGGAGGCCAAGAAGTGACCCGCACCCTGCTTACGGGCAACGGAGCCGCCGCTTGGGGCGCGCGCCTCGCTGAGGTGGACTACGTCCCCGCTTTTCCCATCACGCCCCAGACCGAGATTATCGAAACCCTGGCCCAGTGGTACGACACCGGTGAGGCGCAGGGTAAGCTCGTCACGCTGGAGTCCGAGCACTCAATGATCACGGCGGCCGCGGCGGCCGCGGCCACCGGCGTGCGGGTATTTACCGCGACATCGAGCCAGGGGCTGCTATACGGCATGGAGATGATCTACACCGTCTCAGGCTGGCGCGCGCCCTTTGTACTGGTGAATGTCTCGCGCGCAGTGGCCACGCCGATCACGTTAGAGCCCGACCATACAGACGTTCTTGCCACACGCGACAGCGGCTTTCTGCAGATCCACTGCGCCACTTGCCAGGAAGTGCTGGACAGCGTGCTTATGGCGTATCGACTGGCGGAACACGAGTGCGTGCGATTGCCGGTGATCGTCAATCTGGACGGGTTCTATCTTTCTTTCACGCGCGAGCCAGTGGAGATCCCTGGCGCCGATGCCGTGCGGCGCTTCCTGCCCGTCTACGATCCGGAGAACTTGCAGTTTCGCGCCAGCAGACCCATCAGCCAGGCGGTTGCCGTGCTGGGCGGCTCACCCTACTCTTACTTCCGCTACGAGGCGCACCTCGCGGCCCAGCAGGCCTTGGCCGTGTACGAGAAGATTGTCGAGGACTTCACTGCGCACTTCGTCCGGCGTCATCCGCCCGTCGAGGCTTACCGCTGCGACGACGCGGAAATCCTCTTTTTCATGATCGGCGCTTTCGCCACTAAAGCCAAGGACGCGGTGGACCGCTTGCGCGACAAGGGATGGAAAGTCGGGCTCGCGCGCCCGCGCCTGCTGCGGCCCTATCCCCAGGAGGCACTGCGGAAGCTCCTGCTGGGTGCGCGCGCAGTAGTCGTGCTCGACCAGAACCTCTCCATGGGCAAGGGTGGGATCCTGTATTCAGAGTTGGCTTCGGCTCTCTACGGCCAGTCCGGCGCGCCCCTGCTGTTGAGCTTCATCGGCGGGTTGGGCGGGCGCGATATCAGCCCCGAGGAGTTCTACGAGATGGCAAAGGTTGCGCGGAAGGCAGCGGAGGACGGAAGGGCACCCGAACCGCGCCTGCTGTATACGAGCGGCGAGTTGCGCGAGCTTAAGAAGCTGCAGGCGATCGCGCTGAGCGAGCGCCACGACGTCGGAGGTAGGATATGAGCGAGGCGGTGATCCACAGCATGAAAGACCTGCCCTCCACGCACCTGCTCGGCGCGGGGACGGCAATGTGCGCCGGCTGCGGCGGGCTGGAGGCCTTACATGAGATCTACGACATCCTCGGCCGCAACACCGTATTCGTGAACGCGGCGGGCTGCATGACGCTGCTGTCTACGTATCCGTTCACACCTTTTCGCTCGGGCTGGCTGTACACGTCCATGGCTTCCGCACCCGCGGGCGCGCAGGGCGTGCGTGATGCGCTCGACATCTTGAAGCAGAAGGGCCGGGTCGCCCCGGAGGAGGACATGACCGCAGTGGTGCTGGCCGGCGACGGCGCTTCCTACGGGATGGGGCTCTCGGCCACCTCCGCGGCCATCGAGCGCAACCTCGATTTTGTCTACCTCTGCTACGACAACGAGGGCTACGGCAACACCGGCCAGCAGGCCTCCGGAGCCACGCCACACGCCGCCAAAACCTCGACGACCACCAGCGCGCGGGGATATTCGGGCTACAAGAAGGACTTGTTCGCCATCTGGGCTGCACACGAGCCGGCGTATGTCGCGACGGTCATCGGGGCGGAACCGCTCGACCTTGCGAGGAAAATCCAGAGGGCAGCAAACCTGAAGGGGCCGCGGCTGATCCTCGCGCTCGCGCCCTGTCCGACGGGCTGGGACTTCGATCCCAAACTGTCCGTGGAAGTCGGCCGGCTGGCAGTGAAGACAGGCATATGGCCGTTGAAGGAATACGTCAATGGCAAGGTCGTGCACACACGCGTTCCGAATCCGCGGGTGCCAGTTGAGGCGTATCTGAAGCTGCAGGGCCGCTTCTCGCACCTGTTCGAACCACAGCGCAACGAGAGCTTACTCGTACAGATTCAGGGTCAAGTGGACCGCTACTGGAAAGCGGTGGCATGACGCGCACGCGCTATCGATTAGGACATCGCGCATCCCACAACTATTAAGATGCTCACGACGCTGCCGCTGGTAGATGAACTGCATCGCGCACCTTGCGACAAAGGATTGCCCACGCAATAGATCACCGGTCTAGTAAGTCGAAAGGGACACCAATGTACAAGCGCATCTTGATTCCGACGGACGGCTCTACTGTTGCCAGCAAAGCGGCCCGGGCTGGTATCAGACTGGCGAAAGCGCTAGGCGCTCGTGTCACGGGCTACTATTCAATCGAGCCTATTTGGCCTCGCGCCTACGGAGAGGGCTACATGATCGGCCGCATGACGCTCGCCGAGCTTGACAGGCGCGCAAAGGAACTGGGTGAACAATATCTCCATAGGATACGAAAGCTTGCGAAGGGAGCAGGCGTGCGATTTGATTCTGTGTGCGCCAATTCAGACACGGCTTACAAAGGAATCATCGACACGGCGCGAAAGAAGCGATGCGACGTGATCCTCATGGGCTCTCACGGGCGCGGCGGCCCTGGCGGACTGATATTGGGCAGCACCACTAATAAGGTCCTGAGTTATTCGAAAATCCCGGTGATTGTATATCGGTGAATCAAAGCGCCGCTAGCTAGTGGCGGATGAACCAAAGGACAAGGGACACGACAACCAGCCGGACCCTCACTACCCAACAGTGCCCAGATCCTGCCAGAGCGGGACGCCGATCACAACGCGAAGTACAGCACAAGAATTGCGAGCGTCGCAGTTGCGCCGAACAGCGCGATAGCCCTTGTTGGCATGGACCCCCCACCTGAGAAAGCCGCCCAGCACAGTGCTATATAAGGAACGAGTGTCATCAGTACCGCTACCGCAGCAAGGTCGCTGAAGTGATTTGAAAACATCAACAATCCTGCGGCGCCCAGGCAGGTAATCAACAGCGCAACGGTCGGAACACCGCGTGTCGAGAGCTGCGAAATCCCAGTCAATTGCCTCAATTGCAGAATGTCATGAAGGCAGCGCGATGCCCCAACGATGTACGCGTTAAGCGCGGACAGCATGGTGACGATCGCCAACAGGGCAACCCAAGGCCCACTACCCTGGAGCACAAGACCCACAGCATCTGCCACGGGTGCTGGTGACGCCGCCAATGCCGGCGCGCCAACAGCGCCCAGGAGGGCGAGATTCAAGGCAAAATAGATTACGCATACCAGTACCATCACCGACATCAGTGCCGGCACGATCAATCGTGGATTTCTCATTTCTGCTACTGGGATCGCGCTGATCTCAAAGCCCGTGAATGGCCAGTAGACGATGACGACAACCTGCATTAGGGTCGGCAGTGGTGGAACGTTGGTTGGAACGAGCGATTGAAAATGGACGAGCGGCGCCAATAGCGCAACGATTGCGAGGATCCCGGCGATCTTCAGAATCGATAGTAAGTTCTCTGCGGCTCCAGAAAGCGAAATCCCGTACAGGTTCATCGCCAACATCGCCCCGATAATTAGAGCCTCGGTCAGGGTAAGGTGGGCGATACCGAGATACGACAGGTACTGGCCAAGGCCGGCAGCAATAGTGGCAACGCCAAAAACCGAACCGATGGTGTAGATCAACACTAGAAGCGCCGCAACGCGATCGCCGAAGGTGCTTGCAAACAGATTAACAAGCGACCTGCCCAGCGGTGAGCGTGCCTGAAGGGAGCCAAGCGCAAACGCCACCGCGCAGGCCGACACTGTGACCACCAGCCAAGCAATAAGCGACGACACGCCGGCCAGTTGCGCGGCCACACCGGGCACGACGAAGATTCCAGATCCGATCGTCCCTCCGACGCCGAGGCAGACCAGTTCAAGAACTCCCAATGATTTTCTGTAGGTGCGCTGATCTGATATTTGCATCGAGCCTTGAATCCATAGCATGGTCGTCTTCACTTCGCAGTTTGGCCCATTTGGGAGGGGTGTGACTACGTGAGCTGCCGACCCTTGAGGGATACGATTGCGGAGGGAAAATTCTTGAGAAACTGGGGCAACCGGTCTGGCCAGTGAATGACCGCTCCTGGCCGTTTGCCGCCATTACGCTAGCGGCACGGCTAATTCCCAAAAGTGCCTAGATTTGCCCCGGTTGGGGAGCCAAGACTCACAGCCTCGGCGGGCTTTGAGGAGTGGGCCTCATGGGCCCTCGGTGAAGCGGACCGGATGGACCCCCTACACATCAAGTGGGGCTCCCACTAGAGACCATCATCGCCTCGAATAGCGTATGCGCCTGAGAATCGGCGAGCCGTCTGCGCGGTAACCGATGATTTCGTGCGTGGCACCTGGTGGAAGTGGTTTCCCGGCTTCAACGGCCTCGCCCCGAGCGACGATTCCTCCTTCAAACTTTCTCCTGGCCGATTCAGTCTGTTCGCTCGTAATTGACGGTAGACCCGAGGCGACTGATTGAGTCTCAGGTGCCCGAACAGAAGTGCCGGAGGCCTTCCCGGAGGCGGCACGGCCTGACGCTTTGCTAGCCGATTTTCGGCCAGCTCCCTTACTGGTTTTCTTTGCCAACGTGACGCTCACTCAAAGGTCTAGCAAGAAGATTCTACGCCCGCGCCCAGATGTCCACGCTTACACTTCGCCCCAGTGCTCTCGGTCTCGGATTAGCTCCGGAATCCGCAGTGAAACAACCGGCGGATAAGCCTGAGACCCTCAGCAGACTCGATTAGCACGTGCGTCTTGCGCAGTTGTTCGCGGGTAGTCGTCACGGTAGCACGGAGCTTGCGCGCGCCCGACCCAGTGTCAACGCGTTCATGAGCGAACAGAACACGCACGAAGCGGTGCGTTGCCTGATCGACATATCCCGGGTCAATGTGCTTATGCAACAACGCAGCCGATACCATCAAGAACGGCTTCTGCTCCATCGGAGCGTGGACAATCAACGGTCGGTCAGCCAGCCCGAATTCGCTTGCCCGCAATTGCACCTTGCGGATAGGCGGCTTCGACGGACGGGCGGTCGAGACAGTCGCGCCGAACGTGTCCTTGGCTGGCAGCTTTCCCTTGTGTGCAGCAAGCGCCTGTACCGCGGCCTGGGGCACGATCCCGCGCTTAACAAACGTCGCGACTAGAGCCTGGCGGTACTTGCCCCCGAAACGCGACGTGTCGGCGTCGATGATGTGGGCGGCAACCTGGGCGAAGTAGTCCGGCTGCACCGGCGCAGCCGTAGTCGCATCCATCAGCAGCCGGGCGAAGTCGGTGGCAACGCCGGCAAGGTGCGCCTCCGTTGGGCTGGTCGAACGGATCTTGAGCATGCCGGAGAGGATCTCGTAGAACGCGCCGGTGAACACTCTCGAGAACGAATGCACCTCGGCGGACAACTGCGATGCCGGGGCGGAGTCGGGCAGCGTCTGGGGGTCCACGTAGGTAAAGGCGTTATGGGCATTGCGCAAGCAATCAGGATCGACCGCAGTGGGGGCAACCTGTCGGATCGCCGCGCCAAGCTGCTCCGCCAGGCGCGAAAGCTGTGAGCTTTTGTTCCCTTTTACTCCACTGAGAACTGCAAGGCGCACCGTCTTCAGCTGCAATTGCGAAAGAATGGCGCTCATGTCGCCAAATGACTCGTGGAATGCGCCGGCTTCGATAAAGGGTGCATCCCATAGTTCAGGCCGGTGCGCGTCCAGGCAGGCATGGCCCATTTCGTGGCAGACCACATCCGGGCTTTCGCCGGAGTAGTAGGTCTTGCCGCCGACTGCCTGATGAAAGAAGGCGAGCTTGGTGCGGTCGTAGAAGGCGTTCAGGTCGACTCCTTCGTCGAGGCCGACTGGCAGTACCGACCCGAGCTCCCACTGCTTGACCCCGAGTAGCGGTGCCCAGAAGTCCCCACCCCGCCTGAGCGCCTCCGCCGCCGTCCAGTATCGGAACTGGCGCGTCCCGAGCGGATAGGTGCCGGCTTTAACGGCCGCTCCCTTGATCTTGAACTTGAGCGGCGCCTGAGCAAGGTTGGGAATGGGGCGTGCGATGACGGGTAGTTTCGAGGCGGGGTCGTCCTGCCACGCTGACACCGTCGTTGTTGCAGCAGCGCCCGCACCTGATCGCGTACCGCGTTTCGCCTTAGTCGCTTTGGCCACGGCAAACCTCCTTTTGCAAGCGTAGACACTCCCCTGTGTTGAAGCGATTTCGTATCACAGCTTCGTGACAGTAAAGCAGGGACGGCCCGTATAGGACAGTCGGAAAAACCTTACAGAAGGCATCGGGCAAACCCCCCGATCAAGCTCGTTCGTAGAGACTACGACCGTTTCGCGCGGGTATAGTGCCAAACACCGTCGCATTGGGAGGTCCCATGGGGTTCTACAAAGGTACTGCGCTGGTATTGGGACTTGTCGTTGCGTTGCTCAGCCACGAGGCGATAGCTTGGGGACCTCAGGGCCACGAGTACGTTGGCGCCATTGCGGACCAGCTTCTGACTGCCAACGCCAAGGCTCAGGTAAAGACTGTTCTGGGATTGGACCTCCGTATTGCCGCGACCTGAGCGGATTGCGTCAAGGATGTGCGACGAGCGCGGGGCAAGTTTCACTATAGGCCCGACCCCCGTCTCCACGCCTCCTGCGCGGTCTATGAGACGCCAGAGGGTATTTCCCGGATGGAGGACTATGTCCGCAGGAACTGGGACAACTGCAGACGAAACCTCAAGGACGATCCGTGCCACAAGCAATATCACTACGCCGATGTGGCAATCCAGCACGATCACTACGAACGGATATATGCAGGGACGAGCGACCACGACATCGTGAGCGCGATAGAGGCTGCAATCGCAGTACTGCAAGGTCAGCCCGCACCCACTCCATTCAGCATCAAGGACCAACAGGAGGCTTTGTTCCTTCTCGCGCACTTCGTTGGGGATGTACATCAGCCTCTCCATGTAGGGGCAGTCTACATAGATAAGCACGATCACCCGATCAATCCGGATGGGCCCGGGAAGAAGTTTGACCCTGCTACGGAGACCCGCGGCGGCAATTCGATAGACGATGGGAGCGGCAATCTTCATTCGGAGTGGGACGGAATATCGAAGACCCTTAATCCAGCGAAGATTAGTGCCACAGCAATATCGAGAGCCAAAGCCATTGGCGAGTCTTCTGGGCCAGTGAGGTCCTGGTCTGCCGCCTGGGCAACCGATACTGTGGTCGCTTCCCATACGGCATTTCGCGGTATCACCTACAGCCATCCGGGACAGAAGGGCCTTTGGATTGCGCACTTTTCGGACCGAGCCAAGTACCTCGCAACGAAGCGGCGGGTTCAGTCTGATCAGCTGGTTAAGGCCGGGGCTCGGCTCGCCCAGGCCCTTAACGCAATTTGGCCCTAAACGTACCCCAACAGGAGATCCAGCCGGCCTGGATGGTTTTCCGAGATACTTGCGGGACGTCAGAGGTATCCATCCAGTCTTCTTGCGTAGACTGCAAGCGCGTGCAGTTGCGATGGGTATTCGGTTGCCTCCTTCTTATTTGGCCAAGCAAGCGTTCCGACCAAGCGAACATCGCTATTCTAGAAAGGATCGTGAAATGGGTCGCTGTTTCACCGCGCCGATTCTTCAAAACGTCTTTCAAATCAGTGGCGTCCCCATGGGGATTCGAACCCCAGTTACCGCCGTGAAAGGGCGGTTGTACAAGCCAACTAGCCCGCGTACCCGGGAGAGCACGAAGTCGGACGTCACTCATTGCGACCGGAGAAATCTGGCCTCGGAAACCTACCAAATGGCCTACCGGTCCAGAATTCGACAGTAAATTCCAGCAAACCGGCTGGATAGGTCTTTGAGAACTCAACCTATTCGCTCGTGAGCGGAGATAGCGCCGGTTCGCATTGGACTGGTTGGCGGTGGACGCAGTCACGTGCGAACTCTGCTCGTGTCGCAAATTCCCTGCTGCGCGACTCTAGTGTTCGTGGTGTGTCCCGATCCTGCGGACCCAACGATAGCCAACGAGACTTCCTACGACCACAGCTAGTGCGATCATCGGGAAATTCGCCCGACGATCGCATCGGTCTTCGCCACCAACTCATAGCCGGGTAGCGGAGCGATCACTGCCGCGTCATCGAGCAGCCCATAGGCGCCCGGAAACCCCCTCGAAAGCGGCGCGAAATAGCGGGCGATGAGTTCGAATTCACCAGAAAGAATTGAATCCGCTTTCATCGGTCTGACGCCGGGTCAGCGCAACCTGAGGGCACTAAGCCCCAGCGTGCCTGTCCCAAGCAGGACCATCATGGCGTATTCAAACACGTGGTCACCGACGCCACCCCCCTTCAGGAACAGGTCCCGGATCACCACCAGGTAGTAGCGCAGGGGATCGATGTAGCTGAGCCATTGCAATGCCTCCGGCATGTTACGTATCGGGAAGGCAAAGCCGGACAGGATCATCAAGGGCATGATGAAGAAGCCGCCGCTGAGCATGGCCTGTTGCTGGGTGGCGGCGTAGGTCGATACCAGCAGTCCGAGGCCTTGCGTGCTCAGCAGCAGCATCAGGCTAGCCAGTATCAGCGCCCCTAGGCTGCCGCGGAAAGGCACCCCGAACCATGCGATAGCGACACTCGCGATCATGAACACATCGAACAGCCCGACGCATCCGACTGGCACCATCTTGCCGATCAGGAACTCCAGCCTCGCCACCGGCGTCACCAACATGCGTTCGAGGGTGCCGATCTCGCGCTCGCGCACCACTAACATGGCGGTGAGCATCATGGACGAAATGAATACGACATTGGCCATGATGCCCGGCACGAAGAACCAGCGATCCTCTAGATTCGGGTTGTACCACGCGCGCTCCTCGACGGTGACCGGAGGCGTGACGCCTGCGGCCTGCTGGGCGTGCTGGTTGATGATGCGATTGACTTCGCCGAGGATCAGTGCGGCGCTGTTGGGGTCCGAGCCATCGGCGATCAGCTGCACGGTGCGGCTGGAGCTGAAGCGCGCCGGAATCTGCAGGATCACCCGTACACCGTTGTGGTCCATGGCGCTGCTGGCAGCCTCCATGTTCGGCAGATGATAAAGGGTGTAGTGCCCGGTTGCGGTAATCGCCGCGAGCATCTCTCGGGAGAACTGGCTGTTGTCGTAGTTGACCACCGCGACATCGGCATGGCGCACGTCGAAGGTTGCCGCGTAGCCGAACAGGAACAGTTGCAAGACAGGCGGCACCAACAGCACGAAACGCATGCGCGGGTCGCGCAGCAGCTGCAGGAACTCCTTGCCAAGCAGCGCGCGCAGGCGCGTCCAGACCTTGAGCGGCGCGGGCCGGCTCATTGCAGACCCAGGCGGCGCGCAGCGCGCATCAATAGAAACGCGAGCAGCGAGAGGATCGCCAGCAGCGCCCCGACCTCCGTCCACAGCACCACCGGGCCGATGCCCTTGAGGAAGATCCCCTTCACCACCACTACGTAGTAGCGCGCCGGAATGATCAGCGTCAGGTACTGAAGAGCCTCCGGCATGTTCGCGATCGCGTAGACCACGCCCGAGAGCAGAAACGACGGCATGAATGTGCTCACCTGCACCATCTGGCTGGCCAGGATCTGGTTGCCCGCCACTAGCGAAATCAGCACACCCTGGGTCATAGCCACCAACAGGAACAGCGCCGACACCAGCGCAAGACCAAACACCGAGCCGCGCAGCGGTACATCAAAGATGAACACGGCGGCGGCCACCGAGCCCGCCACGTCGGCCATGCCGACAAAGAAATACGGTACCAGCTTGCCGAGCAGGAACTCGCCGCGCGACAGCGGCGTGGTGCGCAGCATGACGAGGTTGCCGGACTCCATCTCGCGCGCGACCGTGAGCGCAGTCATCAGCGCGCCAACCATCGCCATCACCATCACGATTACACCTGGTACGATCGCGTAACGGCTTTCATTGGTTTCGTTGAACCAGGTACGCGCCTCGACCGTGACTGGCGGCTGCGCGTCGATCAGAGACAGGGCGTGCTGGTTAACCACCGCGAGCACGTAATTGCGCACCAAGCGCGCGGAGTTGGAGTCGGTGCCGTCAAGGATCAGCTGCACCACCGCGTGACCCTGCGCGAGGTCATGCGCGTAGGTACTCGGAACCACGATCGCTCCCCACACCTGGCCGCGCTGGATCGACGCCGCCAGCTCGGCGCGGTCATGAAAGTGGCGCTCGACCCTGAAGGCGTGGCTGGAAGCGAAGCGCGCCGCCAGTTCGTTCGACGCCAGGTCGTGCGACTCCTCGAGCAAGCCTACCGGTGCGTTCATGATGTCCAGGTTGATTGCATAGCCGAAGATGAACAGCATCATCGCCGGCATCAGGAACATGAACGCCAAGCCGCGCGCATCGCGCAGCATGTGCCAGGCTTCCTTGCGCGCCATGGCGCGGATGTTCTGCAGCTTCACGGTGCGGTCGCCGCGCGTTTCTCGAGCATGTCGACGAACACGTCTTCCAGTTCCGGCGCCAGGGGTGTGACCGACTCGACCGCGGCGTTGCGTTGCGCCGCCTCGGCGCGCACGTGCGCCGCGAAGCCCTCGATCGTGCTCCCCGGTCGAAGTCGAATGCGCAGCCGGCCGGCGCGGGGAACGACTTCGCGCACTTCGGGCCAGTCGGCGAGCCAGCGCGTCCACTCTCCGCCTGAGCGGGTGTGCAGCTCCACCATCGGTGCGCTCGGGGGCCGCGCCAGCAGCTCTTGTGGCGTGCCCTCGACCACCACCCGGCCGGCATCCATCAACGCCAGCCGATCGCAGAACAGCGCTTCGTCCATGTAGTGCGTGGTGACCAACACGCCGATGCCGCTGTCGGCCAGTTCGTACACCAACTCCCAGAAGGCCTGGCGCGCGAGAGGATCGATGCCGGAGGTCGGTTCGTCCAGGAACAGCACGCCCGGTTCGTGCAACAGGGCGGCTGCCACGGCCAGCCGGCGCTGGAAACCCAAGGGCAGGAGTGCAGCGCGCGTTTCGCGGCTGGAGTCCAGATCTAGACGAGCAAGCGCCCACGCCAAGCGCGACTGCTTGCGCTCCCCGTATAGACCATACAGCCCGGCCTGCAACCTCAGGTTTTCGATCACGGTCAGATCGCCGTAAAGCGTGAAGCGCTGCGTCACGTAGCCGATACGCCCTCGTGCGCGGCGCGCGTGCCGCACCATGTCCACGCCACCGACCGTAATGTCGCCCGAACTCGGCGCCAGCGTGCCGCACAGCATGCGGATGGTCGTGGTCTTGCCGGCGCCGTTGGCCCCGAGCAGGCCGAATACTTCACCGCGGCGCACGTCCAGGCTGAGTTCGCGCACGGCGACGAAGCTGTCAAAGCGGCGCGCCAGTCCCCGCGCCGTGATGGCAGCGCCCGCCGACTCAGGCATGGGCGCTCGCACCCGCAAGCGCCAGGTCGTGCAGCGCGATGTCCTGCAGCGACGGCTCGAGCCCAATCACCCGCAGATGCGGGGCCAATGCGGCGACCTGCGCGCGCAGATCGCTCTCTTCAAAGCCGGCGGCGAGCCAGACCTTGATCTGGCGCCCGATCGGAAACGCGAGTTTGACCGCGGTGAGCGAGCGCACCCGCCCTCGCCAGACGCGCGCGTCGTCGCCGACGACGGCCAGCAGCCGGGCGTCGGTGCGCGCCATCAGCTCCAGCGGCGTGCCCTGCCGGGTCATGCGCCCGTCCTGCAGCATGCCGACGTGGTCGCAGCGTTCAGCCTCGTCCATGTTGGCGGTGGCGTACAGGATCGCCACCCCCTGCGCGCGCACCGCGTCCAGGAGCTGCCAGAACGCGCGCCGCGAAACCGGATCGACGCCCGTGGTCGGTTCGTCCAGAAACATCGCACGCGGCTGGCTCAGCAGCGCACAGGCCAGCGCCAGCTTCTGCATCATTCCCCCGGACAGCTGCCCGGCACGCCGCGTTTCGAAACCCTTGAGCCCGGTGCGGCTCAGCAGGTCGCGCATCAACGGGCGCGCGGTGGCGCGATCCAGTCCGTGCAAATCAGCGAAGAAGTCGAGGTTCTCCTGCACCGATAGGTCGAGGTACTGGCCGAAGCCCTGCGGCATGTAGGCGACGCTGGAGCGCAGCCGCGCATCGGTCGGCGCCATGCCAAGCACGCTGATGCGGCCTTCGGCGGGTGCGAGCTGGCCGATCATCAGGCGTAGCAGCGTGCTCTTGCCGGCACCGTCAGCGCCGACCACGCCGAAGACCTCGCCCGCAGCAACCGAGAGATCGACGGCGTCGATCACGCACCGGGTGCCGTAGGCGAAACGCAGGCCCGTCACCGCGACGACCGGCTCGTTCATGGCTGGATTGCAAGAGTGACGTCGGCCGGCATACCAATCTTCAGCTGCCCGTCCGGGTTGTCGACGTCAACCTTGACGCGATAGACAAGATCCACTCGGAGCGCCTTCGTCTCCACGGTCTTGGGCGTGAATTCGGCTGCCGGCGAGATGAAGCTCAACCTGCCTGTGAATTCCCTGCCGGGCAGACCGTCCACGCGCACGCTCGCTGCCTGGCCAAGCTTCACCTTCGCTAGGTCCTTCTCCCCCAGATAGGCGCGTACCCAGGGTCGATCGAGCTCGGCTACTCGAAACACCGCTTGGCCCGCCGGCACGACCTGGCCGCGTTCCGCGAGGCGAACGCTGACGATACCGGCCACTGGACTGATCAGCTTGACGTATGCCAGCTGCTGTTCAGCCGTCTGCGCCGCGACCGTCGCAGCATGGTAGTCCGCCGTGGCGCGTGCGATGTCTTCCTTGCGCGCGCCTTCCCGAAGTAGCGACAGGTTCTCTTTGGCTTGTTCGACCTTGGCAATAGCGACGTCGGCCTGGTTGCGTGCGGTATCGAGCTGTTGGTCGGACACAAATCTCTTTGCAACCAACTCTTCGGTGCGCTTGAGTTGCGCGAGCGCGAGGCGCTGATCCGCCTGCGCCTGGTTCAATACCGCTTCCGCCGCGCGGATATCCTGCTCGCGCGACCCGACCTGCAGCACGGCGAGTGCCTTGCGCGCCGACTCGGCCTGCGCGCGCGCGCGAGCGAGCGCGAGCTCGTAGTCGGTCGCATCGAGTTCGGCCAGGGTCTGGCCGACCATAACCTTTTGGCCTTCGTCGGTTTCGAGCCGGGCGATGCGACCGCCGGCCTGGAATCCCAGGTCGACTTCGTGTGCGTCGACGGTGCCGGATAGAGCGATCTTCGCATTGTCGGAGTTGCCGCTCCAAGGCCAGCGGCAACTTCCGAGCGCAAGCGTGGCGAGCAGCACGACGCTGACAATCCGAAGCGGCGATGCCCGCGCTCCTGCAGCACGGCCACAGCGCGTGTACTGCAAATGGGAAACGTCATGTTTATCCGGCATAGCCACGCCTGATGCTAGTAGCAGCAGCCGCGGCTTTCCGCCGCGCTCGCTGTTGGGAGCTGATGGAGACTACTTATAGTGCTGCCGCAGCCGCCGGTCGGGTTTGACGCAAGTCAAGGTGCCGCGTGCGCCCTGGGTATTGAATAGGCTTGTTGCCAAGTCGCCCCGCGGCGCTTGGGTGCGCCTTGTAGGGTAGTCAGATCGCTACCGATGGCGGCAGAAGTCTCTTGGGCACGCAGGATGAGACGACGCTCAGGTAGCCGCCAGCTGGCTGGCGGAGAGTCATTCGAACTCGAGGTTCGAAGTATGAGGTTGAACTTCGGACCTCGATTCGGCGTCCCGGAGAATTAGTCCCGCAAGGAGGCGTAACGCCCCTCAAGAAGACGCATTGCGGCGGATTCCTGCCGGAATTTGTGCCGCAAGCCTTTGAGAAGGCGCCCTATTCTCCGCATACCGGAGAAACCGGTGGTTAGAGCCAGACTAGCTGGCGGAGAGAGAGGGATTCGAACCCTCGATACGGGGTTAATCCGTATAACGCCTTAGCAGGGCGCCCCCTTCGACCGCTCGGGCATCTCTCCGTTACTGCGACGGCACGCAAGTCCGCGGCGAATTTCCCCGCAGACGCAAGTCTAGCAGGATTCTCCGGTCAGGCCGGCTGGTCGAGGCCGAAAGCCTTGTGCAGCGCGCGCACCGCGAGCTCCAGGTACTTCTCGTCGATCACGACCGAGATCTTGATCTCGGAGGTCGAGATCATCTGGATGTTGATGCCTTCCTCCGACAGCGTTCTGAACATCTGGCTTGCGATTCCGGCGTGGGTGCGCATGCCGACGCCAACCATCGACACCTTGCAGATCTTGTTGTCGCCGCGGATGTCGGCGGCCTTGATATGGCCCTTGACCTGCCTGTTGAGAACGTCGAGCGCCTTCTGGTACTCGTTGCGGTGCACCGTGAACGACAGGTCGGTCATGCCGTCGACGCTCGCGTTCTGGATGATCATGTCGACGTCGATATTGGCATCGCCGACCGGACCGAGAATCGCGTAGGCGATTCCGGGGCGGTCGGGCACGCCCATCACCGTGATCTTCGCTTCGTCCTTGTTGAAGGCGATTCCTGAGATGATGGCTTGTTCCATCTTTTCGTCTTCCTCGAATGTTATCAATGTGCCCTCGCCCTGCTCCTCGAAGCTGGAGAGGACGCGCAGCCTGACCTTGTACTTGCCGGCGAATTCAACCGAGCGGATCTGCAGGACCTTCGAGCCGAGACTGGCCATCTCGAGCATTTCCTCGAAGGTGACCGACCTCAGCCGGCGCGCCTCGGGGACGATGCGCGGATCGGTGGTGTAGACGCCATCGACATCGGTATAGATCTGGCACTCCTCCGCCTTCAGGGCGGCCGCGAGCGCCACCGCGGTCGTATCCGATCCGCCGCGGCCCAGCGTGGTGATATTTCCCTCCGAATCCACTCCCTGGAATCCCGCAACAACGACAACCCTTCCCCGCGCAAGATCGGCGCGCATCGCGGCATCCTCGATCTTCCGGATGCGCGCCTTGGTGTGCGCGCTGTCGGTCAGAATCGGAACCTGCGCGCCGGTGTAGCTGCGCGCCTGGATGCCGCGCTCCATCAAGGCCATGCAGAGCAGGCCGATGGTGACCTGTTCCCCGGTCGCCATCACCACGTCCAGCTCCCGGGGAGCAGGTTCGGACTGGATTCCCCTGGCCAGCGTGATCAGTCTGTTGGTTTCTCCACTCATTGCCGAAACTACGACAACGAGTTGATGCCCGGATGTGCAGAATTTCGCGACCCGTTCTGCCACGTTTTTGATCCGCTCGGGTGTGCCGACCGAGGTGCCGCCGTATTTCTGAACGATTAAGGCCATACCCATCCCTGGAAAGCATTGAATTTTATCGCAAAACCCCCTCACGCAACGAAGGGAGGCTCGGTCGGGGGCTCCCCTGTCTTCTTGGCACGGTCTGTGCTGAAGACACCGGTATTCGAATATGAATCAGCGGTCGGAAATCAAGAAACCATGAAGGCAATTGAATCTGTCAACCCACGGGAGATCCGCAGGCGTCTGGGACTTAACCAAGAAGAGTTCTGGACCCGCATCGGGGTCACACAAAGCGGCGGGTCACGCTACGAAAGCGGCCGCAACATGCCCAAGCCCGTGCGCGAGTTGCTGCGACTCGTTCACGTCGAGCGAATCGACCTCGGCCGAGTCAAGAAAGAAGATTTCGAAATCATCGATCACCTGAAGGCACATCACCCGGACCTCTACCAGAGCCTGCGCAAGGTCTTGCGCACCAAGCGCAGAAAACCGGAGGTTTCTCAACACTAGCCCGACACTCTATTGCTGGGCCGGCGGGCTAACGAACAAGACGCAGACGGAACTGCGCCGGGGACACGGGAGGGAAACTTGGGGCGGCAGGTCAAATCTGCCGCCTCTCTTTTTGTCTTCTTTGGCGGAGAGTGAGTCCGCCGCGTTTTCTCCGTCACAGGGGCCGCATCAGGCTATGGCGCTCCTACCTGAAATTAACGGCACAGCACAGACTCAGAACCCCTTGCTGATCTGGGCCCAGGCGCGCGCCGAGTCGGCGTTTGCCACCAGTTCCGGGGTAGCGCCGATCGGTTTGGCGATGTAGGCCCTGGCGGTCCACAGGTCAGGCCATAGGCAATCGATCCCCACTCCCGCCCCGGTCAGGGTTGCTTCGTTCGTCCCTGCGGCCAAGGAATTCTTGTTGATCGTCACATGCTGGCTGTCGATGAAGCCCAGGGCCTGGTATCGTCCCCGCGCGAAGACGCCCAGGTTGTAGCGAATCTCGGCGGTACCCAGATAGCCGTTGTCGCCCGACAGGACTCCGATGTCATAGGCGCGCACCGTGTACGGACCGCCCGCGACCATCTTCTCCGACGGATCGAGGTTCTTGCTCGCCCATTGCGCCGAGAAGGCAAGATACAGCGAGACATTCAAACCCAGGTTCTGCAGGCGAGCCAGGATGGCATTGAACTTGGAGAAGCTGCCCTGTGTCTTTGCCCCAGTTGCATCGGCAAGTTGCGCGTTGGCGTCATCGAAGCTGACTCGCCCCGATGTCCAACCGATGTACCAGGTACTGATGCCACCCGACAGGAACCCGTCGCGCAGATCCCCGGTCAGTCTCGCCGTCCAGTTGTCCAGACGCCGGTCCGTCCGACTGTCGATCAAGTCAAGGCGGTCGCGCAATTCCTTATGGTCGTATTGCAGCTGCCCATAGAAGTTGGCACTCCGGCTTCGCTCTAGCGGATGCCTTATCCAAAGGCTCCC
>Ga0187773_10000207_pt1 | contig 24892 bp, 8 predicted proteins | sample 0216_BV02_MP05_1_FD_133133 | JGI IMG/M metagenome (GOLD analysis project Ga0187773, IMG submission 133133) | Tropical peat soil microbial communities from peatlands in Department of Meta, Colombia - 0216_BV02_MP05_10_MG | ecosystem: Environmental > Terrestrial > Soil > Wetlands > Peat | place...
CAGGCTCGCGTAGGCGGCCGACAGATCCGGGGCGGACAGGGACTGGATCTTTCCCAGCATGTCCGACAGATCGCCGCTGGCCGTCGGCAGAACGGTATCGAGATACGTCGCGACGGCTTTGCCGACGGGATTGGTCGCCATGGTGGCGAAGCTCGCGACGTTCGCCTCGACCTGGGCGGCGTTCGGAAGTTGCTCATAACTGAAGTGCAACAGCGGGCTGGGCACGGGCAAGGCCACGTCGCTGAACGCGCCGGTCAGGCCCTGGTCAGCCTCGACCACGTCGTAGGCGGTGCCGTTGGTATACGCCCCGTGCCCCTTGTTCACCGACAAGCTGCCGGCGAGTGCCGCCGTCCCGTTGGTCACACGCAGTGTGCCGTGATCGCCGCTGCCGTAAATCCAGGCCTGGTAGCTGCCGCCGGGCGCGAATGCATAGGGGCTGTTTGTCTGCAGGGTGCCCTGGCTTATCTTGAGCTGCTGCATCGTCGGCAGGCTGGACAGCACAAAAGCACCGGCGCCGTCCTTCGCAGCGTTCTCGAACCGCTGGATGCTGCCGGTGAAACTGCCCGCGCCGTTGAAATAGAGCGAATCGGTACCGGCGCCGCCGTCCACGCTGCCTGGGGCGTCGTTCAGTCCCGCGACCTTGGCGCTCCCGATAAAGGTCAGGCTGTCGTCGCCAGCGTTGAGCTCGATGCTCCCGATGGTGGAGGAGCCGTTTCCCAACTGAACGATGTCGTTGCCGCCGCCGGTGCGAATGGCAACGTCGGCGCGCGACCCGCTGCCCGAGGGCACCGAAGTCGTGATCACGCCGTCGTTGACGATCAGGTTATTGCCATTACCCGTCTGAATGCCGATTGCACTGGTGCTCGTGGTGCAGGACGGGGAGCAGTCCGAACCGGGCACGGCCGTGGCTTCGACGTCGATGACGCCGTTGGCGGTATTGACGATCTGGTTGTCGCCGTCACCGGTCTGGATGCCCACCGCCTGCGAGGTAACGGTGGTCGTAAGCGTAGGATAGTCGATGCCTGAGGTAACGCTCGTGGCGGCGCCGTCCGTTTCCGGTTTGGCGCTGACGGTCATGATGCCGTTGTTGGTAATGAAGTTGTTACCGTCGCCGGTGCGTATTCCCACGGCCAGAGAATCGAACGTAGCCGTGGCCGTTCCGGTCCCGGTGCCGTCGGCGATGCACCAAGTCCAGAAAAGGAATGGGATGCAGATGCCCTTGCCGGCCGCGATGTCGGCGCTGGCCTGCGCTTTGGGCGCAGCGGTGACGATCAACGCGCCGTTGTTGGTGATTTCATTGTTACCGTTGCCGGCCCAGATGCCGTAGGCCCTGGCGCTCGCGCTGGCGGTCGCGCTTCCCGTGGCGTCGCCGGTCGTGCCTGCGGAGACCGATACGGTGGCCTTAGCCTCCGGACTGGCCGTCACGCTCAGATTTCCATTGTTGACGATGAGATTGTCGCCGTCGCCGGCCTTGATGCCATACGCTTCGGCGGAGCTGCTGCCGGTCGAGGTCGCGTTGCCATCGCCGCTCAATCCGTTGCCGTGGGCTGCCGAATAGGTCGGCTTGGTGCCCAGGACGATTTCCTGATCCTCGCAGGTCGAGACGACCTCATAGACCGGATCGCCGTTACTGTCGACCACGTCGTGACAGGTCGTCGTCACCTCGCCAGTGTCCGGATCCGTGGTCGTGGTGCATTCCTGTTTCACCTGCGTCGTATCATTGCAAACCTTGGACGTGGTCGTGAGGGACTTCACCGTCGTCGCCTGCGCCAGTACCGTGATCGCCTTGTTGTTGACGATCTGGTTGCGCCCGTTGCCCGCCAGGATGCCGGTGGCGCTCGCGCCGGCCTGGCTGTTGGTCTGGGCTTGCCCGTCGCCGCTCCACAGCGACAGGTGCGCTCCATCGGCGTAGGCGAAGGCGTAACCGGTTCCCTTGGCCGTCACGTTGATATCGCCGTCGTTCTGGAGCGCGTTGTCGCCGTCACCGGCGGAGATACCGTAGCCCGCGGCGGTTCCCTTGGCGTAGGAGTCGGTATCCGCGCTGCCGGTGATCCAGCCGGCGTCGGCGCTGTTCGACGTCGTACCGTCGGACGCGGCATTTACCGTTATGGTCCCGGAATTCATCACGAGGTCGGCGCCCGCACCAGTGTCGATGCCGCGCGCGTCGGTGTCGGCGGTCGCCGTGCCGCTGCCACTGGTGCCGCCGAAAGTGGTCTTCGTGCCGCCGGTGGCCGTGACATGGGATGTCGCCGTGGCACTGAGGTCGGCATCGTTGCGCACGGAATTCGCGCCGTCGCCGGCCAAGATGCCGCTGGCCCGCGCGGTACCCTCGAGCGCAGCACCGGTAGATGCCGTTCCGCCGAAGGTGTAGGCGGACTTGTTCGCGGTCACCGTCGTGAGGGCGCTGACATCAACCGTCCCCAGAAGATTTTCGATGGTATTGTCGCCCGCGCCGCCGTCGAGGCCCGCGGCCTCGGTCACGGCGCCGGCGGTGGCGCCGCCGGACGAGGTGCCGAAGGTGGCCTCCGACTCGCCCTTGGTGTCGAGCGACGAGATCGCCTGCACCGTGACGTCGCCCTGATTGCGCAGGCGATCCGCGCCGTCGCCACCGGACATGCCGGTGGCGCGGGTGGTCGCCGCCAGCGTTCCCGCGCTCGAACCGGTGCCACCGAAGGTGTAGGTCGATCCGGTCATTATGACCGTGGAGTTCGCGGTCACGTCGATAGTTCCCACGTTGTTGAGGAAATCATCGTCGCTGCCGCCGTCGATGCCGACGGCACCGGTGGTGGCGCCGGCGCTGCCGCCGGTATCCGACGTGCCGAAACCGACGTTCGTGTCGCTCTGCGAATCGAGATCCGAGGTCGCCGTGACTTTGATCGTCCCAAGGTTCTGGATCTGATCCTGGCCCGCGCCGCCGTCGATGCCGGTCGCCTGGCTCGAGGCCTCGAGCGACCCGCCGGCGTTGCCGGTCCCGCCGAGGCTGAAGCTGGTGCCCCCGAGCGTGACGGTCGAGCCCGCGGTCACGCCGATGCTATCGAGGTTCATGATGCTGTCGTCGCCCGCGCCGCCGTCGATGCCGGTGGCCGTGGTGTCGGCGCCGACGGTGGCGCCGGCCTGCGAAGTCCCGAAGGGCGTGGTCGATCCGCCGCTGGACGTCAGCGTCGAGCTGGCGTTCACGGTGATCGCGCTCTCGCTGCTAATGTCATCCGAACCGTCGCCGCCGGAAATGCCGATGGCATGGGTCGTCGCCGCGAGCGACCCGCCGGTCGCACCGGTCCCGCCGAAGGTGAACGAAGAATTGTTCTGCGTGACGCTCGATGAAGCGGTGACGTCTATCATGTCGAGGTTGGTGATCGCGTCGTCACCGGCGCCGCCGTCGATTCCCGTAGCCGTGGTGTCGGCGCCGATGGTGGTCGTGGCCGCCGAAGTCCCGAACGGAGTGACCGAACCGCCGGAGGACGTGAGCGAGGACGTCGCGTGAACTGTAACGGCGCCTTCGCTATCGATCGCGTCATTGCCGTCGCCGCCAATGATACCGGTCGCGGTGCTGGTTGCCGCCAGGGTGCCGTGGGTCGCGCCGACACCGCCGAAGGTGAACGTCGAGCTGTTCTGGGTGACGGTTGAGCCCGCCGTCACGTCGACCGCATCCAGGTTCGTAATTGCATCGTCGCCCGCGCCGCCGTCGATTCCGGTGGCCGCGGTCGTGGCGCCGATAGTGGCGCCGACGTCGGACTGGCCCGCAGGCACGATCTTGCCGCCCGTGGACGTGAGCGCCGAACCCGCGTCGACGGTGACGGCACGCGTGTTGCGGATGGCGTCATTGCCGTCGCCGCCCGAAATACCGCTGGCGTTCGTGGTCGCAGTCAGTTGCGCGGTGGATTTGCCGGTGCCGGCAAAGGTAAAACCGCCGCCGCTGACGCTCACCGTGGTACCGCTGTGCACGCCGACGTTCGCGAGGTTTTCGATGAAATCGTCGCCGTCGCCGCCGGCGATACCGTTCGCTTCGGCCGTCGTGATGGTTCCGGAATCGCTGTGGGAGGCGCCGGCGACCGTCCACGAGGAGCTGGTCGCCACGCTGTCGGCCGTCGCATTGGCCGTGATATCGCCGGCATTCGATATCATGTCGTCCCCGCCGCCGCCATCGATGCCTACGGCTGTCGCCTCGGGCAGCGTTCGGGCGCTGGCATTGGACGCGCCGCCCACCACGACGGTGACGCTGGTGGCCGTCGCCGTCGACGCGGCGCCGACGTCGATGGTGTTTTCGTTGCTGACGTTGTCGCTGTCGTCACCGCCGCGGATGCCGGCGGCATCGGTCGTGACCGTCGTGTCCGTCTTGCCGAGCGAGAAGCCCGCGGCGGTAACGTTCACGCTGCGCGCCGTGCCGCTGGCAGTCACGGTTTCCGTGATGGCGCCGCGGTTGTCGATACTGTTATTGCCGGGACCGCCGCCGATGCCGGTGGCGCTGCTGGTCGCGTTCGCGCCGGCGTCGCCGATCGCGACACCCGCCACGCCGACGCTGACGCTCTGTCCGGTGGCTTCGGCATGCGGGGTGAGCGTGATCGCGCCGGCGTTGGTGATGCTGTCATCGCCCGCGCCGCCCGCGATGCCGGTGGCGCCGGCGTCCGCCGTGGTGCTGGCATCGCCGATCGAGGCCCCGGCGGCCGTGACGGAAATGCCGCGCGCCTTGCCTTCGGCCGTGACCGTGCCGGTGATCGCACCCCGGTTGTCGAGCAGGTCGTTGCCGTCGCCGCCGTCGATGCCGGTGGCGCGCGCGGTCGCCTTGGAACCGGAATTGGTTCCGGAAAATCCGATCACGCCGACGCTGACCGCGGTGTCCTTCGCGATGGCGTGCGAATCCAGGGTGATGGCGGATGTTTCGGTATTGTGCACCGTGTCGTCGCCGGCCCCGCCCTCGATGCCATTCGCCGTCGCCTCCGCTTGCGTCGCGTTGTCGAAGGGCGAGCCGGAGAGCGCCCCGCCCGCGAGCGCGGCCGACACACTCACGCCGCCGGCCGAGGATGTCGCCTTGGAAACCAGCGCGGAATCGTTGGTGATGGCGTCGTTGCCGTCGCCGCCGTCAATGGCGTCGGCCTCGGCCTTGGAGGTGGAGGATGCCGAGGCCGCGGCCACGATGGCGCCGGTGGCGGAGACCGAGACCGAATGGGTCTCGGACGTGGCGTCCGCCGTGATCGGGCCGCTGTTCGTGATGAGGTCGTCCCCCGCGCCGCCGCCGATGCCCTTGGACGTGGCGTTCGCCTGGGTGCCGCTGTCCCAGAAGGAATCGGTCGCCACCGACGCGCCGATGGCAGTGACCGCGACGTTCACGCCCGTGGCCGAGGCATCGCTCGTAGCCTTGAGCTCGCCGCTGTTGGTCAGCACGTCGGCATCGTCGCCGCCGTCGATGGCGGTGGCGTTGGCCGTGGAATTCGAAGTCGACGTCGCGCCGGCGACGCCGAACACGGTGATGGTGTCGCTGTTCGACACCGTCGTGGAATTCGCGGTGGTTTCGATCAGCGCGTCGTTGGTGACGTGGTCTGCTCCCGCGCCGCTGTCAATGCCCTTGGCCGTGGCCTCGGCGGTGGTGCCGCCGTCCCATACCGAATCCCCGGCCGCGCCGACACCACCGAAGGTGAGCCCGACGTTCACCGACACCGCAGTGGCGTCCGCGTTGCTGGTGAGTTTGGCGGTATTGTCAACCTGATCGCTGTCGTCGCCGGCGTCGATCGCCGCGGCGTGCGACGTGGCGGTCGCGGTCGAGACCGCGCCGCTGACACCGAACACACTGAAGCCGACGCTGGCCTGGGGCGATACCGAAGTGGCCTTGGCCGCGATCTCGCCGCCGTTGCCGATGACGTCCTGTCCGAGGCCGCCGTAAATCCCCGTGGAGCGCGCGTCCGCGCTGGTGCCGCCATCCCAGGTGTTGTTACCCGCCACGCCCGCGCCGTACACGGATACCGCCACGCCCAGGCTGTCGGCGTTGGCGAGAGTAGTCGACGTGATCTTGCCGGTGTTGTCTATCGTGTCATCACCCTCGCCGCCGTCGATGCCGGTGGCCTGGGCCTGGGCCTTGGCCGCGCTGATCGCGCCGCCCAATCCGGCTACCGCCACGGACACGTTGGCGCCGGTGCTCACGGCGGTCGCGTCCGTGTCGATTTCGCCGGAGTTGGTGATGCCGTCCTGTCCCTTGCCGCCATCGATGCCTTTGGACGTCGCGGCCGCGGTCACGCCGCCGTCCCACGCGGTGTTACCGGCGACCGCGGCGCCGGCGGTGGTCACCGCGACGCTCACCCCGTCGGCGTTAGCGACCGTGCTCGCCGTGAGCTTGGCGATGTTGTTTACCGCGTCATTGCCGTCGTTGGCGTCGATCGCCGTGGCGTTCGACGTCGCGGTCGCCGCCGAGATCGCGCCGGCCACGCCCGATACTGCAAGCGAGCCGCTGATCGAAGGCGCGACCGAGGTCGCGGCTGCGTCGATCTCACCGTCGTTCGCCACGGTGTCGTTGCCCACGCCAGCATGGATGCCGGTCGCGGTGGCGGTGGCATGGGTGCCGCCGTCCCAGATGCCATCCGCGGAGATCGCCACGCCGGCGGTGGTCACCGAGCCGTTCACCGCCACCGCGGTGGCATCGGCATTGGAAGTGATCTTGGCCTTGTTCGTTATCGTGTCGGCGCCGTCGGGATAATCGGCGCTGGCGTCGATGCCGGTGGACTGCGCCGTGGCGGTCGCCGTCGAGACCGCGCCGGCCGCCCCGGAAACGGCCACGGAAACCGCGACATCCGGGGACACCGCCGTGGCGTGTGAATCGATTTCACCTTCGTTCAGAACCGAATCGGATCCGGTACCGGCGTCGATCCCCCTAGCCGTGGCGTCGGCGGTCACGCCGCCGTCCCAGGAATTGTCGCCCGCGAGCGCGACGCCGGCGGTGGTGACCGCGACGCTGACAGCGTCGGCATTGGCGACCGAGGTCGAAGTCAGCTTGCCGGTGTTGGTGATGGTGTCGTTGCCCGCGCCGCCGTCGATCGCGGTGGCGTTCGACGTCGCGGTCGCGGCCGAGATGGCGCCGGCTACACCCTCCACCGCCACAGAGCCGGCAATCGAGGGCGCCACCGCCGTCGCCGAGGTGTCGATCTCGCCGTCGTTATTAATGGTGTCATCCTGTCCGCTGGTCTGGATACCGAGCGCCGTGGCGTCGGCGTGCGTACCGCCATTCCACACCCCATCCGCAGCGATCGCGACACCGGCCGTGGTTACCGAGCCGTTCACCGCCACGGCGGTGGCGTCGGCGTTGGACGTGATTTTCGCCTTGTTCGTGATCGTGTCGGAACCGCCGTGCCCGCTGGTGCTGGCGGCGCTGGCGTCGATGCCGACAGCGCGCGCGGTGGCGGTGGAGGTTGAGACCGCGCCGCCCACGCCCCGCATCGCCACGGAAATGGCGACGTCGGGCGACACCGCCGTCGCGTGCGTATCGATCTCGCCTTCGTTGACCACCGTGTCGTTCCCGGGACCGGTGTCGATGCCCTTGGCCGTGGCGTCCGCGGTGACGCCGCCGTCCCAGGAGTTGTCACCCGCAAGGGCGACACCGGCGGTGGTAACCGCGACGCTGACGCCGTTTGCATTGGCCACCGAGGTCGAGGTCAGCTTGCCGGAATTGTGGATCGTGTCGTTGCCGTCGCCACCATCGATGGCAATGGCGTTCGCGGTTGCGGTAGATGCCGAAATCGCGCCGGCCACGCCCTGCACCGCGACCGACCCGCTGACCGAAGGCGCGACCGCGGTCGCATGCGCCTCGACGTCCCCGCCGTTGTCGATGCTGTCGTTGCCGTCGCCAGCGTCGACGCCCTTGGCCGTCGCGTTCGCCTTGGTGCCGCCGTTCCACACGCCGTCGGCGGATATCGCAACACCCTTGGTGGCCACGGACCCGTTCACCGCCACCGCCAGCGACGTGGCGGTGGCGGTGAGTTTGCCGGTATTGTTGACCTGATCGTCGCCCGCGCCGGCGTCGATCGCGGTCGCGTTCGAGGTGGCGGTCGAGGTCGAGACCGCGCCCGAAACGCCGGTGATGGCGATGGCCGCGCTGATCTCCGGCGAATTCGCGTTGGCGGTCGCGTCGATCTCCCCGGTATTGGTGATGACGTCGTTGCCGCTCGCGGCCTCGCTCGAGGTGTTGCGGTCGATGCCGGTGTCTCCGCCGATCTTGATCGTGGTGACCGAGGTCAACGTCTTGTCGCCGCCGTCGGCATCGATGCCCTTGGCCGTGGCCTCGGCGGTCACGCCGCCGTCCCATACCGCGTTGCCGGCGAGCGCCCCGCCTTTGTCGACGGTCACCGCGACGCTCACCGCCGTGGCGGTCGCCGTGGCGTTCGCGGTGAGCTTGCCGTGATTGGTGAGAGTGTCGTCGCCGTCGCCGCCGTGTATCGCCGTGGCGTCGGACTTGGCGGTCGATTGCGACAACGCGACCGACACGCCCTTGGTGACAATGCCGACGCTCGCCGATCCGGACAGCGCCGTCGCGTTGGCGTCGATGTCGCCCTCGTTCAGGACGGTGTCGTCGCCGCTTGCGCCCTGCGTCGTCGTGGTGTGCTGGATGGCGGGGCCGTTCGCGTCGACGGTCAGCGTCGTGTTGTCGGTTTTGCTCAAATCGCCGCCATCGGCGTCGATGCCGACCGCCGCGGCCGTGGCCGTGGTGCCACCGTCCCAGACCGAATCGCTGGCGGCCGCCACCCCGTCCTTGGCGATCGCGACGTTGGCCGCGCCGGCGGTCGCGCCGGCGGTCGCAGTGAGCTTGCCGCGGTTGGTGATGTCGTCGTCGCCGTCGCCGCCGCGGATCGCCGTGGACGCCGCCTGCGCGTCGACGCTCGAGACCGACGCCGCCAGGCCGGTCTTGGCCTCCAAAGCCACGCCGATCGACGGCACAGTCGTCGTGGCGGTCGCATTGATCGCCTGCTCGTTCAAGACCGTGTCGTTGCCGCTCGCGCTCGTGGTATCCGTCTCGTGCACGATCTCCACGCCGCTCCCGTCGATGCCGACGGTGTAAAGGTCCGAATCGGTCGTACCGCCGTCGGCGTCGATGCCGACGGCGGTGGACTCGGCCCGAGTGCCGCTGTCCCACAGCGCGTCGGCGGTCACGGCCACGCCCTTGCCCGACACCGCCACCTGACCGGCGTTCGCGTGCGATTCCGCGGTCACCGTGGTCGTTCCCGTACCCAAGTTCTGGACGTCGTCGTCACCGCTGCCCGCGCGGATGCCGGCCGACACGGCCTTGGCCTCGGCGTGCGAGATGGCGGCGGCGGTGCCCTCGCTGGTGACGGATACGTTGGCGGCGTTCGAGGTCGCCGTGGCGTACGCCTCGATATCACCGTAGTTCACGATCTGGTCGTTTCCGTCCACCGTGGTGTCCGCGTTGGCGGTGCCGTCGGGGTTGGTGATCTGGTGGTGCAGGTCCGCCGTGATGTCGCCTTTCGTCGTCTCGAAACTGGCGTGGATGCCGGTATCGTCGACGGAGACTTTATCCGCGGTCGAGGAGTCGCGCGCGCCGGCGGCGTCAATGCCGGTCGCGCTGGCATCGGACTTGACGCCGCCGTGCCACAAGCCGTCCGAAGACGTCGCGCGCCCCTTGGTCGAGACGGCGACGTTCAGCGCTTGCGAGCTGCTGTCCGCCGTGGCCGTGAGCTTGCCGGTGTTGGTCAGCATGTCGCTGCCGCGGCCCAGGTCGATGGCGGTCGCGACGCTCTCCGTGCTGGACTTGGAACTGGCGGAGGCGGCGCCGTTGACCGTCACGCCCACGCCCGCGGCACGCGCGGTGGCGTTGGCGTTCACCTCGATATCGCCGTGGTTGGTGACGACGTCATCGCCGCTGGCGTGGGTCTCGGATTTGTCATAGGCCAGCAGGAGGCTGTAACCGAACAAGGGGCCTTGGTCGTCGATGACGAGATTCCCCCCACGCTCAGTGTCGCCGGTCAGGCCGTCGGCGGAAATGCCGACGGCGGTGGAACTGGCGCTGGCGCCGCCCGCGGCGGCGGACTGGGAGTTGGAACCGTTCTTTCGGCTCGACGAGGCATCGCTCGTCTCGCCGACGGCCACGTTCAACGCCGAGGCGTCCGAGACGGCGCTGACCGTGAGCTTGCCGGTGTTGGTGAGCGTGTCGTTGCCGCCGCCCAGGTCGATGGCCGCGGCCTCGGCCTCGGCCTCGGAATTGACCTTGGCCGAAGCGCTGCCGTTGATCGTCACGCCGACGCCCGCGGCGAGGGTGACGGCGGTGGAGGTGGCACCGACTTCAGCGTCGTTGGTGACGGTGTCGTCGCCGCTGGCATGGGCCGTCTTCTGGCTGAAGCTGACGGTGTGGCTGCTGCTCTCGGTGGTGTCGGTGCTGGTGTCTTTCGACGTGAGCTCGAGCGTGTACTCGGTATCGGTACCCAAGCCGTCGGCGGAAATGCCGACGGCGGTGGAATTGGCGGTGGCGCCGCCTTCGGCCGCGGACTTGATCTTGCCCTTCGTGGCCGGATCGGTCTTATCGCCGACGGCGATATCGAGCGAAGCGGCAGTGGACCAGGCGGTGGCCGTCAGCGTTCCGGTGCCGGTATTGGTGAGCGTGTCGTTGCCGCCGCCCAGGTCGATGGCCGCGGCCTCGGCACCGGCCTCGGATTTGACCTTGGCCGAAGCCTTGCCGTTGATCGCCACGCCCGCGCCCGCGGCGAGGGTGGTGGCGGTCGCGTCGGCCCTGACCTCGGCGTCGTTGGTGACGGTATCATCGCCGGTAGCCAGGGCGCCCGGCGTGACGCTCAGGCTGACCGTGGTGCTGGTGTCGTCGGTGAGGAATTTGGGATCGAACTCAAGCGCGGTGGCCCTGCCATCGGCGGAGATGCCGATGGCGGAGGATCTGGCCGTGGCGCCGCCGCTGGCGGCGGCCTGGATCTTGCCCTTCGTGGTCGGGTCGTTCTTGACACCGACGGCGAGATCGAGGGAAAAGGCGGTGGAACCGGCGGTGGCCGTAATGGCGGCGTGGTTGGCGAGCTTGTCGTTGCCGCCGCCCAGGTCGATGGCCACGGCATCGGCTCCGGCCGTCGACTTCGCGCTCGCGGCGGCGCTGCCCTTGGCCTCGACCCCCGCCCCGCCCGCGGCCACGGTCGTCGCCGATGAGGTCACGTCGAAGGCGCCGAGGTTCGTCACCATATCGTCGCCGGCGCCACCAGCCAGTCCGGTGACGCTGGCATTGGCCTTCACGTTCCCGTTTAATTGCGATTTTCCGTCCTTGCCGTTTTCCTTGATGGACGCCAAGGAAACACTGACGCCGGTGGCCGATGCCGTGGCGTCGGCGGTGAGACTGCCGGTGTTCGTGATGGAATCATTACCATCGCCGCCGTCGATCGCGGTCGACTTGGCGTTGGCGGTGGATGACACATCCGCCTTGGAAACACCCTCGACTGGCGCGGGCACGATGGCCGGCAGGGTCGTAGCCGATGCGGTCGACGAAACGGAACCGGCATTCGTGATCGTGTCGTTACCCGCGCCGCCGGCGATTCCCGTGGACTGCGGTCCCACCTGGATGAGAGCGCCCCAGAAGAGCGGAAGGCCCGGTATCGGGTCGGGCGGGGTAAGTATCGGCGTCAGCACCGCCGTCGCCTGCGCGATGATCGCGCCCAGATTCAGGACATTGTCCTGGTCATCACCGGCGTCGACGCCGGTGGCTTGCGGATTTCGGATCCCGAAGGCATCGAGCGTGATCAGCGCGCCGGGCGTGACCGTTACGGAGTCGTTGCCGCCGTCGCTGGCGACACCATTCGTGTCCGTCCCGGAGCAGACGATCAAATCGGCTGACGGGCTTCCCGGGGGATCGCAAGCGGCGTGGGTTACGGATTCCGCGCTCAGAATAAACCCAGCCGAGAGTAATGCGCGGAACGCGACGGATAGATAAAAACCTCGTTTCACATACCCTCCCCAAAGCCGGAGACGACTTTTGCCTTTCGGGTAATTCTTTGTTTCTTCTTCCTGAGCCGAAGCAGAATGCCTATCGAGCGGTGTACCGAACCCCGGCATGTCGCCGCAGGCTGGACTCGTCTTGTTTATTTTGCGTACCTGTTACTCAGACCAGCGCATAAATACCGGTAGCAAACAAATTTTTCTTTGATACGCATCAATCTCTTGGATATGTGTCAATCCAGTTTTAGAAACAAACCGGGCAAGCATTGACATATAAATCATTGTTTTGGTTCACGGACCACGCTACAAAGCTCATATGAATGTCGCGAAGTTATTCTTTGCCACCTGCCCTAAGGGCATCGAACCGCTGCTGACCGATGAATTGCGTGCGCTCGGCGCCGCGGCGGTCAGGGAAACGCGCGCCGGGGTCGCGTTCGAAGGCGCGCTCGCGACGGCCTATCGCGCCTGTCTCTGGTCGCGGCTCACGAGCCGCGTGCTGCTGACACTCGCGCGCTTCCCGGCGGCATCGGCCGAGGCGCTGTATGCCGGTGTGCAGGGCGTTCGGTGGGGCGAACATCTCGACGCGCACGGCACGCTCGCGGTCGATTTCACCGGCACCGGTTCCGGCATCACCCACTCGCGTTTCGGCGCGCTCAAGGTGAAAGACGCCATCGTAGACCAGATGCGCGACGAATCCGGCGCGCGCCCGTCGGTGGACACCGGGCGGCCCGACGTACGCGTCAACGTCTACCTTCATCGCGATGAAGCCACGCTGAGCCTCGACCTCTCCGGCGAGTCGCTGCACCGGCGCGGCTACCGAACCGAGGCCGTGGAAGCGCCGCTGAAGGAAAACCTGGCCGCGGCAATCCTGCTGCGCGCCAACTGGCCGGCCATCGCGGCACAGGGCGGCACGTTCGTCGATCTCATGTGCGGTTCCGGGACGCTCCCCATCGAGGCGGCGCTGATCGCGGGCGACATCGCTCCGGGACTGACGCGCGACTACTACGGCTTCCTGCGCTGGAAGCAGCATGATCCGGCGCTGTGGAACGGATTGGTCGCCGATGCCGAGGCACGGCGCGCGGCCGGCATCGCCAAACTTCCGCCGATCCACGGTTACGACCATGAAGCGCGCGCGGTGCGCTATGCGCGCGAGAACGTCGCGGGCGCCGGTCTCAGCCAGTACATTACCGTCGCACGCCGCGAACTTTCGGCGTGCGCGCCCGAGGACACCCGGCCCGGACTGATCGTGGTCAATCCGCCCTATGGCGAGCGCATCGGCGAAGCCTCCGAGCTGCCCGCGCTGTATGCCGAACTGGGCGCACAGCTGAAAAAAAACTTCCCCGGCTGGCGCGCGGCGGTGTTCGCGGGAAACCCCGAACTCGGCAAGCACATGGGCCTGCGCGCGGGCCGCTACCACACGCTGTTCAACGGCGCGATCGAATGCCGGCTGCTGCACTTCGAGATCACGCCGGAAAACATCGTCGGCGAACGCGCCGCCAAACCCTTCGAGATCCGTCCGGGCTCCAGCGCCGAAATGTTCGCCAACCGGCTGCGCAAGGATTTGCAGCACTTCGGTCGCTGGGCGCGGCGCCAGGAAATTTCCTGTTACCGGCTGTACGACGCCGACCTGCATGAATACAACCTTGCCATTGACGTGTACGAATCCGATAAACGTTACGTGCACGTGCAGGAATACGAAGCGCCCGAGACCATCGATCCCGACAAGGCACGCCAGCGACTGCGGCACGCGCTGGCGGTGATTCCGGTGGTGCTGGAGATCCCGCGCGAACAAGTATTTTTCAAGGTGCGCCGGCGCCAGAAAGGCGGCGGCCAATATGAAAAGCTCGGCGAGTCCGGCGAGTTTCACGAAGTCCGTGAAGGCCCGTGTCGGTTTCTGGTGAACTTCACGGATTATCTCGACACCGGGCTTTTTCTCGATCACCGCGCGACGCGTGCGATGCTGGGCGGATTGGCCAAAGGGAAACGATTCCTCAATCTCTTCGGCTATACCGGCACGGCGACGGTGCACGCGGCAATGGGCGGGGCGGCGTCGACCACCACGGTGGACATGTCGCGCACCTATCTCGACTGGGCGCGACGCAATCTCGGGCTAAACGGTTTGAGCGAAAAGCAACACGAGCTGGTGCAGGCCGACGCGCTGGTGTGGCTCAAGGAAAACCGGTCGCGGCGCTATGGACTGATCTTTCTCGATCCGCCGACGTTCTCGCGCTCCAAGCGCATGGAAGACACGCTCGACGTGCAGCGCGATCACGCGGTGCTGATTGCGGACGCCGCCGCCCTGCTCGAACCCGGCGGCATCCTGATCTTCTCGACCAACCTGCGCCGCTTCAAGATCGATCGCCCGGCGCTCGCGGGACTCACGGTCGAGGACATCACGCGCCGCACCATCCCGAAGGATTTCGAGCGCGACCCGAAAGTGCACCAGTGTTTCCGGATTACGCGAAAATAACCAACTATACCGTGGCCCGGCGGATGGTACGCTTGAGAGCGTGAATCTGGCGCAGCACGCCGTGCAGCTGGCTGCGGTCCTGCGACGCCAGAATCTCGTCGCGCTTTTTCTTGAGCTCGCGGATTTTCGTCTTGATGCCGGCCTTGTCGATGCCGACCACGTCGTGGTGCTCGTGCATCTCGATGTTGAGCGCCGTGCACAGCGCCTTGAGCAGATGGTCCTTGTTCATCTGGGTCGCGCCCTCGACCGCTTCATGCTCGATGCCCTTGGCGATCTCGCGCAAATCCGCGACCGTCTTTTCCTTCAGCTCGTGATAGGTATAAGCCACGATGATTCTCCTTGTTGCGGGTGTGCCGGAAAGATTACTCGCCGAAAGTTCATAACGCCAGCGTCACGCCACTCAGACGTCCACTGGCCGGTAGAAAAACACGAAGCGCCCGTCCTCCACGTCGATTCTCAGGGTGGCGCCGTGGTGGATGCCGTAATCGATGTAACCCAGCACGGCACTCGCCGCATGGCACTCGCTGACATGCTGCGGAGCTTCGAAATCGCGGTCGCGGTCGTACCAGGAAAGGAGCATGTAATCGTGCAGGCGCGCAGCGGCCTCGGCGCTGGCGAGCGACATCGCCTGAAGGTAATCCTGCACGCGGGGTTGCGGATGGAGCGCCACCACCGTCACGCCGGAGAGGTCGGGCGGCGCGGGCACGGGACATGCCGCATTGTCGCGCCGGCCGGATGGCGGTAAGGCGTCGGTTTGCTTCCCGGATGTGGGACGCTCGCTGCTCATATATATCGTTCCCGCCTGCTGAGGCCCGTCTCTCCCGTGCGCCGGTCGGCCGGGGAAACGCGCGTATCGCCCCCGCTTCCCAAAGCCCGCCCCGGCGGGTTATTGTCTCATGCCGTTTGTCTGCTACTAATATATAGATATGCACAAAGAACACAAAAACCCGCCAGGGAGGAGAGCCGTGGCTGCGGTCAAGCTCACCATCCTGGCTGCGCTGGTAACTCTGAGCGGCATTGCCGCCGCGACGTTCCATCTCACCTCGAACGCCAATGTCAGCGAACCGGCGGCGGAACCGGCGCCCGCGCCCACCTACGTCCGCGCGGCCGATATCGTACAATACGGCCAACCCAACCGGCTGTTCCTGCAATCCGCGGTCGCCATCGTCATGGACGATCGCGAAGGCGTCATGCTTTACGGACGCAATGTCGACCGTCCCCGTCCCATCGCTTCGCTCACCAAGCTCATGACGGCGCTGGTCACCCTCCAAGCCGGATTACCTCTGGATGAACCGATCCAGATCACACGCGAGGATCGCGACCGCCTGCGCGGCACGCGCTCGCGCCTGAACTTCGGCGCGGTGCTGACGCGGTACGACCTGCTGCGCGCCGCGCTCGGCGCATCCGACAATCGCGCCGCGGCGGCGCTCGGTCGCACCTATCCCGGCGGCGTGGAAGTCATGGTCCAGGCGATGAACGCCAAGGCCCGGGAACTCGAGATGACGCAGACCCACTATGCGGACTCGACCGGCCTCGACAACGGCAACGTTTCGACCGCGCGCGACCTGACGCTGCTGGTCGCCGAAACGCAGAAGCAACCGATGTTCCACGTCCTGACGACCACGCCGGAGTTCCGCGTCACCGAGCTCTCCAAGGGGCGCGAGATCGCGTTTTACAACACCAACCGCCTGGTGCGGCACGAATCCTGGGAAATTGGGCTCAGCAAGACCGGTTATACCGCGGCGGCGGGCAATTGCCTCATCATGCAGGCCACCATCGACAACCGTCCGCTCACGATCGTGCTGCTGGATTCGTGGGGCAAGCTCAGCCGTTATGGCGACGCCGGGCGGATCCAGCGTTGGCTGCAAGGTGCCGAGCGTCGCGTGCCGCGCCTGCTCTCTGCGCGCGCTTCCGCCAGCTGATCCTTCCTTAAATATCCCGCAGTCCGATACTCGCGCGAGCCGTCGCTCCGCGCCGGGCGCAATTCGGGTTACATTAGGCACACCCAATCTTCCCCGGGAGGATGCCGATGGATGTTCTCGAGGCCATGCGCCGGCGCGCATCCACGCGCGCATTCGTCGACCGGCCCGTTGATCGCGCCACGATCGAGGCGATGCTCGAGGCCGCGCGCTGGGCGCCGTCGGGCGTCGATTCCCAGCCGTGGCGCGTCGCCGTTGTCACCGGCGACACCAAGCGCCGGATCACCGAGCAACTGCTGGCCGAACGGGTCGCTGGCAAACCGGAACGGCCGGATTACCGCTACTACCCCGAACACTGGGACGAACCCTACAAATCGCGCCGGGTTGCCTGCGGGCTGGCGCTGTACCGGGCGCTCGACATCGGGCGCGAGGATGCCGACCGGCGCCTCACGGCCTGGAACAACAATTACAGTTTCTTCGGCGCGCCGACGGGGCTATTCTTCTTCATCGACCGCCGGATGGCGCAGGGCTCGTGGGTGGACATGGGCATGTTCATCGAGAACGTCATGCTCGCGGCGCTGGCCTACGACCTGGCCACCTGTCCGCAGGCCGCGCTCGCGGAATATCCCGACATCGTGCGCCGGCTCCTCGACGTGCCGGATACTTTCGCACTCATCTGCGGCATGGCGCTCGGCTATGCCGACGCCGCCGCGCCGGTGAACAATTATCGCACCGCGCGTGAACCGGTAGCGAACTTCACCACCTGGCACGAATAAATTCCGATCGCCGCGCGCGCTGGCCACCGCCATCGTCTGGTTCCGTCGCGACCGGCGGCGCGCCGACAATCCGGCGTTGCGGCAGGCGCCGGCGCGGTTCCAGCAGCGCCGGAACCGCCAGGAATACCGATGGATTAGTCGTCTTCATCACGCCCGGAAACCTCATGGTGGCCGGACGCGGAAACCGGGGATTAAAATGCCGAACCAGATAGATAAAAAGGCAGGCGCCGCACCTTCCACCCGGAGCCCAGACACATGAAATTCGCTGAACGTTTGCGTCCCATCACTCTATTCGCCCTGATTGCCGCCGTGCTCGCCGCCTCGGGCTGCCAGAGCGCGTATTACGCCACCATGGAGAAATTCGGGGTCGAGAAACGCGATATCCTGGTCGACCGCGTCGGCGACGCGCGCGAGGCGCAACAGGACGCGAAAAAACAGTTCGAATCGGCGCTGGCGCAATTCATCGCGGTCACCAATTTCGAGGGCGGAGATCTGCAAAAAGAATATGAGAATCTCAAAGGCGCCTACGAGGACAGCGAAGCCAAGGCCAATGCCGTGCGCCAGCGAATCGCCTCAGTCGAACAGGTGGCGGCTGACCTTTTCGCGGAGTGGAAAAAGGAACTCGGCGAATACAGCAATGCCGAGATGCGCCGCACGAGCGAACGCCAGCTCGCGGAAACCCAGGCCCGTTATCGCCAATTGATCGGGGCGATGAAGGCCGCGGAAAGAAAGCTCGATCCGGTGCTGGCGGCGTTCCACGACCGGGTGCTGTTCCTGAAGCACAATCTCAACGCACGCGCCATCGCCTCCCTGCGCACCGAACGCGCGCGCGTGGAATCCGATATCACGTCGCTCATCCGCGAGATGAACAAATCGATCGCCGAGGCCGACCGCTTCATTGAGGACATGAAGCGCCCGTCGTAAACCGACGAAAGTCTGGCGCCCCGAACGGCTTCTGAGGCGGCCGGCGGGAGCCCGGTTACGCCATACCCTTATGGCCCGATATACTGGCCTTTTAACCGCCTTACCCGCCCATGTCGCGCGACCATATTCTCGTCAAAAACGCCCGCCAAAATAATCTGAAGGGCTTCGACCTCGAGCTGCCTCTGAACGAGCTGATCGTCGTCACCGGCGTGTCCGGCTCGGGCAAGTCCTCGCTCGCCTTCGACACCATCTACGCCGAGGGCCAGCGGCGCTACGTCGAGACTTTCTCGCCGTACGCGCGCCAGTTCCTCGAGCGCATGGACAAGCCCGCGGCCGACGCGATTGAGGGCATCCCGCCGGCGATCGCCATCGACCAGGTCAACCCGGTGCGCACCTCGCGCTCGACCGTCGGCACGATGACCGAGTTGAACGACCACCTGAAGCTGCTGTTCGCGCGCGCCGCGCGCCTGTACTGCCGCGGCTGCGGCCGCGAGGTGCGGCGCGACACGCCGGACAGCATCTTCGCCGAACTCATGGCGCGCACGCCGCGCGGGGCCCCGGCGTTGATCACCTTCACGGTCACGGTGCCGATAAACTTCACCGAGAAGGAAGTGCTGGCGCTGCTCGCCAACCAGGGCTACACGCGCATTCACCACAAACGCAGCGCGCAGATCGAGGTGATCCAGGACCGCGTGCGCCTGGCGCATGACAACCGCGCGCGCATCGTCGAGGACGTCGAGGCCGCCCTGAAGGTCGGGCGCGGGCGAGTGACCGTGCACGTCGGCGATGCAGCCGGCGCTTCCCCCTCATCCGCATCCCTTCTCCCGCAGGAAGGAGAAGGGGGTGGGCCAAGCGCGCTGCGCGCGAGTTCATTTACTTGGCGTTTCTCCTCGGAACTGCATTGCGCCGACTGCGATATTTCCTACCGTGAGCCGCTGCCCAACTTCTTCTCGTTCAATTCGCCGATCGGCGCCTGCGACACCTGCCGCGGCTTCGGTCGCAACATCGGCGTGGACTACGGACTGGTCGTTCCCGACGAATCCAAGACCCTGGCGCAAGGCGCGATCAGGCCGTGGCAGACGCAGAGTTACATCGAGTGCCAGGGCGACCTCATGCGTTTCGCCCGCAAGCGCGGAGTGCCGACCGACGTGCCGTGGCGCGACCTTCCGGAAAAGCACAGACGCTGGGTGCTGGACGGCGAAGGCGAATGGGACGACAAGGTCTGGTACGGCGTGGCGCGCTTCTTCAAATGGCTCGAGACGAAGAGCTACAAGATGCATATCCGCGTGCTGCTCTCGAAATACCGCGCCTACACGCCGTGCCCCGCGTGCCATGGCGCGCGCCTCAAACCCGAATCCCTGCTGTGGCGCCTGGGGACGAATGACGACGCCGGGCGCGTGCTCGCGCCCGCCAACCGCTTCCACCCGGCGGATACAACGCTCAGCGACGCGCAATGGACGGGCCTGCCGGGTCTCAACATCCACGATGTGATGTGCCTGCCGATCGAGCGCGCGAGCGATTTTTTCCAGAACTTGAGATTGCCGGCGCCGCTCGACAAGGCCGCCGACCTGTTGCTGGGTGAAATCCGCTCGCGCCTGCGCTACCTCGTCGAGGTCGGGCTCGGGTACCTGACGCTGGACCGCCAGTCGCGCACGCTCTCGGGCGGCGAGGTGCAGCGCATCAATCTCACGACGGCGCTTGGAACCTCGCTGGTCAACACGCTGTTCGTGCTGGACGAACCGAGCATCGGCCTGCACGCGCGCGACATGGGTCGCGTGATCGGCGTGCTCCAGCGTCTGCGCGACGCTGGCAACTCGCTGCTGGTGGTCGAGCACGACCCGCAGGTCATGGCCGCCGCCGACCGTATTCTCGACCTCGGCCCCGGCCCCGGCGAGCGCGGCGGCGAGATCGTTTCCTTCGGCGCGCCATCGGCCATCATGAAGTCGCGCCGCTCCTTGACGGGCCAATATCTGAGCGGCAAGAAATCGGTGGTCGCGGAAATCGCGCCGCGCCCTGGTGCCGACGAATTTCTCGAACTGCTCGGCGCCGCGGAAAACAACCTGAAGGGCGTGGACGTCAAAATCCCGCTCAAGCGCCTGATGTGCATCACCGGCGTTTCCGGTTCCGGCAAATCCACGCTGGTGCAGGACGTGCTGTACAACGCGCTCATGAAACTCAAGGGCAAACCGAAGGAAATGCCCGGCAAGCATCACGCACTGCGCGGCCACGAGAAAATCGGCGAGGTGGTGCTGGTCGACCAGTCGCCGATCGGGCGCACCGCGCGCTCGAACCCGGCGAGCTACGTCGGTGCGCTCGACGGCATTCGCAAGCTGTTCGCCGACGAGCCGCTGGCGCGCGAGCGCGATTACACCTCCTGCACTTTTTCCTTCAATGCCGGCACCGGCCGCTGCCCCACCTGCACCGGCTCGGGCTTCGAGCACGTGGAAATGCAGTTCCTCTCGGACGTGTACCTGCGCTGCCCCGACTGCGACGGCAAGCGCTTCCGCCCCGAAGTGCGCGAAGTGAAACTCATGCCAGCCGGGCAGACGCAGCCGAAATCCATCAGCGACGTGCTCGACATGACGGTCTCGGAAGCAACCGTATTCTTCGCCGCCTATCCCGAAATCCGGCGCGCGCTCGAACCACTCACGGCCGTGGGGTTGTCGTACATGAAACTCGGTCAACCGGTCCCGACGCTTTCCGGCGGCGAGGCGCAACGATTGAAACTGGCGGGGCATCTCGCCAAGTCACACACCCTCCGACCCCGTCCCTCCCCCGCAAGGGGGAAGGGAGAATCGGAAAAACCTACTCTATTTCTATTTGACGAGCCCACCACCGGGCTGCATTTCGACGACATCGCCACCCTGCTCGGCGCGTTCCGCCGCCTGCTCGATGAAGGCCACTCGCTTATCGTGATCGAGCACAACCTGGACGTGATCCGCGCCGCCGACTGGGTCCTCGATCTCGGGCCGGAGGGCGGCGACGCCGGCGGCACGATTGTCTGCGCCGGAACGCCCGCTCAAGTCGCGGAACATCCGACGAGCCATACCGGCAGGGCGCTGCGCGAGTACAGTCTGCAGCTTGTTACCCTAGCGCCACCCTCATTCCCTCCCCTTGAGGGGGAGGGAAGCGAGCCGTCGCGCGCGGCGCGCGCTCTTGTGCACTCGGAGCCGAGCGCGCTACGCGCGACCTCATATGATCGCGCCATCCACATCCACCACGCGCGCGAGCACAATCTAAAGAACCTCGTGGTTTCGATCCCGCGCGACCGCTTCACCGTCATCACCGGCGTGTCCGGCAGCGGCAAGAGCACGCTCGCCTTCGACATCCTGTTCGCCGAGGGCCAGCGTCGCTACCTCGAATCGCTCAACGCCTACGCGCGCCAGTTCGTGCAGCCGGCGGCGCGCCCGGACGTCGACGCGATCTTCGGCATCCCGCCGACGGTCGCGATCGAGCAGCGCACCAGCCGCGGCGGGCGCAAGAGCACGGTCGCGACCATGACCGAGATCTACCACTTCCTGCGCCTGCTGTTCGTGAAGCTCGGCACCCAGTACTGCCCCGACTGCGATATCCCGATCGAGGCGCAGACGCCGGAGGCGATCCTGGCGCGCCTGCTGCGCGACTATCGCGGCCGAAAGATCGAAGTGCTGGCGCCGCTGGTCACGGCGCGCAAGGGTTTTTACACCGACCTCGCCAAATGGGCGCTGGCCAAGGGCTTCGAGTTCCTGCGCGTCGACGGCAAGCCATTATCCACCAGCCAGTGGCCGCGGCTGGCGCGTTTCAAGGAACACAGCATCGAGCTGCCGGTCGGCGACATTCCGGTGAGCGCCAAGGCGGAAGCGGGGTTGCGCGCGCTGTTGCAGCGCGCGCTCGACCTCGGCAAGAACACGGTCAAGATCGTCGCCGACGGGAACGAGTCCACTTTCTCGACCAAGCGCGCCTGCCCCGGCTGCGGCCGCGGCTTTCCCGAGCTCGACCCGCGGTTGTTCTCGTACAACTCGAAGCACGGATGGTGCGAGCGGTGCTACGGCACCGGGTTGATGATGTCGGGCTTCGACGCGGAGCAGACCGGTGAGGAAATCTGGTGGAACGCCTGGTGGGAGGGCGGCGAGCGTACCTGCCCCGCCTGCGCCGGCGATCGGCTCAACCCGACGGCGCTGGCGGTGCGCTTCGAGAACCGCAACATCGCCGAATTCGCCGCGCTGCCGGTGGAAGCGGCGGAGAAATTTTTCGCGCGGCTGCGGCTCAAGGGGCGCGCCGCCGAGATCGCGCGCGACATCCTGCCGGAGCTGCGGACGCGACTGCAATTTCTCGAGCAGGTCGGATTGAATTACCTCACCCTCGACCGTGCCGCGCCGACTCTCTCGGGCGGCGAGGCGCAGCGCATCCGCCTGGCGTCGCAGCTCGGCTCGAACCTGCGCGGCGTGTGTTATATCCTCGACGAGCCCACGATCGGTCTGCACCACCGCGACAACCTGAAACTGCTCGACACACTCGAGAGTCTCGAACGCAAGGGCAACACCGTGGTGGTCGTGGAGCACGACGAGGAAACCATCCGCCGCGCCCAGCACGTGATCGACCTCGGCCCCGGCGCCGGCAAAAACGGCGGGCGCATCGTCGCCGAAGGCACGCTGCGCGATCTCATGCGCCAGCCGGAATCGGCCACCGGCCGCTGCCTGGCGCAGCCGCTGCAACATCCGCTGATGCCGCGGCGCGGGTTCAGCCCGGGCGATCCGGCGCTCGACATCGGCGGCGCGTCCCTGCACAACCTCAAGAGCCTCGACGTCGCGGTTCCACTGGCGCGGCTGGTGTGCGTCACCGGCGTCTCCGGCAGCGGCAAAAGCACGCTGCTGCGGCACGTGCTGCACGATAATTTGAAACGCCTGCTTGGGGCGAAGAAACCCGGGGCCCTCGCCGGTTGCCGCGAGATCAAGGGCGCCGAGCAGATACAGCGAGTGCTAGAGGTGGACCAGACTCCGATCGGCAAGACGCCGCGCTCCTGCCCTGCGACCTATGTCGGATTCTGGGACAACATCCGCCGTCTTTACGCCGAAACCCCGGAGGCGCGGCTGCGCGGCTACGGGCCGAGCCGCTTCTCGTTCAACGTCGGCGGCGGACGCTGCGAGGTCTGCGAAGGTCAGGGTCTCAAGACCGTCGAAATGAGTTTCCTGCCCGACGTCACCGTGGCCTGCGAAGCCTGCGCCGGCGCGCGTTTCAACGCCGAGACACTCATGGTGCGCTACAAGGACAGAACCATCGCCGAGGTGCTGGCGATGAACGTCGACGAGGCCGTCGAATTCTTCGCCGCGCACGAGCGCATACGTCATGCGTTGCGGCTGATGCAGGACATCGGCCTGGGATATATCACGCTCGGCCAGCCGAGCCCGACGCTCTCGGGCGGCGAGGCGCAGCGCATCAAACTGGTCACCGAGCTCGCCAAGGCCCGCCCGGCCGAAACGGTGCTGACGGCGCGCTCACGCGGCAAGGCGCGGCTGCTCACGCGCACGCAGACCCTTTACGTCCTCGATGAACCCACCATCGGTCTGCACATGGCCGACGTCGAGAAGCTCACGCGCGTGCTGCACCGGCTCGTCGGCGCCGGCAACAGCGTGGTCGTCATCGAGCACAATCTGGACGTCATCGCCGAGGCCGACTGGATCATCGACCTCGGGCCCGGGGGCGGTGACGGCGGCGGGCGCATCGTGGCGCAGGGCGCGCCCGAAGCCGTGGCCCGTCGCCGCCACGGTTCTCACACCGCGCGTGCTCTCGCTGAATTCCTCGAAACGCATGGCGTGAACCGTGCCGTGGACGCCGCGCCCGTGACGGCGTGACGGCAGCTCACTCGTGCTGCCGGTTGCCGCGCGTTTTCTGCCAGCGATAAACCCATATCGGCGGAATATTCAGAAACTCCAGCGCCGCCCGAGCCTCGCCGAGGTGCGGCCGGCACAGCGATTCGATGCGACGCCGCACCTGATAGGCGACGAAGCGCCCCCCCGGCGCCAGTACCGACGAAATCGCTTCCGGAATCCGTATCGCCGAATCGCGGTCCATGGTGGAGAACGGAATCCCGGAGATCACCGCGTCGGCTTGCGCCAGTCCGTGCCGGCGCATGATCTCGCGCAGTTCCACGGCGCTGCCGAGGTGGAAAACCAGCCGTGGATCGCAGATGCGCCGGAGGAAGGCGTGAAACTCGGGATTGATTTCGATGCTCAGCAGCCTGGCGTCAGCGCGCATGGCGTGCAGTATCGCGCGCGTGGTGCCGCCGGTGCCGGAACCCAATTCGACCACGGTCGTGGCGGTCTCGAGGTCGGCAAGGTCCACCAGCCGGCGTTCGAGAAAACGCGAGCTCGGAATGACCGATCCCACCTGCTGCGGTCGCTGCAGGAATCCGCGGAGGAAGGCAACGTGTTCGTCTTGTTCGAACCGCATGATTTTTCCGCCAGTGTGGTTTTCCGTCCAGGAACTTGTCGCCACCAACCGCGCTGATAAATCACCGGGCTATATTACTCGGATAACCGATCCGCCGCGAAGTTCGCTGACCGGCGCACTGATGACCGGCGCCGAAAACAGCGGGGCCGGCCGGCAATTCCGGCGTCGTGTCCGGCGCGAATTCCGCCGCGCCGCAGGTGCTATCGCGGCGCGAGTCTGATATATATCCCCTCACAGCTTCCTTGCGCTGGCAAGTCCACCCATTCCCATGAAAGTCCTGGTCCTCGGCAGCGGCGTCGTCGGCGTCACCAGCGCCTGGTATCTCAATCGCGCGGGCCACGAGGTCACGGTCGTCGACCGGCAGCCGGAACCGGGGATGGAGACCAGCCTCGCCAACGGCGGCCAGGTGTCGTGGGGGGCGGGCGGACCGTGGGCCGCGCCCGGCATCCCGCTCACGG
>Ga0187773_10000208_pt1 | contig 24862 bp, 28 predicted proteins | sample 0216_BV02_MP05_1_FD_133133 | JGI IMG/M metagenome (GOLD analysis project Ga0187773, IMG submission 133133) | Tropical peat soil microbial communities from peatlands in Department of Meta, Colombia - 0216_BV02_MP05_10_MG | ecosystem: Environmental > Terrestrial > Soil > Wetlands > Peat | place...
CATCGTGGACTCGCCGCCGTAGCCCTGCCAGTTGGTGTTGGTGACGAAGCTCACCGCGGTGTTGAACGAGGAATCGGGCGAAACGGCACCCATGCCTGCAGGATTGAGGGGCAGCAGCGCCTGGAGCCGCTGCAGGCCGTAGACGGCGAGCAGGCCGAACAAGGTGAACCAGAGGACCGCGCCCGCATACTGCGTCCAGCGCATTTCCTTCGAGGAATCGACGCCGCAGACGCGGTAGATCAGCCGCTCGAAGGGCGCGAAAATCCGCACCACGGCCGAGCGGCCTTCGTAGACGGCCGCCATGTAAGTCCCGAGCGGCTTCGCCAGCGCGATCAGGACGACCACGTAGAAGAAGAGCTGCAGATAACCGTTGGCAGTCATCAGAATTTCTCCGGCCAGAGCAGGGCGATGAGGAGATAGACGAAGATCGCGGCGGCAAGCGCGCCGCTCAGGACATAGACCCAGCTCATGGCCGCTCCCTTAGTTTCTCGAAACCGTAGACGAGCGCCGCGCTCAGCGCACAGAACACCACGACCAACCCGATGTAGATGAAATCCATGACAGCTCCATGGAGAATTCAGGCACCCGTTACGATGCGCCCTGCCGAAGGGACGGGATTGACTCAGATCAACCGCACCGCCCGGCAACGCAATGAAATGTAGAGCCGCCGCCGTCAAAGCGGCGTAAAGACTGTCGAGCGGGATGTAAAGGAAGTGTAAAGACGCCCGGAGCCGGGCGACAGAAGGGAGCGAGTCTGACCGCGGGGGCCGGCCGGCTCAGCCCTTTGAGAAAATCGCGTCCAGGCGCTCGATGTCGTTGATGACGCGCCACTCGGACGCGCCGGCGCTTTCGACCCGCTTCTGCCAAGCCTCGAGCCGCCCCATGTAGCGCCGCGGGTCGATGTTGTCGGTCTTTAGCTTGACGACGTTCACTGCGATTACGCGAATATTCTTCAAACTAATCGGGAAGTCGCGCACCGTCACCTTGTCGAGCTCCTCCTGCATGTCGGAGAAGATGATGATGATCTTGGTGCCTGCCCCGGTCTCGTTGAGGAATTCCGCCCCCTGGAGGAGTCCCCCGGTGATGTCGGTGTAGGCGCTGCCGCTAACCGATCTCACGAAATTGTCGACCTTCTCCTTGAAGGCACGCTTCTGCACGTTGGCCTGGGTCGGCCGGGTGTCGAAGGTCACCTTGGCGATGATGTCCTTCTCGCTGAAGCTGCGGCTCTTCACGCGCGCCACGGCCAGGGAGTCCCCGGGATTGAGCGTTCCCAGCAGGTAGTTGATGATGATCTGGGCCTTGCCCGCTTCCTGGGCGTAAGTGCCCGAGGTGTCGACAAGCATGTAGACGGCTTGGGCGTGGCTGCGCGAGTCGCCGCACCCGAAGCTCGCGATGGCGATCAGCGGCAGGAGCGCGAGAAGCAGTCGTTTGCTCATAGCCTCTCTCTTTAGGATTTTGCGGCTCTGCGGCCGGCTTCCAGCGCCGTTCCGCCCTCGCCGGCCCGGACCGCCTTCACCCAGCGCTCGATAAGCAGCGGCAGCACGATGAGCACGTCGTAGAGTGTCACCACGACGCGGCACAGGTGCCGCACCAGATTTCCGAGGACGCGCAAGAGAAGCGCGAGCATGCGCACCAGCGCCACCAGGGCCGCTCCTCCGACCGTCCTGCTGGAGTGAATCAGGGACTCGAGCGGGATGGCCACGAACGCCAGCGCGAACGGCAGGATGAAGCCGAGCAGCATCTGACCGGCGGTCGGGATGCGCGCAAGCAGCGGATCGGTCGGCGCCGCCTGCTGCGTCGCTGCAAGCGACTGCACCAGCGCCTGCTTGTCGGCGATCAGCATGTCGCGCATCAGTGCGAGAGCGGCCTCGATGCCCGCGAGCGTCACCAGCAGTACCAGCGCGATCCACATCATGCGGCGGCGCATGAAGTCCTGCAAATTGGCGATGCGCGGGAAAAGGTGCGTGATCCGGAGCGCCTCCATGAGGAAGAGCCCCATCGCCGCCTCGACGAAGATGATGACGAGCGCCGCGACCTCCGAGGTGCGCAGCGCACCGGCGATATAGTCGCCCGCGCCGACCATCTCGGACATCGGCAGCGCGATCAGCTTGAAGTTGATGAAGGCCCCACCCACCGCCACCGCCATGACGAAGAGAGCGATGAAGAACTGGGTGAAGCCCGATTGCGTGAGCGTCTGCTCCGCCTTGTCGGTCTTCTTGTTGATCTGCTCGTACTTGTCCATCTGTGCGTCCACGGCCGCGGCGCTCGTTTCCAGCCCGGTGAGCTTCTTGTCCACCTGCTGCATGGTCTTGTCGAGCGAGCGCCAGAACGGCATGAACCCCGCCAGGATCTTGTGGCGCGACTCGTAGGCGCGCCGATAGTCGGCAAGCGCCTTGTCGTGAATGCGGTTCACCGAGCGGTCGATCTCCTGGAGCACGTTCTGGACCATTTCGCTGCTGCCGCCGGACTTGAGCTTCGCCATCGTCTCGACCGCCGCGACCCATTCAGGGGGCGAAGGCGGGACTTCGCCGCTCTTCTTGTAGTCTTCCTCGATGCGCGTGATTTCGTCGAGCAGCTTGCGCTGCAGGGTCGGATAGCCCTGCAGGTCACGCGTCACCAGAGCGGCGACGCGCTCGAACTCGCGCTCGATGCGCTGGCCCGTCTCTTCGCGCCCGTGGGCTAGCAGCACCGCCTTGTTGCGCTCTTTCATCTCCTTGGCCGCGGCGAGCAGCCAGCGCGCGCCCAGGCGCAGCGGACCGCCGACCGCGTTGCTGGTCGAGCGCAGCAGCTCGTGCACCGGCTTGCGCGCGGCGTAGAGGAAAGGCATCGCGATGACGAACCACAGCACGGCGGATAGCGCCGCATTGTCGGGCCAGATCATCCACATTGGTGAGCCTGTCACGGGGCCTCCCTTCCCGGCCTTTGCAGCCGTGTTCGAGGACAGCGTCATACGATAGATCAGACCGGCGGTGGGCGCCAGATCAAAGCGCGCAGCGCGCGGACTATTTCTCGCCGCAGCGCAGCGTAAACCGCCAAATTGTCCGCAATAGGGGCCACTGTCGCTTGCAGACGACAAATCACTCGCTCGCCTGGGCGAGCCCCATTGGCGTTGCGGCGACGCGGACACGCCGGAAAGAATTCTGGCTCGCTGAAGCGGGCTGCTTCAGCGCTTCATTCGCTTCGCATATCGCGGGTACACTTTTTCGACGTTGCCGTGGAAGATCCTTTCCTTGTCGGCCCCGCTCACCCAGTCGATCTTGTCGATATAGCGCTTGGTATCGTCGTAGTTGAAGCCGGTCTCCGGGTCCACGCCCTTCACGGCACCGACCATCTCTGACGCAAAGAGGATGTTGTCGGCGGGAATCACCTTCAGCAGCAGGTCGATGCCCGGCTGGTGATACACGCAGGTGTCGAAGAACACGTTGTTCATGAGCAGTTCCCTGAGCGGCGGCCGCTTCATGTCCTGCGCCAGACCGCGGTAGCGGCCCCAGTGATACGGCACCGCGCCGCCGCCGTGCGGGATGACGAACTTCAGCTTCGGGAAATCCTTGAAGAGGTCCGCGGTGATGAACTGCATGAACGCGGTGGTGTCTCCGTTGATGTAGTGCGCGCCCGTCCCGTGGAAGCTGGGGTTGCAGGAGGCGCTCACGTGGACCATCGCCGGAACCTCGAGCTCCACCATCTTCTCGTAAAGCGGATACCACCATTTGTCCGTGAGCGGCGGCTCCTTCCAGTAGCCGCCCGACGGATCGGGGTTGAGGTTGCAGCCGATGAAGCCGAACTCCTTCACGCAGCGCTCGAGCTCCGGAATGCAGTTTTTTGGCGGCACGCCCGGACTCTGGGGCAGCTGGCACACGCCCACGAAGTTCTCCGGGTAGAGCCCGCACACGCGGTGGATCAGCTCGTTACAGTGCTCCGACCAGTGGCGGCTGGTCGTTTCGTTGCCGATGTGGTGGCTCATGCCCATCGCGCGTGGCGAGAAGATGGTGACGTCGGTGCCGCGCTCGCGCTGCAGCTTCAGCTGAGCGCCTTCGAGGCTTGCGCGGATCTCGTCGTCGCTGATGCCGAGGGAGCCCTTGGACGGCGCGTGCTTCGGGTTTTCGAGCTCGGCGATCTGGCGCTTGCGCCATTCCTCGAGCTGTTTGGGAGCGGTGGTGTAGTGGCCGTGGCAATCGATGATCATGGGGTCTAGTCCCTCTTTTCGACGGCAAGGATACCGCGTCGGCGCGAAGCATGGATAATCCTGCTAGCGAACTCAAGCACGGAGGCTGCAAATGAGCGATGAAAGAAGGGAAGTGGTCGTCGTCGACGTGAAGATCCCGTTCCTCTCGATGGTGGTCCTCCTCGTGAAGTGGGCGATTGCCGCCATCCCGGCGATGATCATCCTCATCGCCCTCGGGGCGATCGTGGGGGCCTTGCTGGGCGGGACATTCCACTGGGACTGGATGGGCCGGGGCAGGGTCTAGCCCGCGATCCGCGATCGTCAGCAGTCTGTAAGCTGCTTCCGCTCAGTATGCCATGCGTCTCGGACAGAAAGGCAGGAGCGGAACATGGAGAAGGTCTCGAAGGTCGTACAGCGCTATCTCGTGTACGTTCCGCTGCTCATCGGACTGTGCATCGGCATATTCCCCTTCGTCATCTTCTACTGCGCGAGCCTGGGGATCGGACAGATCCTGGACGCGGTGCTTCCCCACAAGCGCTACGGCAAGAAGCTCGACGACATTTGGACGGTGCTCGGTAAGCCCTACGATTACCTCGTCGCCAAGCTCTAACTGAAGGTCTCTCCGCGCGCCGCTGCGGCCGCGGGTAAGCCGCGCGGCTGCCGGTAGTTCGCCCCGCGCTACATCAGCCAGAACATCGCGATCGCGGCCAGAGCCATGACCGCGACCGCCAGCCAGCCAAGGATCCTCAGGCGCCGGCCCACCACGAAAGGGCCCATCACCGCGGGATTGACGGCCAGCCGCATCATCACCCCCATGATGGGAACGGAGATGACGCCGTTGACGATCGCCGACCAGATGAGCATCTTCATCGAGTCAACCCCGGAGAGGTCAATGCCGATGCCGAGCACGGTGGCGACCGTGAGGATCGCGTAGAAGCCGCGCGCCTGCGCAAGCGTCAGCCCCAGTCCGATCGGCCAGCGGAAGGTCTCGGACACGGCGTAGGCCGCCGAGCCCGCAAGCACCGGGACGGCGAGGAGGCCTGTCCCGATGATTCCTAGCGCAAAGAGGAGGAACGCCAGATCGCCCGCAAGCGGCCGCAGTGCGTCGGCCGCCTGCGCCGCGCTGCTGATGTCGGTGACGCCGGCCGCCTGCAGCGTCACCGCGGTAGTGAGCATGATGCAGAACGCGATGAGGTTGGAATAGACCATCCCGATGATCGTGTCCGTCTTGATGCGTGCGAGGTGCGAACGCGCTTGCTCGGGCGCCTCCCTGAGCGGCTCGTGGCCCGGGGTGGCGCGCTGCTCCTCGACCTCCTGCGACGCCTGCCAGAAGAAAAGGTACGGGCTTATGGTGGTGCCGAGGACCGCGACGAAGATCGCGAGGTAATGGGCATCGAACGACAGGGCCGGCACGAACGTCCCCAAGAGAAGCTCCTGCAGCGGAACGTGCACCACGAGCACGGTGCCGACGTAGGCGAACAGCGCGAACGTCAGCCACTTCAGGATCGGCGCGTAGCGCGGGAAGGGCACGAAGATCTGCAGGGTGAGCGACACGAGCGCGAACAGCACCTCGTAGATCTCGCTTTCGCCCCCAGCCACGAGGGCGAGCGCGTCGCCCATCGCCCCGAGATCGGCCGCGATGTTGATCGTGTTCGCCACCAGCAGCAGCGTTACGATGAAATAGAGAAGCGGCCTGGGGAAATGCTCGCGGATGTTCGCCGCGAGGCCGTGCCCGGTGACCCGGCCGATGCGCGCGCTCACCACCTGGATGCCGATCATGAGCGGCGTAGTGAACAGCACCGACCACAGCAGTCCGTAGCCGTACTGCGCGCCGGCCTGCGAGTAAGTCGCGATCCCGCTTGGATCGTCGTCCGCCGCGCCCGTGATGAGTCCCGGCCCGAGTTTCTTGATCAGCGGGACCCGGGCGCGCTCGGTCTCGTTTTCCGATTCGGGACTCAAGCGTGCGATTTTGCACCGGACGAGCTTGCGAATGCATGACAGCACGCAGCCCTTTTGGGTACATTGCTGCAGAGTCTGCAGCACACCCAGGGGGAGCCATGAAAGCGAAACAACGGTCGCCGCGCGGGCAAGTCGCGCTGGGGCTCATGGTGATGGCGGCGGGGCTTGGCTGCACTGCGCTTGCCGCGAGCCATCTCGGAATGCCGCCCGACCAGCTCGCGCTGGACACGGCCGCCGGACTGATTGCAGGGCTCAGCTTCGTGTTTGGGGGTGCGATCCTCGTGGTCCCGGAGCGCTTCACTGGAACGCGGGCTTTCGCCGGAGCCCTGATGATCACCTCGTTTGCGCTCCTGTACGACTGGGCCGCTTTCGGCCCCGGCGAGCGCCACCTTCACAGCAGCGTACCGTTCTTGCGCGCCGGCTTCGCCTCGCCTCTCAGCGATATTTCGGGACGGATTCTCTTTGCGATCGGCGCCGTTCTGTTCAATCTCATGGCGCTGTGGGCCTGGATCCGAGCGCGGTGGATGGTGGGGAGAAAGCCGGGCAAGCCGGCGGGCAAGAGGGCGTGACGATCGAGAAGCCGGGTCCGCTAGTGTTAGTGTAGTAGCGGGGCCCGGCCCTGCCGCCGAGCGGCGCTAGCGTCGTCGCCGGAACGGTGTACGGACCCCAGCCGGTGCCTGGTACGTGCTGTGACGGAAATTGATGCGCCCCTTGGTGAGATCGTAGGGCGTGAGCTCGAGCGTCACCTTGTCCCCGGGCAGGATGCGGATCCGGTGCCGCTTCATCTTTCCGGACATGTGAGCCATGACGCTGTGACCGTTGGTCAAGGTCACGCGGAAGCGCGTGTCGGGCAGCTCGTGAGTGACGACGCCCTCCATTTCGATCAGCGATTCCTTGGTCATCACACGGCCTTCAGGTCGATTGCCGAGCGCCTTCCGTCCAGCTCGTTGCGCACGTCGAAGGAAAGCCTCTGGTTCTCCTGCAGCGGCTTCAGCCCGGCGCGTTTTACCGCGCCGCTGTGCACGAAGATGTCCTTGGAGCCGTCGTCGGGGCGGATGAAACCGTACCCGGACTTGACGCTGAAGGATCGGACGACACCGGTGAGCATGAGCATTCTCCTTTCGTGACCGCCGTCGCGCAACCGCGGGCGGCATCAAATTTCCGTGGGAGAAGGCCTGAAGCGCCCCGAAGGGAATGCGGGACCGAGACCCAAAGCGATTCGACACTGCATTATGGACCTTTCCGGCCGGCTGTGCTCGGACGCATGTGCATTCCCTCCGTACAGTGATAGGATGAACCGGCTCGATCATGTGCAGGCTCGGCTGGTCCATCCGGAAGGAGTCCATCATGCCTTCGAAAATCCGCTCGGCGATCTTGCTGCTCTTTCTCGTTCCTTTCTCGACTCGTGCGGCAGTCACTTGCGCGGACGTGCTCAAGGTTCTTGGCCCCGAGCTCGCCGACGCCACCTGCTTCGTCAGCACCGACCTCACCACAAACAACCCGAACACGACCCCCGCCAACAATTCGCTCCCCGGCTTGCCGCCTTTCGCCTTCACGCCCGTCACCGACCGCGGGGTGATCGCGCCGAGCGCGGGCAAGCGCACGCCGATCACGAAAGCGGTGCCCGGGCTGCAGATCAACGCGCGCATCACCTCGGATCCGACCGGGCAGGCCCGGTTCCTCCTGAGGTTGCCGAACGAATGGAACGGGCGGCTGGTGGTGGCAGGCGCGTCGGGCACGCGCAGCGAGTTCAACGGTGATTTCGCCTGGAGCGATTACGTCGTGCAGAAGGGCTACGCCTACGCCTCTCAGAACAAGGGCGTACTCAACCTCCAGCTCAGCGCTGCCACGGACCCGCTCGCGTGCAGGCTCGCCCCGACCGTGCCCGTGTTCGTGCATTTCTACGACAACGATCCGGGCCAGCCCTTCACGCGCTGGGCGGAATTCATGATCAGGGCCGGAGAGCTCGCGCGCGATGGAGTCAAAGCCGGCTATGGTCGTCCGCCGCGCTTCACCTACGCGGTGGGCACTTCGAACGGCGGGTACCAGGTGCGCCGAGCAGTCGAGACGGCGCCGGAGCTCTTCGACGGTGGTGTCGACTGGGAAGGGACTTTCGTCGACGAGCACGCCCCCAACCTCCTCACCGACCTGCCGCCCGCGATCCTGAATTTCCCGGACTACGCCGCCTCGGGCTTCAGCGCGGCGAGCACCGCGGCGAAGAACATCGAGGCAGCGGGCTATCCGCCCGATATCGTCGCAGGCACCGCCTCGCTGTGGGCTTCCTACAACGTGCAGTTCTGGGAAGTGACGCAGTGCCAGTGGCAGAAACGTCTCGATCCCGCCTACGACACCTACGGGAGCGGAACGGGCACCTATAACTACGTCAGCCGTCTTTCATTCTCCGACGTGGGCGCGCAGCTCGCGGCCTTTGCGACCACCGGACGCATCCAGCGGCCGCTGATCACGGTTGCGGGCACCATGGACGCGCTGCTCCCGATCGATCACCACGCGCGCGCCTATGCGCGCCAGGTCGAGGCCGCAGGGGCGCACGAACGGCACGGTCACGACCACCGCGATTGGGACCGCGACCGCCGGCCTACTTACCGGCTCTATGAAGTCCAGAACGGCAACCACATCGAGACCTTCCAAGACGCGTTTCCGCAGCTGGAGCTGCTGGAGCCGCACGCGCAGCATGCTTTCGACCTGCTCGTTCAGCACGTCGAGCGCCACGCTCCGCTGCCACCCGATCAGTGCGTTCCGCGCGGCGGCGCGATCGCGGATTCGCCCGCGCAGCCGGGCCATTGCGCGAGTTTGTTCGTGCCCTGACGCCCGGAGGACTGATACCTTTAACCCCGTTTCCGCTTCGCCTCCGTTTACCGCCACGTGCCCCTGAACCACTCGAGGGGCGGTAAACGCTTGGAGGATCGCATGTACCAGAACCAAGACCTGCGGCGGCTCGCTTTGCCCGCTGCGGTGGGCACCGCACTCGTAATCATGACCGGCGCTGCGCACGCCCAGGACGCATCCAGAATCACCGCGGTCACGCTCTATCCCGGTAGCGCGACCATCGAGCGCACGGCGCGGGTCACGCCCGGGATGACGCGCCTCGTGATCTCCGGGCTCCCGGCGAATTTCGACCCGCAGACCCTGCGGGTGGACGCCGACCCGGGCGTCCAGATCGGCGAGGTGTCCGCGCAGGACGCCGCCCGCGCGACGGCGCCAAACCCCCGCGAGGCGCAGCTCGAGGAAAGAATCCAGGTGCTGAAGGACAGGCAGACCGCGCTCGAGGCCGAGGTCAAGTCCGCGGAGATGGTAACTGCGTTCCTCTCGCGCCTCGGCGCACCCGGCGAGAAATCGGCTCCCATGCCCGATGGAAAATCTCTCGCGACCATCGTCGATATCATCCGCAAGGGCGGCGGCGAGTCTCTCGCCCGCACGCAGCGCGCTCAAATCCAGAAACGCGAGCTCGGCAAGCAAATCGCCGTGCTCGAACGCGACCTTGCACGACTGAAGAGCGGCGCGAAGGACACGCGTACCATTCTCGTCGGCGTTTCAGCCGATCGCGACGGGTACGCGCGCGTCTCCTACCAGGTGAACGGCGCCGGCTGGCGGCCCGCGTACCGCGCGAATCTCGATTCGAGCACCTCGAAGCTCGAACTCGTGCGCCAGGGAATCGTCCAGCAGACCACGGGAGAGGACTGGGCGGGCGTAAAGCTCAGGCTCTCCACGGGGCAGCGGCGCCTCTCCCCGCAAGGCCCGGATCCCAGACCCTGGCTCGTGTCACTGCCCGTTCCGCGGCCGTACGGAAGCGTTTCCAGAGTCGCACAGGCGCCGGCTGCGCTGGCAATGAAGGCCGAGGCCCGCGCCGACGTGGCGGCGGAAGCCCCGATCGAAACGCAGACCACCTTCAGCACCGAGTTCGAGGTGCCGGGACGGGTGGACCTCCCTTCCGACGGCCGGAAAGTCACCGTATCGCTCGCAAAGCTCGTGCTTTCCGCGAAAATGCGGCTTCGCCTCGTGCCCCGGCTCGACCCGGCGGCGATCGTCACCGCGGAAGCCAAGCGCCCTGAAGGCGTGTGGCTGCCGGGCGAGATCCAGCTTCGGCGGGACGGGAGCTTCGTCGGTTCGACTGCCTGGAACCCTCAAACCACGGCCGGGCTCGTGCTTCCCTTCGGGCGCGACAATCTCGTCCGCGTGACCCTCGACCGCGTGAAGGACCGCAACGGCACCACCCTGCTCGGGCGCAGGAACGAGCGCGAGGTGAGCGACGTTCTCACGCTTTCGAGCTTCCACAAGACGCCGCTCGATCTTCTCGTGCTGGAGTCCTCGCCCGTCTCCACCTCCGACCAGATCGAAGTCCAGGCGAGCTTTGAGCCGAAGCCGCAGGTCGAGAACTGGGAGAACCGCCAGGGCGTGGTGGCCTGGGAGCGCTCCATCGCGCCGAATGAAAGGCTGAAGATCACGCTGAACTACGCGATCAGCTACCCCAGGGAGACGGTGGTAGTCGGCCTGCCCTAGTACCGTTACACTAGGCCCGCATGGGGGGCGGGCCGGCCGACGAAGAGCTGATGCGGCGCTACGGCGGCGGCGACGCGGGGGCGTTCGAGGCGCTCTACGACCGCCACCGCGGCCCCCTGTACCGGTTTTTGCTCCGCCAGGTCAGCGACAGGGCGGCGGCGGAAGAGCTTTTTCAGGACGTGTGGATGCGCGTGATCGATGCCCGCGGGCGCTACGAGGCCCGCGCCCAATTCAGCTCGTGGATGTACGCGATTGCCCACAACCGGCTGATGGACTTCTATCGCGCGAGCGGCAAGGCGAAGCGGCTCGGTCGGGAGGAGAGCGAAGCGGCGCTCGACGAGATGCCCGCCGGTGACCCGCCCGCCGAAGTGCTGCTCGACCGCAAGCGGTCCGCTGAGCGCCTCCTCGCCGCGCTCGCCGGGCTGCCGGACGCCCAGCGCGAGGCATTCCTGCTGCAGCAGGAGGGCGAGCTTACAGTGGAGGAGATCGCCGAAGCGACGGGCGTGAGCCGCGAGACCGCAAAGAGCCGGCTGCGCTATGCCCTCGCGAAGCTGCGAGCGAGCCTTGCGAGTGAACGAGAAGAACTATGAACGACCTGCACGACAGCGAGCTGTCCCGCATCTACAAAGAAGGAGCCTGGCCCGAGCCTTCGCGGCAGATCGACGAAGCCATTCTCTCGGCGTCGCGCCGGGCCGCGCGTGCGAGGCACCCGCTCGCGTGGCGCTGGGCCCCGCCGCTCGCGCTCGCCGCCACCGTGGTGCTGACGTTCACGCTTGTGCTCAGGGTGTACGAGGAGGGGCCGGAAGAGAGAATCGCATCGCCCGCCTTGCCCGCCGCGCCTTCCGTCCTGGGCGCTGAAAAGCGCGCTGCGCCCGCCGCCAAAGAGGAGAAGACCGCCGCGCCGCTGCGAGCCGCGTCAACCCCGCAATCTGCACCGGTGCCCGCGCCGGCAGCGCCTCCGCTCGCGCTGAAGAAACAGGCCCCCGAGGCAGCGCACGCGGACCAGGTCCCGAGCAGGCTCGAACGCGTGCGGGAAGCCGCGCCACCCTTGCAAGGGCGGCAGTCAGAAACTCAGATCCAGCCGCTGTCCGCGCCCATTCACTCGAGCGAGCCTCCGTCGCCCGTGACTCCACAGCCAGCTGCGGCTGCGAGCGCGCCTGTTGTGTCGGGCGGGGCGGCTAACGAAGCCGCCACAGCCGGAATTGTCATCCGCCGCTCCGACAGCCCCGAGCGCACGCCGCAAACCTGGCTCGACGACATCCGCAAGCTGAAGGCGCAGGGCAGAACAGAGGAAGCCGGGCGCGAGCTCGCGGAATTCAGGAAGCGCTACCCCGACTACGGGCTGCCGGACGATCTCCGCTAGAAGTCACGCCGCCGCCACCCTCGGATGCGCCTCGCGTATCGGCAGGTTGAGAACCGCCGCCGCTCCCGCGAGTGCGATGTCCGCGTACCACATCCAATCGTAATTCCCGGTCGAGGCGATCGCGATCCCGCCGAGCCAGGCGCCGAAGAATCCGCCGATCTGATGGGTGAAGAGCGTGAGCCCGAAAAGCGTCGCGAGATGGCGCGTGCCGAAGAGCTTGCTCACAAGCCCCGCGGTAGGCGGCACGGTCGCCAGCCAGGTGAGCCCGAGCACGAACGCAAAGACGTAGAACGTGAGCGGGGTCTTCGGCGCCATGAGATAGAGCGCGACCGCGACGGCGCGCGAGCCGTACATCGCCGCGAGGATCATCTTCATGCGCTGCGTCTGGCCGAGCCAGCCCGCGCCGATGCTCCCCAGGATGTTCGCAAGCCCGATGATCGCGAGGGAGGCCGCCGACACCGAAGCGGGCAGCCCGCACAGGTCCACTTCGCCCGGCAAGTGAGTGACGAGGAAGGCGATGTGGAAGCCGCAGGTGAAAAATCCCGCGTGCAGCAGCCAGTAGCTCCGGTCGCCGAACGCGATCTTCGCCTGCTCGCGAATTCCCATCCCCCGACCCTGCGCCGCCGCGTGGACCGGTTTCGACTCGCGGACCGGCAGCGCGAGCGGAACGGTGAGGAGCGCCGAAGCGGCGAGCGCCCACAGCGCTCCGATCCAGCCGATGGTGCTGATCAGTGCCTGCGAGAGCGGCGCGAAGATGAACTGCCCGAACGATCCGCCCGCGTTGATGAAACCGGAGGCGGTGGCGCGCCTGTCCGCGGGCAGGCGCTGCGCCGCGGCGCCGAGCAAAATCGAAAAACTCCCCGCTCCCGCGCCTCCTGCCGCAAGTACGCCGAGGAACACGGTCAATCCGAAGCCCGAGTGCATGAAGGGCGTGAGCGCGAGTCCGATGGCGAGCAGGAATGCGCCGACCGCAATCACCTTGAACGATCCGATGCGGTCGGCGAGCACGCCGAACACCGGCTGCGCTGCGCCCCAGGCGAACTGGCCCACGGCGAGCGCGAAGCTCACGGTGACAATGCCGAGGCCCGTGGCAGTGTTGAGCGGCGAAACAAAAAGGCCGAGCGACTGGCGGATGCCCATCGTGACGGCGAGGATCGCGGCGGAGGAAAGGACAAGCGTCCAGAAAAGGCGTTTCGCGGTCATGTTCCCGTCCTCGTGGAGTTGCCGAGTATATCGGCTCCGGAGCCACCCGCCCACAGCTACGCGCCCCGGCGGCATGCGGTAAGCTCGAAGCTCATGGACACCCTCACCCACGCGCTATCCGGAGCGCTGCTCGCCCGCGCCACCTCGCCGAAGGACGCACCGCAAGGTTCGCTCCCGCGCCGCGTCGCCGCGGGCTTCCTCGCTTGCGCGGCTCCCGATCTCGATTTCATCGCCTACTTTTCCGGGCCGGTTCAATATCTGGAGAACCACCGTGGCGTGACGCACTCCCTGCTCATGCTGCCGCTCTGGGCGCTGCCGCTTTCCTGGCTGCTCGCCAAGATTCTCCGCGAGCCCGGCGGCTGGCGCGCGCTCTACGGGGTCAGCGCGCTCAGCATCGGGGTACACATCGCGGGCGACGTCATCACGAGCTACGGAACGATGGTGCTCGCTCCGATTTCGGACTGGCGCGCGCAAATCGGCACGACTTTCATCATCGACCTGTGGTTCTCCGGGATCATCGTCGCGGGACTCGCCGCGTCCGCTTTCCTGCGCCGGGCGCGGTGGCCGGCCGTTGCGGCCTGCGCCTTCCTCGCTGCCTACGTCGGCTTCCAGTACCTGCAGAAGGAGAAGGCTATCGAGTTCGGCGAGCGCTACGCCCGCGATCACGGCATCCGCGGGGCGACCGTCAGCGCGCAGGCGCGGCCGGTCTCGCCTTTCAACTGGACGGTATTCGTCTCCGACTCCGACGCCCACCGCTTCGCTCACGTGAACCTGAACCGGCGGGAACCGGTGCCCTATCGTCCGGGCGACGGCTTCATCGCCATGCTCGACTCGCTGTACCAGCCGCTCCCAGCGGCTCGCTGGGAGACGCGCAGCCGGTATGGAGAAGGCACTGTGAGGCCGCTCGCGCAGGAGGCGTGGAATTCGCCGGCGATGGCAGTATTCCGCTGGTTCGCGGAACTGCCGGCCTTCGAAACCCTGACCACGGGCTCGACCTGCGTATGGTTCACCGACCTGCGCTTCTACACGCCTGGACGTGAATCCGTGCCGTTCCGCTACGGCGCCTGCCGCGACCGGCCCGGAGGACCCTGGCGGCTGGTCCCACCCTGAAAGGGATCCGCCTCGCCACACTCGAGGTCGGAGATCATTCAGGCCGTCTGCTTTTCCTCGACCGCCTTCGGGCTGCCCGCGGGCCGGATCACCTGGTAAACGAGGTGCCCGACCCGCCACAGCGTGAGCAGGCGCGCGCTCCATGCAAACGCGAGTTTCGGGCGAAGCACGGCGATGGCCGCGACGGCCGCCACGACGAGATAAGGCCTCGCGCGGAGCCACCTCGCCCATGCGATGCCGCGGTCGACGACGCGCAACACGCTGCGGCAGGCCGTGAGTCCCTCGGAGAGCGAGCGCCGCTGCGCCTCGGCCTCCTCGACGAGTCGGGCGCGCCGCTCGAGAATGTCCGCGAGCGCGTTCATTTTCCCCCGAGCTTTTCCCGGTCCTTGCTCAGCTCGGCAAGCGTCGCCGACAGCAGCCTCGGACGCTGTCTGACCGTCGCACGAAGCATCAAGAGGGAAACGATGCCGCCGGCGCCGAAGAGGCCGGCCAGCGCGCCGATCGCGAGCAGACGGTTCGTGTCCCAGAACCACACGACGATGAACAGCGCGAGCAGGATGATCGCGAGGCCGAGGCAGAACGCGGCGACCGCCGCGATCACGGCGATCCTCGCGAGGAGCGCCCGCTGCTCATCGAGCTCGCTCGCGAAAATCTCCAGGCGAGTCTGCAGCACGGCGACAAACGTCGTCGCCAGACCCCGCAGCGAATCGAGCAAACCCTCGGCGTGCCCTGATTTTTCGGCCATGGCAAAACGGCTATTTGCGACTGACCAGGAGCCCGAACGCGATACCCGCGAGCGCGGCGATGCCGATCGCCTCCCAGGGATTTTGGCGCACGTAGTCGTCGGCGGCGCGTACCGCGGCGCGCGCCTGCTCGGTCGCCTCATCGCCGAACTGCTCGAGGCCGGCTTTCGCGGTATCGAGCCTGTCCTTGACCTTGGCGCGCGCGGCCGCGATGGCCTCGTCCGCATGGCCGGCGGTGGCGCGAAGTAGGGCCTCGGCGTCGGAGATGATGAGCCGGAGGTCGGCTGCGAGTTTGTCCGCGGTGACTTCCCCGTTGTTCTGCATGGAATACCCCTTCGGTCGGTACGAGCGGCCGGGGGGAACCCGGCCTGCTGATGCCCGAAGCCTAGCGGGTTTGGCGGGGTGAAGCAACCGCGCAGCTTGACCGGTTTCCCCCGGCGAGGCCATCATTCGGCGCAATGCGTCCTGCAGAAATCAGGAACGGAAAAATGAGCTCACCGGAAACCCTGCCGGCCTCCCCGGGGATCGTTCACGGTCTCAGGCTGTACTACGAGAGAAACGAGAGGCAGATCGCCGTCGCGTTCTTCGTCGGCGGGTTCTTGTTCGACCTCATGACCTTCGAGCGCGTCGACTCCTGGATAGCGATCGGCCAGCAGGCATTCTATCTCGTCATCGTCACGGCGGTCCTGACGCAGATGTTCCTCGAAGAAGGCCGGCCGCCGCGCGAGCCCGGCGACGCGTTCGTCATCGGGCGCTGGTACTTCCAGTATCGCGCGGCGATCGCCAACTTCTTCCTCGGCACGCTGCTCAACCTGTATACGATCTTCTTCTTCAAGAGCTCTTCGCTGCTGGTGTCGTTTTCGTTCCTTGCGTTCCTCGTGTTCCTCCTCCTGGCGAACGAGTTCAATCGCATCCGCTGGCTGGGCCTCTCCTTCAAGTACGCCCTGCTTAGCCTCTGCGGACTGTCGTTCTGCGCCAACGTGGTCCCCATCTTCGTCGGATCGATCGGCGTGACCGTCTTCCTCGCTTCGATGCTGGCCGGCTGCGTTCCCATGGCGGGACTTGCCTGGTGGATCGGGCGGCATGCACCCGATGTTTTCGCCCGGGCAAGAAACCAGATTCTGGTGCCGTTCGGCCTAGTGCTCCTCGGATTCCTCGCCTTCTATCTGGTGAAGCTCATTCCACCGGTGCCGCTGTCGCTGCCATTCATCGGCGTGTACCACGCGGTGGAGAAGAGCGAGGACCTCTACCGGCTCAGCCACGAGCGACCGCCGTGGCGCTTCTGGGAGAACGGCGACCAGCAGTTCCGTGCGCAGCCCGGCGACAAGGTGTACGTGTTCTTCCGCATCTTCTCGCCGACACGCTTCGCCGATGAAGTGCGCCTGCGCTGGTATTGGAAGGAAAGCGGCTGGGTGCTCCAGGATTCGATACCCATCAAGATCCTCGGCGGACGCGCCGAAGGGTTTCGCGGCTACGGATTCAAGGCGAAGTACCAGCCGGGCGAGTGGAAGGTGCAGGTCGAAACAACCGATGGCCGCGAAATCGGGCGGGTGTACTTCGACCTCGATACCGGACCCGAGGCACCCCGCAGCTTCCAGATCGATATCCAGTAGCGCCGCCAATCGATGTCCCGCCGGAGGGTGGTCCAGCCGATTGCTCCGCGGGCTCGCCGCGCCGCTTTCGTGCCGCCGTTCCTTCGCGCCGGACGGCGGATCCTGCGCCGCTCGGCGAAGCGGGCGCTGCGGGCGCTTCCTCCAGCGCCGTTCCCGCTGCAGCTCATTGCGGCAGGGCTCGTCGTTCTGGCAGTCCTCGCCGCCGCGAATTGGGCATACCAGGCGGTTCGCAAGCCGAGCGAGATGTTCTTTCCGGTGAGCGGCGCGCTATCGAAGCTGCCTTCCGAGACCTGGCGCGAATACGGCTGGCTGTTCCGGATGAACTCCACGGCGATCATGACACCAGAGCTGCTCGCCGCGCTCGCGCAGGTCGAAGGAGCGGGCAACCCGGTGGCCCGTACGTACTGGCGCTGGCGCTTCACCTGGAATCCCTTCGAGATGTATCGGCCGGCTTCGAGCGCGGTCGGCATGTACCAGATCACCGATGCCACCTTTCGCGAGGCGAAGCGCTACTGCGTCCGCAACCACTCGGTGGCGGAAGACGGCCCGTGGTACGACTGGAGATCGTGCTGGTTCAACGCCCTCTATACGCGGGTCGTTCCCAACCATGCGGTGGAGATGATCTCGGCCTTGCTGGACCGGAAGGTTGCGGGCACGCTGGGGCGCCTGCAGATCGCCAACGCCACGCTGCAGCAGCAGCAGGATCTGGCGGCCGTGATACACCTCTGCGGTGCGGGCGCGGGCGAGGCTTACGCGCGGCGCGGTTTCCGGCACGCGCCCCGCCAACAATGCGGCGACCACGACATCGGCGCCTACCTCGCACACCTGAATTCCATGAAACAACAGTTCGCGCGCATCGCCGCCGCCGGCTGAAACCAATCGGGAAGCGCTCTGTGACTCTTGCGGCATAATACGCGCGTTGACGGGGAGATCCGCATGAAGGCAGCGGTGGCTGCGGCAGCGACGCTCGGCTTCGTCTTGTCGGTTGGTACAAGGCAGTCGAACGCCGCGGGCGATCCGCTCGCAACCCGGCCGGGCCTCGAACTCGGCCTGCAGGCCGCCGGCTATCGCTACGAAGAGCCCGACCTCATGAAGCTTACGGGCCCGCGCGCCGGCATTGTTGGCGCATATACCTTCACCGACGCCCGACGTCTTTTCTCCAGGGTCGAGGTTCGCGACTCCTACGGCCGGCTGGAGTACGAAAGCAGCGGCACGGGGAGCCAGAGCAACGTGCCCGACAACATTTTCGAGGCACGCGTGGTCGCGGGCGCCGATTTTTTCCTGGGCCGCAGCTTCTCGCTGTCGCCCTACGCAGGCCTCGGCTACCGGTACCTGTACAACGATCTGCGCGGTTACAGCTCCACGGGAGCGGTGGGCTACCGGCGCGAGTCGAACTACGTCTACGCCCCGCTCGGCCTCACCGCGCGCCTGCATCTTGGCGGCGGATTCGCCCTGGCGCCCACCGCCGAGGCCGACTTCTTCCTGGGCGGCAGGCAGAAGACCTGGCTCTCCGACACCGGCCTCGGCCTGCACGACGTGATTAACAGCCAGGACAGCGGGCGCGGCTATCGCGGCTACGTCATGCTCGAGAAGGATCACTGGGCGTTCGGCGCCTGGATGCACTATTGGCGGATCGAGGACTCCGACGTTCAGGCCGTCGGCGGCGGCTTCGCCGGAATGGAGCCGAAGAACTGGACGCGCGAAGGCGGCCTGGAGTTCCGGTACCGCTTCTGAACCGGAGCGCTGAAGCGACGCGCTTCAAGCCCGCCGGCGCGGCAGCGTCTTTTCGGCCCAGAAGAGCGCCGACACGGTCTTGGTGTCGGTGATTTTCCCCCTGCGCACCCACTCGAGCGCCGTGGCGAGCGGCAGGGTGAAGACTTCGAGGAACTCCTCGTCGTCGAGCTTCGCGCCTTCGTGCTTGAGGCCTCTCGCAAGGTAAATCTCGATCCGCTCGTTCGAGTAGGCGATCGCGATGTGAATCGTGGCAAGGTGCCGCCAGGTCCTGGCTGTGTAGCCCGTTTCCTCCTGCAGCTCGCGTCTGGCCGTCGCAAGCGGCGTCTCGCCCGGATCGATCTTGCCCGCGGGAACCTCGATCATGTGACGCCCGAGCGGATAGCGGTACTGGCGCTCCATCACCAGCTCGCCCAAATCGGTGAGGGCGAGAATCGCGACCGCCCCCGGATGCTCGATGTATTCGCGCACCGCCGTGCCGCCGTCGGGCAGCCGCACCGTGTCGCTGCGCACCTTGAGCAGCACGCCGTCGAAGACGCGCCTTCCGCGAATGCGCTTCTCGACGAGATTCTTGCGGCGCGCCAAGCGCCCGGCTCCAGCCGTCGTCACAGTCCCTTGATCGAATAGAAGCAGAGCTGCATCAGCGGCTGCGGGAGGATGCCGAGAACGAGCACCGCCAGCCCGTTCGCCGAGATGAGGATGCGCATGTCGAGATTCGGCGCAATCGCGCCCGAGTCCTGGGGCTCGTCGAAGTACATTAGCTTCACCACGCGCAGGTAGTAGAACGCCCCGACGAGCGAGAACGCGACCGCCACGACCGCGAGCCACACCTGACCGGTTCCGAGGACCGCTTCCAGCACCGAGAGCTTCGCATAGAAGCCGACCGTCGGCGGCACGCCAGCGAGCGAGAACATGAGGAGCAGCATGATGAACGCGAACCAGGGGCTGCGCGCGTTCAGCCCCTTGAAATCTTCGATGCGCTCGGCTTCGAAGCCGGCGCGCGACAGCAGCACGACCATGCCGAAGGCTCCCAGGCTCATCAGCACGTAGACCACCGCGTAGAACATGGCCGAGCTCCAGGCGTCGGCCGCCGAGAGCGCGTTGCCGCCCACGACGCCGGAGAGAAGGCCCAGCAGCATGAACCCCATGTGCGAGATGGTCGAGTATGCCAGCATCCGCTTGATGTTCGACTGCGCGATGGCGGCGAGATTGCCGATCGCCATCGACAGCACCGACAGGATGACGAGCATGGGCTGCCAGTCGGCGGCGAGCGTCGGCAGACCGTTCACCAGCAGCCGCATCGCCATGGCAAAGGCCGCGAGCTTGGGCCCCGATCCGACGAAGAGCGTCACCGCAGAAGGCGCCCCGTGGTAGACGTCGGGGATCCACATGTGAAACGGCACGACGCCCACCTTGAACGCCAGTCCCGAGACGAGGAATACGAGACCAAAGGCGAGCACGGCCTTGGAGGGGTGATCGGCCTGGAGGATGCGGGCCGAGCGCCTTGCGACCTCCGTGATCTCCAGCGTTCCCGTGGCGCCGTAGATCATCGACATGCCGTAGAGCAGCAGCCCCGAGGCGAGCGCCCCGAGGATGAAGTACTTCATCGCCGCTTCGGTCGAGATCGCCGAGTCGCGGTTCAGGGCCACGAGCGAATACAGGCACAGCGACATCAGCTCGAGACCGAGGTACAGGGTTAGGAAATGGTTCGCCGAGATCATCACCATCATGCCGAGCATGGCGAACAGGGCCAGCACGAAATACTCGCCCCGATACAGCCCCCGGTCCGCCATGTACGTGCGCGAATACACCATGCACAGCGCCACCGCGACGTAGGTGAAGAGCTTCAGGACGTTCGCCATGATGTCCGAGACAAACATGCCGTTGAACGTGGTGAGGCGCTGCCCCCCGGCGGCACCGCCTACGATCCAGGTCAGGAGGGCGCAGACGAGCAGAGTCGCAAGCGTAAGCGTATAGGTGACCCAGCGGGCACTGTCCTTGACGAAGAGGTCGATCACCAGGATGGCGCACGCCATGACGAGGAGAAAGATCTCCGGGTATGCGAGCAGGAGGGGCGGTAGGCTGGTCAGCATAGGGGCATGCCTGTCACAGCTTGCTCGCTGCGACGTGCCTGAGCAGATCGTTGACCGAGGCGTGCATGATATCGGTGAAGGGCGCGGGATGGACTCCCAGCCAAAGTACCGCGACGGCGAGGAGGACGAGGAAGACGAGCTCGCGAGGATTCACGTCCCTGAGCGCGGCCACCCGGGCGTTGCCCACGGCGCCGAAAATGACGCGCTTGTACATCCACAGGGTGTAGGCGGCTCCGAACACGAGCGTCGTCGCCGCGAGAAACGCGATCCAGAAATTGAACTTCATCGCTCCCATGATCACCATGAACTCGCCTACGAATCCCGAGGTCGCGGGAAGTCCGCAGTTGGCCATCGCAAACAGCATCATCAGCGCGGCGAACTTCGGCATGGTGTTCGCAACGCCCCCGTAGTCGGCGATGTTGCGCGAATGCATGCGGTCGTACATCACTCCCACGCACAGGAACAGGGCGGCGGAGACGAAGCCGTGCGAGATCATCTGCACGAGCCCCCCCTCCATTCCGTAGGCGTTGAAGATGAAGAACCCGAGGGTCACGAACCCCATGTGCGAGATCGAGGAGTAGGCGATCAGCTTCTTCATATCGGTCTGCGCGAGCGCCACCAGCCCGATGTAGACGATCGCGATCAGTGAGAGCGCGATCATGAATCCGGAAAGATAGCGGCTCGCGTCCGGAAGGATCGGCAGGGAGAAACGGATGAAGCCGTAGCCGCCGAGCTTCAGGAGTATCGCCGCGAGCACGGCCGAGCCCCCCGTCGGCGCCTCGACGTGGGCATCGGGCAGCCAGGTGTGCACCGGCCACATCGGCACCTTCACCGCAAAGGCCATGAGGAAGGCGATGAAGAGCAGGATCTGCGCGTTCAGAGGCAGCGGCAGCTTGTGGTAGTCGAGCACGGCAAAGCTGCCCCCCGACTTGGTATAGAGATAGAGGAAGGCGACCAGCATCAGGAGCGAGCCGAGCAGCGTATACAGGAAGAACTTCACGGCCGCGTAGACGCGGTTCGGCCCGCCCCACACGCCGATGACGAGATACATCGGGATCAGCGTCGCCTCGAAGAAGGTGTAGAAGAGCACGGCGTCGAGCGCGGCGAAGGTGCCGTTCAGCAGGCCCGACATCACGAGAAACGCCGCCATATACTGGGCCACCTTGTCCCGGATGACTTCCCACCCCGCGATCACGACCAGCACCGTGATGAAGCTGTTCAGGAGGATGAAGAGCACGCTGATGCCGTCGACGCCGAGGTGATAGTTGACGTTGAAGCGCGCGATCCAGGACGTGATCTCGACGAACTGCATGGCGCTCGTCCCCGTGTTGAAGCCAGCGACGAGCGGAATCGTCACGAGGAACCCGGCCACCGCCCCGAGCAGCGCGATCGCCCGGGCCTCCCGGGCACTACGGTCCCCGGCGACCAAGACGAACAGGCCCGCGACGATCGGGATCCAGACGGACAAACTCAGCCAGGGAACGGAGGTCGTCATGTCGCGGGCGTCAACGGGCGAGCGCCGTTCCGAAGAGGCCGAGGAAAAGCAGAGTCAGCAGCACCAGCACGCCGATGATCATCGAAAAGGCGTAGTGGTAGATGAACCCGGACTGAAGCCAGCGCACGATCCCCGCGAACCAGCCGACGACGCGCGCCGAGCCGTTCACCATCAGGCCGTCGATCACGGTGACGTCGCCCCAGCGCCACAGGCCGGTACCGAGCCTGCGCACGCCGCCCGCGAAGAACCAGTCGTTGAAGCGATCGAAGCCGTATTTCTCCTCGAGGATGGTCACCAGCACCCCGGCTCTTTGCCGCAGAACGGCGGGCAAATCCGGGCGAAGGATGTACAGATAGAAGGCCGCCGCGATGCCCGCCACCGACAGCCAGAATGGCAGGGTGTACACCGCGTGAACCATCATCGGCCACACGCCGTGGAACTCCTGCGCCATTTCGTGCAAGGCCGGATGCGAGGCCGCGATATGGATGGACGAGCCGAAGTAGTCGCCGTAGAGGACCGTGCCGATCACCCAGCCCGCGCAGATCGAGGGAATGGCGAGCAGCACCAGCGGCACGGTCACCACGAGGGGCGACTCGCGCGGCGCATGAGAGTGGTGTTCGTCGTGCGCCTGACCGTGCTCGTGATCGTGCGACTCGAAGCGCTCCTTGCCGTGGAACGCGTAGAACACCAGGCGGAAAGTATAGAAGGCGGTGACGAACACGCACAGCGTCACCGCGAGCCAGGCGAATCCGGCGCCGGGGGTCTTCGAGAGGTGCACCGCCTCGATGATCGCGTCCTTGGAGAAGAAACCGGCAAAGCCGGGGACGCCCGCGCTGGCGATCGCGCCGATGAGCACGGTCAGGTAGGTGACGGGCATATACCTGCGCAGCCCCCCCATCTTGCGCATGTCCTGCTCGTGGTGCAGGGCGATAATCACCGAGCCGGCGCCAAGGAACAGAAGCGCCTTGAAAAAGGCATGGGTCATCAGGTGGAAGATGGCCGCCGAGTACGCCGAGGCGCCGAGCGCCACCGTCATGTAGCCAAGCTGCGACAGGGTCGAATACGCCACCACACGCTTGATGTCGTACTGCACCACGGCGATCAGCGCCATGAAGAACGCGGTGATTCCGCCGATGACGAGCACCATCGTCAGAGCGGTCTGCGACAGCTCGAAGAGCGGCGACATGCGCGCGACCATGAAGATTCCCGCGGTGACCATGGTAGCGGCGTGGATCAGCGCGGAAATGGGGGTGGGGCCTTCCATCGAGTCGGGCAGCCAGACGTGCAGCGGGAACTGAGCCGACTTGCCCATGGCGCCGACGAAAAGCCCGATGCAGACCGCGGAGACGAGCAGCCATGGCGTGCCGGGGATAACTTCGATCGTCCGCTCGGCCATCAGCGGAGCCCGCGAGAACACCGTGGCGTAGTCCAGGGTTCCGAAGTAGACGAGCACCAGGGCCACCCCGATCAGAAAGCCGAAATCGCCGACGCGATTCACGAGGAATGCCTTGAGATTCGCGTAGATTGCGGTCGGCCGCGTATACCAGAAGCCGATGAGGAGATACGACACGAGCCCCACCGCTTCCCAGCCGAAGAACAGCTGCAGGAAGTTGTTCGCCATCACGAGCATCAGCATCGAGAAAGTAAAGAGGGCGATGTAGGCAAAAAACCTCTGGTAGCCCGGGTCGTCGGCCATGTAACCGATGGTGTACACGTGCACCATCAGGGACACGAAAGTCACGACCACCATCATCAGGGCGCTCAGGCGGTCGATGAGAAATCCGATTTCGAAGCGCGTATCGCCCGAAACGAGCCAGGTGTAAACCGGGCCGTTGTACACGTTGCCTTTCAGCACGTCGGCGAAGATCACGCAGGACGCGGCGAAGGAAAGCGCCACGCCCGCGATCGTCACCCAGTGCGATCCGGCGCGTCCGATTCTTCCGCCGAAGAGGCCGGCGAGGATCGCCCCCGCGAGAGGCGCGAGCGGCACGAGGAGGTAGAGCTGGTGCATCGTCATGGCCGCCTACCCCTTCAGCCCGTCGAGGTCGTCGACGTCTATGGTCTGCAGATTGCGGAACAGGACCACCAGGATGGCCAGACCGATGGCTGATTCGGCCGCGGCAACCGTCAGGATGAAGAACACGAACACCTGTCCGCTCATGTCGCCGAGGTAGTGGGAGAAGGCGATGAAGTTGAGATTGACGGCGAGCAGCATCAGCTCGATCGCCATCAGCAGGATGATGACGTTCCTGCGGTTGAGAAAAATCCCGACGATGCTGATCGAGAACAGCACCGCGCCCAGGATCAGAAAATGCGACAGCGACAACACGTTACTCCTCCCTCCAGGGGTTTTCGGGGACCGGGAACTCAGGGCGGGGTTTCGGCAAACGCGGCCGGTTCTCCCTCAATCCCCTTTCTTCTCCGCCGGCATCGAAACCAGCCGCACGCGCTCGCTGCGCCTCACCGCAGCCTGCCGGACCGGACTCTGGTACTTCGTGTCCTTGCGCCTCCTCAGCGTGAGCGCGATGGCGGCGATGATCGCCACGAGCAGCACCACGGCTGCGAGCTCGAACGGATAGACGTAGTCGGTGTAGAGCAGGCGCCCGAGCTCCTTCGTGTTGCTGTGCCCGGGTCCCGGATCCGCCGGGCTGGGAAGGGCCTGCAGGCCGAAGTAGCGGCCGCCCAGCACGAGCACCATCTCGACGACGATGACGAATCCTACTGCAGCGCCCAAAGGCAGATAGCTCCAGAACCCGGCGCGCAAGCGCTCGATGTTAATGTCGAGCATCATGACCACGAACAGGAACAGCACCATGACCGCGCCCACGTAGACGAGCACCAGCGCAATGGCGAGGAACTCGGCCCGCAGCAG
>Ga0187773_10000209_pt1 | contig 24821 bp, 22 predicted proteins | sample 0216_BV02_MP05_1_FD_133133 | JGI IMG/M metagenome (GOLD analysis project Ga0187773, IMG submission 133133) | Tropical peat soil microbial communities from peatlands in Department of Meta, Colombia - 0216_BV02_MP05_10_MG | ecosystem: Environmental > Terrestrial > Soil > Wetlands > Peat | place...
CTCGCGCCGCGCAACGCGCACGGAATGGTCGAGTATTCCTTCGATTTCTACATCCTGAAGCCGATCGATCTCTCCAAGGGCAACAGCAAGGTCATGTACGAGCCGCCCAACCGCGGCGGCAAGACGTGGAACACTTTCGGCCGCGTGCCGGGCGGCAACGACCCCGGCGGCACCATCACCGACCCGACGGTGCTCGCGAACGCCTTCCTCATGCCGCGCGGCTACGCCATCGTGTTCAGCGGCTGGGACTTCGCGGCAGGCGTGAACGCGACCAAGACCGCCGCCTCGCCCACCACCATCACGCTGCCGATCGCGAAGAACCGCGACGGCACGACGATCACCGGCCCCGCCTACGAGTACATCGTCACCGGCGGCGCGTCGTACACGCTGAACTACCCGGCGGCGACGCTCGACAAGTCCAAGGCGAAACTCACCCACCGCGTTCACCTCGATGACACTCCGGTCGAGGTCCCCGCGACCGGCTGGAACTACAACGCCACCGGCACGGCGATCAGCCTGACCACGGGCAACTTCGTCAACAACGACATCTACGAGTTCTCGTACACCGCGAAGGATCCGACGGTGAACGGGCTCGGCTTCGCGGCCGTGCGCGACTGGAACGCCTGGCTGCGCTACTCGCATCGCGACGACTACGGCAGCCCGAACCCGCTCGCCGGCCACGTCAAGCGGATCTACACCGAGGTCGTCTCGCAGCCGGGGCGGCTGCTGAACGATTTCCGCCACCTCGGCTTCAACGAGGCGGAGAACGGGAGGAAAGTGTTCGACGGCCACATGCAGTGGATCGCCGCGGGCGACGGCATCAACATGAACTATCGCTTCTCGCAGCCCGGGCGCACCGAGAGAAACCGCCAGGACCATCTGTACGTCGAGGGCGTGTTCCCGTTCGCCAACGTCAGGACCTACGATCCGATCACGCGGCGCGTCGACAGCCGCTACGCGCGCTGCGAGAAGACCGACACGTGCTCGCTCGGCGTCGAGATCTACTCGGCGAACGAGTACTGGGTCAAGGCCGCGTCCCTGCTGCACACCGACCCGACCGGCAGCCACGACCTCACCGACTCGCCTTTCACGCGCAACTACTTCATCTCGAGCCACCAACACGGAACGGGCAACGGCGCCTCGCGCGGCGCCTGCCAGCAGTTCCAGAACCCCCTCAACTCGGCCCCCGTGCAGCGCGCGCTGTTCATCGCGCTCGACGAGTGGGCGAGCGAGGGCCGCAAGCCGCCGAAGAGCCGCGTGCCGACGCTGCGCGACCACACCATGGTGCCGCCGCTGCCACAGGAAGGCGTCGGCTTTCCCCACATACCGGGCGTGACCTATACGGGGCTGATGACGACGCGCTACCTGCTCGACTACGGCCTGCACTTTTACGAGACCGGCGTCGCGACCATCAACCCGCCGGTGATCACGCCGCCCTACCAGAACAACCCGGCGAACGGCCCGATCTATCGCGCCTACGTCCCCAAGACCGACAGCGACGGCAACGACATCGCCGGGGTGCGCCTTGTCGACGTCACCGTACCGCTCGCCACCTACACCGGCTGGGCGCTGCGCGCCGCGCCGCAGGCGAACGACGGCTGCGAGGGCTCGGGCCAGTTCATCCCCTTCCCGCGCACCGAGGCCGACCGCGCCGCGACGGGCGACCCGCGCCCCTCCGTCGAGAGGCGCTATCCGTCGTTCGACGACTACCACGCCAAGATCCGCGCCGCGCTGAACGACATGGTCGAAGACCGGCTGTTGCTGTGCGAGGACACGGCGTCCGAGGAGACGCGCCTGATGCAGGCTGGCCTGGACCGCGGCGTGCCCCCTCCGGCCGGCGGGACGCTGCCGGCGCACGTGGAGCTGAAGGCCTGTACGCCGCGCCACCATCACGACGACAAGGACCACGATCGCGACGACGACGGCCGCGATCACCACGATCACGACGATTGAAGAAACCGAAAGGAGGAGACCATGAATCGCACTTTGCAGTTGCTTTCGTGCACCGCCGCGGTCGCGCTCGCCTGGGCGCCGCCGGTGCATGCCCGCGTCACTCGAATCGTCATCGACAGCACCACGCCGATCACCGGTCAGCCGTACCAGCAGATCACGGGGCGCGCTTTCGGCGAGCTGAACCCGCGCCACCCGTTGAACCGGGAGATCACCGATCTCGACCACGCCCCGCGCAACTCGCGCGGCAAGGTGGAGTACATCGCGAGCTTCCGCATCCGCATGCCGAGCGACCTGACCACCGCGAGCGGCCTGATGTGGCACGATGTCCCCAACCGGGGCGGCGACGTTAACTTCATAGATTCGTACCCCACCGGCGACATGCAGCTGCTCTCCGGATGGCAGGGCGACAATGCCGGCGGGACGAAAGTGCCGGCGAACGTGGACTGCCTGCCCGGCACGGGCTGCACCGCGCCGGTCTTCGCCAACCATTACGTGAAGACGCCGGTGCTGGTCGGCACGACGGGCACGATCATAGGGCGCATCATCAACCGCAGCGGCCCGGGCGCGGCGCCGCTCAACGTGATGGGCAACCCGATCCCGTATTTCCCGGCTAACCTGGCGAACAACGCCGGCGACACGCTCACCACGCACCTCGCCGAGACCATCAACGGCCACATCACGGTCGGCGCGGTGGTCCCCAACAGCGACTGGAAGTACTGCGGCGGCGGCACCTTTGACGCGCCGACACCGGTGACCGTGCTGCCGGTGAACGTGTGCCTGAAAGGCGGCTTCGACCCAGCCAAGCTCTACCAGCTCAGGTACAAGGTGACGGATCCGTACGTGCTGGGCGCCGGTACCGCGGCGTTCCGCGACGTGCAGTCCTTCTTCCGCTATGCGGCGAAGGACGACTTCGGCACCGCGAATCCCGTGTTCGGCTACGTCAAGAAGGCGATCATCCGCGGCGTGTCGCAGTCGGGCAACTTCACGCGCCACTACCTCTTCCTCGGCATGAACGAGGACGAGACCGGGCGCATCGTGCACGACGGCGCCTGGCCGCTGATCGCCGGGCGGCGCGTGGCGAACAACTCGCGCTGGGGCCAGCCGGACGGCGTGCTCGAGCTCTATCAGATGGGCAGCGAAGGCCCGCAATGGTGGAAGAAATGGCCTGACCGCGTGCGCGACCTGCCGACGCGGGGCATTCTCGACCGCTGCAATGCCTCGCACACCTGCCCGAGGATCGTCGAGACCTTCGGCGGCGCGGAGGTGTTCGCGCTGAAGATGACCATGTCGTGGGTCGGCACGTCGGCGGACAAGGACATTCCGCTGCCGAACAACGTGCGGCGCTATTACCTGCCGAGCTCCACGCACGGCGGTGGCAACGGCGATACGACCGAGAATCCGGCGCCAGCCGGCAGCGTGAGCTGCCCCGGCAACAACTGGGGCAAGGGAACACTCCGAGCGAATCCGGTGCCCTCCACCGGCCTCGTGAACCGCATGCGTGTCGCGCTCCGCGACTGGGTGCTGTCCGGGACCGAGCCTCCGCCGAGCCAATGGCCGACGCTCGCTCCCATCCAGCCGCAGAAGAGCTGGCACGAGTGGGACGACGACGATGACGACGGCGACCACGACGGAGACCATGACGGGGACTACGACCGCGGCCATCACAAGCACTGGAAGCCGACACTCGTCGAGCCGAACATGAAGGACATGGGCTTCCCGCATGGCATCCCCGGCATTCCGGACTCGATATTCAAGCCGGAGAACTTCATCTTCCCGGTGTTCGACTACGACTGGGGTCCGCAATACGACGAGAGCGAAGCGAACGGCGTGCCGACCAACGCGCCGCCGCCGATCAGGCACGTGATCAAGATGCTGGTCCCGCGCGTGAACGAGGACGGGAACGAGTTGGGTGGCGTGCCGACCGTGCAGGTCGACGCTCCGCTGGCCACCTACCTCGGCTGGAACATCACCGCGGGTCCCAGCGACGTCGGCTACGACACCCGGCCGTTCCACGCCGGCCAGGTGTGCAACTACGTCGGCGGCATGGTGCCGTTCTTCAAGACCAAGGCGCAGCGCCTGGCGGCGGGCGATCCGCGCAAGTCGCTCGAGGAGCGCTACGGCACGCACGACGGTTACGTGGCCGCAGTCACCGAGGCGGCGAACAACGCCTTCAAGAAGGGCTATCTCCTCGCGGCCGATCGCGACGCCCTCATCACGAAGGCCGTCAACAGTGACGTCTGCAACCAGCCCGGCGACGGAGGCAAGTGCAACCCTAGCGCGCCGTAGGCAGCAGAGGCGCGACGTCGGACAGGCGGCCGGCCCCGCCTGTCCGACGTATTTTTTGCAGGTTAGCGGGCGCGCGAAGGGCTGGTTTCGAACGCCTTGCGCAGCGCGGCGGGCATCGCGTCGACCATCACCTGCGGGTACTCCATGGAGGATCGCCGTGTCATATAATTCCCGGCGCTCTCGAACGCTCTCGAAAAGGACGACCATGATCACCCTCACCATCAACGGCAAGACCCGCTCGGTCGACGTGTCCCCCGGCACGCCGCTCCTGTGGGTACTGCGCGATTCGCTGCACATGACAGGCACGAAGTTCGGCTGCGGGATTGCGCAATGCGGCGCCTGCACCGTGCACCTCGACGGGCAGCCTATCCGCTCGTGCTCGACCCCCGTATCGGAGGCGGCGGGCAAGAAGATAACGACGATAGAAGGCGTGAGCGCGACCGCCGCCGGCAAGGCCGTCCAGGCCGCGTGGATCAGGAACGACGTGCCGCAATGCGGCTATTGCCAGTCCGGTCAGATCATGAGCGCGACCGCGCTCCTCGCGAAGAACCGCGCCCCCAGCGACGCCGACATCGACGAAGCGATGAGCGGCAACGTCTGCCGCTGCGGGACCTACAACCAGATCCGCGCCGCGATCAAGGACGCGGCCGCGGGCATGAAGGGAGCCTGACCATGGGTTTCAGAGACATCAACGCATCGCGCCGCGATTTCCTCAAGACGTCCGCCGTGGCCGGCGGCGGCCTCGTGATCGGCTTCGCCCTCCCTGGGGCCGCCCGGCTCGCCGAGGCGGCGGGGAAGGAAACGAAGATCAGCGCCTATCTCCGCATTTCCGCCAACAACGACATTGTGGTGGTGTGCGGGCTATCGGAGATGGGCCAGGGCGTGCACACCGCGATCCCCATGCTGATCGCCGAGGAGCTCGACGCCGACTGGGCGCGAGTGCGCGTCGAGCAGGCGGGCGTCGACCAGGCATTCGTCAACCCGATTTTCGGCATCCAGGCGACCGGGGGCTCGACCGCGGTGCGCGGGCACTGGGAGCCGATGCGCAAGGCCGGCGCCGCCGCGCGCGCGATGCTCGTCGCGGCGGCCGCCGAGACCTGGAAGGCCGACGCCGCGGACTGCCGCACCGAGCGTGGCATGGTGATCCACAAGAGCGGGAAGAAGCTCTCGTACGGCCAGCTCGCCGCGAAGGCGGCCAAGCAGACCCCGCCCAAGGACGTGAAGCTCAAGGACCCGAGCGAGTTCACGCTGCTCGGCAAGCCGGGCACGAAGCGCCTGGACACCGCCGCGAAGTCCACCGGAAAGGCGAAATACGGGCTCGATGTCTATCTTCCGGGCATGCTCACGGCGGTGATCGCCCATCCGCCGGTGCCGGGCGGCAAGGCGGTGTCGGTGAACGACACCAAGGCGAAGGCGGTCGCCGGTGTGCGCCAGGTGGTGCAGATTCCCGCCGGCGTGGCGGTGCTTGCCGACGGCTACTGGCAGGCGAAGCTCGGCCGCGACGCGCTCGAGATCCAGTGGGAGCACGGCGCGAACGCCTCGCTGTCCTCCGAAGGCATCTCGAAGCAGCTGTCCGAAGGCGCGGCGGCTGGCGGCGCGGTCGGCCGCAACGAGGGCGACTTCAAGGCCGCCAAGCCCGCGAAGACCATCGAGGCCGAGTACGAGGCGCCGTATCTGTCGCACTCGTGCATGGAGCCGCTCAATTGCACGGCCTGGGTGAAGAAAGAGGGCGTCGAGATCTGGGCGGGCACCCAGTCGCAGGGACCGGCGCAAGGCATTCTATCCCAGGTCGCGGGCGTGCAGCCCGGGCAGGTGAAGGTCAACACCATGTACCTCGGCGGCGGTTTCGGCCGCCGCTTCGCCCCCGACCCGGTGATCGGCGCGACGGTGCTTTCGAAGATCTCCGGCAAGCCGGTGAAGCTCGTATACAGCCGCGAGGACGATACGCGCGGCTACTTCTACCGCCCCGCATCGGTGACGCGCTTCAAGGGCGGCTTCGATGCGAACGGGACGCCGATGCTCTTCACCGCGAACGTGGCCTCGCCTTCCATCATGGAGGCGTCGCACTTCATGAAGCTGCCGCCCGACGGCGTGGACGAGTTCGGCGTCGAGGGCGTTCGCGACTGCCCCTACGACTTCCCCAATCTGCACGTCGAGTACTCGCGCCAGGAGCCCGGCAACCTTCAGGTCTGGTTCTGGCGCTCGGTCGGGCATTCGCAGAACAGCTTCTTTCTCGAGAGCTTCATCGACGAGATGGCGCATGCCGCGGGCAAGGATCCCTTCGAGTTCCGGCGCTCGCTCCTCTCCAAGCAGCCGCGCTACAAGGGCGCGCTGGAGCTCGCCGCCGAGAAGGCCGGCTGGGGCCAGCCGCTGCCCGCGGGCGTGCACCGCGGCATCGCGGTGGTGTTCTCGTTCGGCAGCTGGTGCGCCGAGGTCGCCGAGGTGTCCGTCGAGCCCGACGGAACGCCGAAGGTGCACCGCGTCGTCGCGGCGGTCGACTGCGGCATGACCGTGAATCCCGACATCGTCAAGCGCCAGATCGAGAGCGCCATCGTCTACGGCCTCACCGCCGCGCTCTACGGGAAGATCACGTTCAAGGACGGCCAGGTGCAGCAGTCGAACTTCCACGACTACCGCATGCTGCGGATGAACGAGATGCCGAAGGTCGAGGTGTATATCGTTCCGAGCAAGGAAGCCCCGGGCGGGATCGGCGAGCCCGGCACGCCGGCGATCGCGCCCGCGGTCGCCAACGCGATCTTCGCGGCGACGGGCAAGCGCATACGCAAGCTGCCGATCCTCGCCTGAACGCGTCGCCGTCGCGCCCCGGAGGGCGGCGGCGCGTCCTCGCCGCCCTCCTCTCCCTGATCGCGCTCGCGCCGCGGGCGCGCGCGCAGCCGAATCTGAATCCGGCTCCGGGCGTAGACGCGCGCACCATCAACACTCCCGAGGGCGCGCTGCACTCTATCCTGAACGGGGCGGCGATGCGCCGCGGCCGCGTGCAGCTCGAGCTTCCCGGAATCGCGGAGAACGGGCACTCGGTGAGAATGGTCGTGCGGGTCGACAGCCCGATGACCGAGGCCGATCATGTGCGCGCGATAGATCTCATCGCCGACGGGAACCCGATCCCGCGGGTGGCGACGTTCTTCCTCGGCCCCGAGAGCGGGCGCGCGGAGATCGAGTCCCGCCTGCGCCTGAACGGCACGCAGCGCGTGACGGCGATCGCGCAGCTCTCCGACGGCAGCTTCTGGTTCGACGCCGCGGACGTCACCGTGAACGACCTCGCCTGCATCGACGGGGGATAGATGACGGCCAGGATGCAGGTGCAGAGGGAAGCTCGTCGCGGCGACATCGTCGACGTGCGCATCGTGATCCAGCATCCCATGGAGACGGGTTTTCGCTACGACGCCCTCGGACGCCGGACGCCGCGCAATGTGATCCATACCCTGGCATGCCGGTACGGGGGTGTCGAGGTGTTCCGCGCCGAGATGGGCGCCGGAATCGCCGCGAATCCGTTCCTGCGATTCTTCGTGCGCGCGCGGGACTCCGGCGATCTCGAATGCCGCTGGGTCGACTCGGAGAACGTGTCGGGCGTCGCGAGCGCCCGGCTGACGGTCACCGCCTAGGGCAGGAACCGCACGCGCCCGGTCTCCAGCTCGTAGATCGCGCCGACGAGCTTCACCCCGCGCGCGGCGCCCGCTTTGCCCTCGGGCGTCTCGAGCACTTGATGCATGGACCAGCGCACGTTGGCTTCCACCGCCGAGCTGAGCGTGTGCGGCCCGACGCCTTCCAGCCCCGGCAGGATGTTCGCGAGCAGTGCCTCGATGTGCCGGTGCTTCTGCCGCGTCGCATTGAGCTTAGCGTCGAGCGCGGCCTGCACGGCGCCGCAGCCCTCGTGGCCGAGCACGACGAACAGCGGCGTGCGCAGGACCACGCCGGCGAACTGGAGCGACCCCATCACCTCGGGCGAGATCACGTTGCCGGCGACGCGCACGACGAACAGCTCGCCGAAGCCCGCGTCGAACAGCAGCTCCACCGGGACGCGAGAGTCGCTGCAGCCGAGGATGGTGGCGTAGGGACGCTGGCCTTTGGCCAGCTTCTTCAGGACGTCCCTGCGCACGGCCGGGAAGCGGGCCTTGCCGCCGACGAAGCGCCGGTTCCCGGCTACGAGCCTCGCAAGCGCTTCCCTGGCGGTGTATTGGTGCATTTGGCGGAGAGAGTCTCGCTAGAGTTCCATCCAAGGTAGTCCAGCGAAGTCCGACATTTGACTGCCCCCGCCTGCGCGACAGAAGTATAGCGGACTGTCAGCGCGTCAAGAGCGATTGCCCGCAGTCGAGTTTCATCGGGATACAATACGCGCTGGACGCGGGAACTGGGGAGATTCGATGACCAAGCTGAGCATTCTCGATTGGAGTCTTCTTCTTGGTGTGATCGCCTACGGCGTGATCCTGAGTATCTACTTCGAGAAGCGATACAAGTTCCCCTGGCTGCACTTCTTCCTCGCTGCTTTCTTCATCGCAGCCATGGCGGCAATTTTCATCGGCACCTATCAAGTGCTCCGACCTGCTCTGTCTCTACCCTGAAAGCCCAGTGGGTGGCGCGTGTCATTGAGAAGCGGCTAACGACCTAGAAGGACAGCAGCCTGCCAAGCTTACCGGGCGATCAATGGAGCTACCGGATCGAGTGCAGATTGGTTACGGTTTGACCGGATTCGTGCTGGGCCCGAGCTTCAGGACGGATCCTTGTACTTGGCTCAGTTCCTGAATGGCCAAGGACTCAATGTAGGCCTGAGTCTTATCTTCCGAGTGTTGTAGGTTGCGAGTCATATAGGAGTATAGGGCACGGGCGCAATACGCCTCTATGCTTGCTAGCAGAACTTCGCCATCGTTCTCGCCGCGGCGCAGCAGGCTCTGCGCCCTCTCACGCATACATGTCCTAGTGTCCTGCGTCATTCCGACCAGCATATCCGTCTGCCAGTGCTGCCGGTCATCGGCGGCCGTGGCTACTATTGGGCCAAGCAGAACTAACAAGGAAGCTGCAAGAAGACCTAGGGTGCGCACGCGGCGGATACCTATGGAGAATGCTCTTCTAATCACCATTGTAATTATCTCGCTACCCAAATTCAGCGGTGCCCAGATACGGACCTTAACCAGCCTAGTTATAGAGTCGACACCGCGTACCCAACCAGCAGGACTAGTACGACACAGGTGTTCCCCAGTCCTCACGCTCGCAGCTGCCGTGATCATCGAGCCTCCCGCCTCTCCGCCCAGCTAGAACCCTTTTACTCCCCAAAGCTTGCGGAAAATTGACGCGGCGGGCCACGGCGGCAGATCTCCAGAAGCTCCTCTTTCATCGTGGCTCGCTGCCTGTTCCAGCCGCTTTCTCGGTATCGGATGGCGATACCCCCCGGTGCAGCAGATAATACTGGAAGGAGATCTGTTGCTCTGGAAGGGCCTTGCCCTGAAAGCTGGTGATCGGCTGCAGCACTGCTTTTCCCGATACGCACTTGTTGAGGGCTTTAGGCGAGGGAGAACGCGCCATGACCGCGCATCGACACTCGATTTGGGAGGAAGACTCAACGCTTTCAAAGAACATCCGACCCGAGGCTGATTTATCGGGCGCAACGGGCGATGTCCTGCTGACTGGCGCCACCGGATATCTGGGCCGACACGTCCTTACGGAGCTCCTGGCTAGCGGCCGTCGAGTCCACTGCCTCGCACGATCGAAGCAGGACGTGTCTGCAAACGAGCGCGTTCTGGCGACGCAACCGACAATCGCGAGCGCCGTTTCCGGGCTTGGCGATCGTCTTCTCGTGTACGAAGCTGACTTTGCGGCTGAGCGTCTTGGGCTCGCCGAACCGCTCTACCGGCGCCTCGCACGCGACACCACACTTGTAATCCATTGTGCTGCAGATGTCAGCTGGTCGCGCAATTACGCTGCACTACGTGCTGCAAACGTGTTGCCTGTAGCCCAGCTCCTGCACTTTGCGGCTTCTGGCTCTCACAAACACTTTTGCCTAGTATCAACCATGGCCGTCGGGTACTCCAGGGCGACGTCCGCTAGTACCGATGAGGATACTGACCCTTGGACCTATATGAACGATATCCCGCTCGGCTACGCCCAATCGAAGTGCGTCGCTGAACGGCTCGTGAGGCATGCTGCCAATAATGGCCTATCGGCGAGCATCGTGCGCCCAGCTCTGCTTCTAAGCAGCTACAACGGCCATGACGTGAACTCCGAGGATTTCGTCTCGTGGATGATCCAGGGCTGCGTGCGCCTTGGCTACGCTCCCGATGCTGATTGGAGACTGGACGTTGTGCCGGTGGATTACGCCGCAAAGGCTGTGGCCCGGTACGCGCGACCGTACCCAGGACTGCGAGTGCTGCACGTCGCCCATCCTAAGCCCCGCGATTGGCGCGAGGTAGTGCTCTTTCTGAACCTGTTCGGCTACAAGGTTCATCTCGAACCCTTTGATGATTGGTGCTCGCGGCTCACAACCTGCGACTTGGCCTCACTGCCTTTGCGGAGATTCATCGGTTTCTTCACTTCGCGTCCCTATGGTGATGGGACAACGTCCCAGATCTATGAATGTCAAGGCCCCCCACGCGTATATAGCAATCGTAGCCTGACAGAACTACAACGACTAGATTTGACATTCCCGGAATTGGATGCGCACTACTTTGGACGTTACCTTTCAGCCTTAGTTCGCGCGGGCCTGCTGTCGGCACCATCGCAGCCGGCCTCGCGTCGTTCGACCGGGATCATAGATCGTTCGATGCTGAGGGCCCTGCTTCCTGTCTCGAGCGCGCCAGCAAGGATCGACCCCGCGACTCTACAGTTAACAGCGTTTCGAGCAGCGTCTAGCATCAGTACGGAAATCAGTTCTTGGCGCTTCGGCGGCCCGATCGGGTTGTATGGCTTTGCGGAGTGTGGTGCTGACTCCATACAGAATCATGTTGATTTGGTACTCAAGGTGCATCCCCTCGATGCCGAGAAACTTGACACCGCCGTGAACGTTGCCAGCGCGTGCAGCGATCGCCTCGGTACCCAGTTCACGCGTTTTCGTGAACTCCTAGAATTCAGCCGCTCCGCAGCGCGGGAAATGGCCTTCTACAGTCTCGATAATCAAACGATCAGGCATCACAGCCCGCGGTGTTACGCCATCGGACGTGACAGCGAATCTGGCCGCGCCATGTTGCTGATGGAGCGATTGAAGAACGTCGAGCTTATGGACTCCGCTGACCGGCCACACGACTGGACCTACAGCCACCTTCAGTGTGCCATACGCGACTTAGCCGCGGTGCATGCAACATGGTACGGACGCACCACTGAGCTTTCCGACGACGTCTGGACTTCCAGCGCGCTGAACGCTCGTACCGCAATCGACATGAAAGCTGCCTGGAGCGCGCTTTGCGCGCACGCGAAGCCCCTCTTCGCCAAGTGGGGTGGGGAGGGCCTTGTCGTACGGATGAGAGATTTACTTCACACCCTCGAAGATTGGATGCCGCGTTACCAGCAACAACCGGTTACTCTCATTCACAACGACTGCAATCCACGCAACCTGGCGTTCCGCAGAAATCCAGACGGTTTGATGCTATGCCTCTACGACTGGGAACTTTCCGCAATAGCCCCTCCACAGCGGGATGCCGCGGAGCTGCTCTGTTTCGTACTAGACTCTGAGCGAGCACACCAGGTTTGGTCGCTTGTGGACCTGCACCGAATCGAGCTCGCTCGCAAGACAGGAGTCCCGATCGACGCAATGCATTGGCGGGAAGGCTTCGCTCTTGCCCTTCAAGATCTTCTCCTGCGCCGCCTGACTCTGTACACGATGCTGCACTCCTTCGCGCGACAAACCTTCCTCCCAAGAGTGTTGCGCTCCTGGAAGGCGCTTGATGGCATCGCGAGCGCGTTCATTGGCCACGATGCGCTCGAAAGTAACGAAGTTCCACAAAGATCTCAACTGGCTTACCTCCGCCGGTGAATCCAGTTGCGCAAGTCCTTTGGTTTAGCGCCCCCGTTATCATTGCGGGGTTACTTCATGTCGCGGTAATCCGGCTTGACTGGATTCCCGCGCTCGCTCGTCTGTCCCTTGACGCGGGCTACACCGTACGCGGCCGCCGCTTGCTTGGAGACAACAAGACCGTGCGTGGCGCGGTTGTAATGATTTCTTCAACCATCATTGCGGCGAGCGCTCTTGCATGGGTAGGTGGTGAACTACATCGGCATCTCGCCGTCGCAGAGCTTCAGCGCGATCATGCAGCGCTCTGGGGCCTACTTCTTGGCATTGGCTATGTCCTAGGGGAGCTTCCCAACAGTTTTCTCAAGCGCCAGCTGGACATTGCGCCCGGCGCGATCCCTAGAAATGGCTGCGGTGCGGTATTTTGGACCTTAGATCAACTCGACAGCGTATTCGGCATCTTTCTCGCTCTGGCTTTCGCCTGGCGGCCAGACGCCGTATTCGCATTGCTCGTGATCGTGGTCGCCCTGGTACTCCACCCGGCAGTGGCTGCGCTAATGGTCATGGTCAAACTGAAAGATCGCATTGGATGAGCGCCACACCGAACCTCAATGTGCCGAACTGCGTAACCGCGGCCCGCATTGCGCTTGTACCCGTGATGCTCTATTTGGCATGGTCGGGCCGCACTGCTACGTTTACCATCGTGCTAGTCATCGCACTTCTTGGGGATATCTTAGATGGCTATCTAGCCCGAACGCTGAACCAGAAGACATCCCTTGGGGCACAGTTGGACAGCTGGGGCGACCTGCTCACATCGCTTGTTTATGCTCCCGCTGCCGCTTGGTTGCGCCCAGATGCGTTATCTGAGATCGCCCCGTTCGTCTTCGTAGCCGTTGTGGCCTATCTTGCGCCGATCGTGTTTGGCTTTTTCAAGTTCCGGCGCCTGACAAGTTATCACACGCGGCTGACAACGGTGGCGGCCTATTTCGTCGGATTCGCTGTCGTATGCTTCTTTGCCGGATGGTCAAATTGGCCATTTCGTGCTGCCTGTTTGCTCCTCGTGATCTCCCAAGTAGAGGAAGTCCTTATTAGCGCGCTGCTACCTATATGGACTGCTAACGTGAGGGACTATGGGATGGCTCTAGCTTTACGTCGCGAGACGGCTATCGGCTTGATCACTCGTGGGGATAGCGGGGAGGAAGAGAGAAGCGGCCCTTATCGATCCCCAACACATCGCGAGCGTGGCAAATTCAAGTTGCCCTAAGCAGCGCATCCTTGCGATGCTCGTACCTTTCCGCCATTTTTCGTAACACGAATCGGAACCAGCGAAATTGCTCATCTGGAACTGAAAAAACGATTTCCATAAGGCTAGGATCACTGCCTTCTCGGAAGGATCGCAGCCCTGCGCGAGCATCAGCGATCTCAAGCACCTCCGCGAAACGCTGGGGCGCAATAAGCTTGAGGCACTGCATAGCTTCAAGGTAACGATCCACCATGACATTAGCATAAGCAAGAACCATGCCCTGTCCCGTGTACCCTGCAGGCCGGCCGAATACCCTGTAATATCAAACCCCGACCCCAAAACAAGAACGCCGCCAGGGCGCGGCCTTCTGTCCGAAACTCACCAAGATCTGTTAGCTCTGTGACATGCTTTGGCTGTGCGCCGCTGTTGGCGAAATAGGCCCAGAGCAGCTCGGCCGGGGGAAGCAGTCCACGCGCAACAGGCCCTTCAAAGTTCATCACCCTCGCACTGCGGGGCCCGGGATATTCCTCTGATGGCATGACACGATGAGTCCTTCCGAAGAGCCGGCCCCACAAAATCCGGCCACGCCCCGTGCTTCGCTGCACTCGGTCGCTGCGAGGATCCTGTTACACGGGGCGTTCCTGCTGATTGCTATAGGCTGCTTCGTGGCCTATGAGCACTTCAAGATTGAGGGTCACCCGGGGGCTTCACTAGCGAGCTTAGTGGCGGCCGCTGGCTTCGGTCTCGCTCCACTGCGCGACATGGTCCGTCTCGCATTTGGGATCGAAGGTAAGGTGCTGCACCTCGTGCATGGTCTAGGCGGCCTGGCCCTCATCGCCTTGCCCCTCGCGGGTGTGGTCTCAGGCGCGCCCGTCCTTGCCCATGCCGCGATGGCGCCGTTCGTCATCATGGGGGCCGCGCAGGCGGTCATGCACCAGGGTCCCCCGCGTAATGCGAAACAGGCCGCCGCACTGCAACGCTTCGCGGCCAGCCTCCCGGAGGTTGCTGTGTTCACTAGTTCGAAGCGTCTCGCCTCGCCCGGGAACGCGCAACGGGCGGCGGCTGCGCTTTTTGACATCCTCGCGAAAGCACAGGCTCTCGGCGAAACCGAACTGGAGTCCGATCCCACCTTCCAGACTGCGCTCAACCAGGCCTTGACACGCTTGGGGGCGCACTTGGGCCTGGACGCGGTGGCCCTGGCGCTGACCGAACTAGCGGCGAATCCCACGACCGCTGGCGCGGTCCCAGAACTGCGCAAACAACTTGCATTGGCACGCAGGACGATCGCGAGCGCCCACAGCCACTAGCCAGATGTTGGCGACTCACACCGAAGCTGACTACTAGAACTTCGGACCTCGATTCGGCGCTCCGGAGAATTGGGCCAGCAGATGACGCCTAACCCGCGAGATCAAGATATATTTAGCCACGCAATGACAAAGAGCGATGCCTCTTGCGGATCGAAGGAAACAGCGTGCAAATGAATCGAACCGTGCAGAATCGCTCCTTGCGTGTGCTGTTCGCGGCGCTCGCCTTTGCATCAACACTCGCGCGAGCCGTGGCGCCTAGCCTGGCCGACCCCGATCCGATCCCGGCCGGCAAGTTCGACCTCGTTGTCAAGGACGTGCAGATCCTGCAGTCGGGCAAGCCCGCGCGCGCGGCGCACCAGGGTGATGTGGTCATGGAAGGCGATACCCTTGTCACCGGCAAGGATGCTGAAGCGCATCTGACCATGAGCGATACGGGTTTTCTCGCGCTGCGCCCCAATACGCGGATCCAGATTCTCAGTTTCAAGGCCGACGGCGGCGACGACGACCACGGGGTGATCAACTTGTTCTCGGGCGCCTTGCGATCAATCACGGGCTGGATCGGCACATTTAACCGCCCGTCTTACAAGCTGCGCACGCCCACCGCGACCATCGGCATACGCGGCACCGACCATGAAACGCGCTATATCCCGCCGGGGTCGAGCGAAGGCGAGCCCGGGACCTACGACAAGGTCTTCATCGGCGAAACGACGATAGCAAGCGACACCGGGCAGACGGCCGTTTCGGCCGACCACGCCGGCTATGCGCCAAACCAGGGCAGCCAGCAGCCCCAGGTGCTGCCGCGCATTCCCGGCTTCTTCAAGCCCGGCCCGCACGAAGACTTGATCAACAAGAAGCACGAAGAGATCCAGAAAATGATCATCCAGCGCCGTGATGAGCGGCGCAAGGCCGTCGAGAAAAAGCGCGCGGAATTCCAGGCGGCGCAGCGCGAGATCCAGCAACAGGCCGCGGCGACCAAGGCAGCCGGCAAGGCACGCCTGGCGGCCGCTGCGGAACAGAAGCAAAACACCGAGCAGCAGCAGGCGGCATTCCGCAGCCGCGGCGAAGCCTTGCGGAAAGACGCAGCGGCGCTGCAAGAGAAGCGCAAAGCTCTGCAACAGCGGCTGATCCCGGCCTTGCGCGCCGACGCCCACTTGCGCGAGCAATTCAAGGCGGTGCGGGAAACCGGCGAGGCGATCCGCCGGGAATACCAAGCGATCAGGGAAGGTCGGCAAGCGATCACTAAGAGAAATGTCGCGGCGAACGAAGCGAGAAAAACCGCGGCCGAGGAACAGCGCACGCAGAGCGAGGCACGGCTGGCGCAATTGAACCCGAGGGCCGACGCGCTCAAGCAAAAATGGGCGGACATGGCCGCTGCGCGCAAGGCACTCGAGAAGCGGGCGAGCACGATGGCCCCGGCCGAGCTGGCGCGCCAGCGCAAGGAACTGAACGCGCACAACGACGCGCTGCAGGAAGAACAGAAGCAGTTGGCCGCCGGCTTCGATGCGCTTTTTTACAGCAACATCGGCGCGGCGCAGTCGCGCTTGGAAGACGCGCGCGCGCAGCGCAAGCAAAACGTCGAGCAGAGCGGCGCCCTCAACGACCGCGAAGACGCGGTGCAGGAACGCCAGCGCATCAACGAAGACAAGCTCGAAGTGCTGCAGGCGCAGGCCATCGAGAAACTGGGCGGGGATGAGGGGTTAAGCGCGCAATTGCACGACATTCACGACGCTGTCCAGGCGATCCGCACCCAACGCGTCGACCTCGCAGCCGCGCGCCGCGCCCTCCAGGCACGCAACTTAGCCACGACCGAGCAGTGGCAGGACGAAGCCTTGCAACAGATCGACGTGCTGCGCGCCAAGCACCGCGAGATGGAAAACAAACGCAGCGATCTGCAAAGCGAACAAGAGGCGATGCAGGAAGAGATACGCACGCTGTTCGAACAGGAGCAGAAGCGGTACCGGGAGGAGCTGCGCGCGGATCGCGAGTCGGGCACCGAACACTAATAAGCGCCATGCATATCGTTTGCATGTGGCGGAACACATCAGGCGGTATGCCAAACCGGCTCACGCGGTCAAACGGCCAGGCCCCAGAACACCCCGGACTGCTAATGCCTCGGCGCGTCCCACCCGATATGGGCCGCATTTGTGTGAATCGAAACGAGTACATGGGCCGAGCGCTGAAGATCCCCATCAGCTGGTGGGCTCCGTCTTCGCGCTTGGCGCGAGGGCTGACCTGCCCGTTGTTCCAGATTTACACTCGCAAGAAGAAAGGACGAATGGTCATGAAGAACTCAATGCTGACACTCTTACTCTGTATCACTGCCGTGGCCGGATACGCCGCATCGCTCTCGGTAACTTCCGACTATGACACGGCAGCCAATTTCGACGCGATGAAGACCTTTGACTGGATGCCGGCAACCGGCAATGCTGCCGGGGATGAACTGCTGGTCAAGAGGATTAGGAACAGTGTGGATACCCAGCTTCAGGCAAAAGGACGCAAGATGGCCGCAGACAATCCCGATTTCCTGATAGGCATGGAGCTTTCGGGCAAGACCATTACTGGCAGTTCCACCGGTGTTGGCGTGTCCGTCGGTATTCCCGTCGGCAGGAGGGGTAGGGTCTCCGTAGGCGGCGGAAAAAGCAAGGCCAGCGAAAAGAAGGAAGGAACGTTAATCATTGATTTCGTGGATGCGAAGACCAAGTCGCTTGTCTGGCGGGCGACTGCTACGGACGCGGTAGATCCATCTGCCTCGGCTGAGGAGAAGCAGAAGAAGATCGATGAAGTGATCGCGGCAATGCTCGCGCAGTTTCCACCCAAAAAGAAATAGCGGCATGTTGTGCCTCGCTATTTCCAACAGATCTCTGAGCAGGAAATAGGGACGCCGGATCAGTGAATCTTCGGGGACTAACTGGGGCCCCGCGTCGGTCCTCCCAGGGTTCGCGTTCGCCGGCTCCTTGATTCGATTGACAGACCGAGCACGACTTGAACCTAGAACCAACGGATCAAGAGGCCAAGCTGTAAGAGGCACGTCTAGACAAATCAACGCCCTGCGACACCTACTCGCAGGCCGTTTTCGGCACTACCACCAAATTGGCCGCGCAAACGCTGGTCTTGAGTCAGAAGAATTAGCGCGGAAAGTGTATTGATATCCCTTAATGCAACGCACGCGTGAAAGTGCGACCGCGAACCAACTCGTGGGCTTCTGGGTGCTCTTCAACTAGTGCGAGCAGCGCATTAGCCACCTCGCCGTAGAGTGCTTCCAGCACCCGAGAACCGCACGATGGATAGACGCCCACATCGGCAAGGAATAGCTCACCATCGATTTGACAAGCTTCGCCTTCCTGGGGAAGGTTCGCCACATCACGAATCGAGAAACCGCAAAGGGTCGGGTAGCCGAGGAATAGGTCGTTGATCGTCGCTTCGAGATCGATCTCGAAGCGCCTGCGTTGCAGTTCCTCGATCTGATGCTCTAGCCTCTTCATGCCAGTCGCTGCCTTTCTCAGCGTCAACACCCTGCTAAAGGTCGGGCAATTGAACGCCGCTTAAAACCGCACCAAGACAGGAAGACGGGAGCGAGGTTGAAGCCGCGCAGGGCTACTCGAGAGCTCTCGCAGGGTGCCAATAGTTGGACTAACACCCCTGGATCTTCGGCAGTCCCGCTGTCATAGGGCCATACCCCTTAGACCGGTGACTTTGCGCCCCCGCCTTTCGGCCGGGTTTGCCTTATCGAAGCACAAACGATGCCACTGAAAGCAGACCGCGAGAGGAACTAGTTCTCATGCGTTTCTTCCTCAGTATCGGGGGCGGTTAGAACCTTAGTACACCGCACCGATGAGCCGCATGGGTGTTCTCTCTTGATATTGATGCCAGAGCAGACTCTGTTCCGCGCCACGACTCTGCTCACTTCAGCTTGATGTCAACTTGACGCCGGTCAAGCCCGTACCAAAGTGGCCGAGCGCTCGCGTGTCCAGCATTAAGTCAGAGTAAAGCCGGCCGCGCATCAAGTATCCTTGCGTGCATGGCCAAGCCTGTCCGGATCAAGGGTCTTTTGCGCCGTATGTCGGTCGCGCGTGCGGCGTCGAAAGTCCTGCGGGAGGTGCTCCTCGATCTCCTCGAGAGGATCCCTGAGGCGCGCAACAGCGACTCAAAGAAAGCAATCCACGACCTGCGCGTTGCAGTAAAGCGCTTCCGGGAGGTCTTCCGGCTGTTCCGGCCTGTGGTGCGGAAGAAGGCGTTCCGGAAGCATCGCAAATGGATCGAAGACCTGAACGACGCCCTCGGTGCAGTGCGCGACCGCGACGTCGCTCTCGCCCGTATGCACAAGCTCACCGACGGGCTTTCCGAGACTCCTCCAAGCGTAGCCGGGCTGCTGGCGCGCCTTCAGTCGGAGCGGCTCGCTGCTACCGATGAGCTCGAGGCTTTTCTCAAGCGCCTACAACTCGGGGGTGCCCCCGCGCAGTTCGCCGCGCATATCGATTCGATCGAGCGGCAGGCGGCATACGGGGAGCCTACCTACGTATTCGCCCGTAGGCAGGTGCTCGAGCGCCTGCGCGACGTGCACGAGCGCTGGCAGGACGCGCGGCGAGAGGCGACTCCGGAGTCCCTGCACCGCGTGCGCATCGCGAACAAGCGACTGCGCTACGCGATCGAGCCCTTCTCGCGCATGCTCGGCAACGGACTCCGGCAGCTCTACCGCAGTGCGTCGCGCTTCCATGATGCGCTCGGCGATCTCCACGATGCCGATGCGATGGCGGTGATGCTCGAGACCTCAATGGCTGGCGCGTCCAGGCTCGAGCGATGCATCTGGGAAAGCCTATCCACCAAGGTGAACCGCCGGCGCCGCGTAGCGCTGCGCAAGTCGCTAGCGCTTGCGGACGAGCTAGAGCCCCTCTGGGTCGAAGCGCAGCGTGCGCTCGAGGAGCCGTTGCCTTGACCCGCTCGACGCATGCGGGGGCCGTCGTTTTCAGAATGGCGCACGGAGTTCCCCGGTACCTCCTCGTCGAGGCCAACGGAACACAGGACCGTTGGGTCTTCCCGAAAGGGCACGTCGAGGACGGCGAGACCGCCGCGGACGCCGCGGTGCGTGAGGTCGCCGAGGAGGCGGGGGTGATGGCGTACCCGATCCGGCGGCTTCGGCGCGTCGAGCAAAGGCGGCGAGGCGAGCAGATCTCGATCGCCTATTTCCTCATGGCCTACGCAGGCCGGGCCGCGCCGCTCGACAAGCGAAGAATCCGCTGGCTCGGTCTCGATCAAGCGACCGAGGCGCTCGATCTCGAGAAGAGCCGGCGCGTGCTGCGCTCGGCCCACCGACTGCTCTCCCGCTCCGCCGGATATCGCGCGCGCAGCACCGCCGCGCGCCTGGCTAGGCGGTTCGTGCGCGGAGTGCTTGCCCTCCTCCCTCGCCGGAAATTCCGCGGCCGGCGCCGGCCGCGCTAATCGCGCAGATATCCCCAGGCGTGCAGTCGGTCGCTGTCCTCCCCTAGCCAGCTGTCGCCTAAGGCACACGCCCAGTCACCAGAAGGTGCCGCCTTGGGCATGGCGGACGGAACGCCGTGCCGGGAAATTAGTTACCGCTCCCCGACACGGTGATTGAACTAGGTGATTAGCTCGCGTCACCCAAACGGGTGAACTACAACTCATCTGATTCCGCGTAGGCTAGGGCTTGTGCCAGCTCGAGTCCGGGTCGAATGCCTGGATTCCTTCGGCAATCGCCCGCGTGTTCTGGCCAAGGTCCCTTTCGAACACCTCGCTATCGTGGCTCACCATAAATACCTTGACCCCTGTAGAGCCGTAGCGGGCTGGGTACGCGAGGATGGCAAAGCCGCCGATCATCTTGCCGTGAACAACATATGAGTACGCGCCACCCTTGGCGTTCTTTCCCTGCCGGGTGAGGATCCGATAGAAGTAACCGTGATAAGGGCCGCGCTGAAGTGTGGTTCGGCCCGCGACTGGGCTGACCCCGGCAGCAGCCACGAATGGACCCAGCGGGCTCAGCGGCTCGCTGCCAGTGCTTTCCCAATACAGGCCGTCATGCTTGCCGGGGGTGCTGACGAACCTTGGCGTGTATTTCAGCACGTTGTCCTTATCGCGCACTGACGCAGCATATTCCTGCTCGGCGTCCGCTATCGCGAGGCATACCTGTATTGCCGCGAGCTCGTTGCGCCCTATACGGCGCGCGAGCACCTCGCGCTCACCGAGGCTCGTGTCAAAGCGCCAACCGTCCGCGACCCTGACCAATGGGATCGGAAACGGCCACGCGTCCTTCCCGACCTCAAGCACCGCCTTGCTGTCACTCTGAAGGGCGATCTTGTTTGACTCCGCGTACGCCGCAAGGAAGCGTTCGTGACGCTTCTCCCCTGCCGCCGGCTCCCGTAATCCGATCAGGTCGACCCCCCGCCTGCCAATGATTCCGCGCAAGGCCGATTCATCGTCCGCCTTGAGGGCCTGGACGAGCGCGGCTGCACCCGCTTCCGGTGATTTGAACAACCGTTGCGCCGGAACCTCCGTCTGCGCAAACGCCACCGCTGTGAACAACAACAGCGCACACAGCGTCACTTTCGCTGGCGCTTTGCCCCTTCTCATTGTGTTCATCGGTGTCGTCCTCCGCCGCCCGCCGGCGCCCCATGCGCCGGCGCGGTTCGCGGAGCTGGGGCGACATGTGGCTGCATGCTCGCCTGCCCACGCGCACTAAATTGCCGCGTCTGAGGTCCACCGGCGCGGATGCCTTCGAACGCTCGAGGAGCTGGCTCCGGCGCAACAAATCTTGCCTGCGGCCGCGTCGCCGGCGCACCTGGAGCCACGACAGGAGGACGCGCGGGAGACCCGAAGAATTGCGCCTGACGGCCGCGGAATTCGCTTCGTGAACCGGCGGGCGGGACAGCACGGCCGTATTGTTGCCGTACCGATTCGCCGCGGTACGGCACGCCCCGGCGGTGTTCCACGTCGTGCCGCCAGGGTCCGGGCGAGACGTTTACCCTGCCGCGGCCGTAGTAGTAGTTGTCGACGTGGATAACGTCGACGCGATGGTGACCCCAGTCGCATGCCCCGAAGAAGAAGCCGACGGAGATCCCCACGCCCACGCCCCAGACGAACCCTACCGATAATCCAGGGGCGGCGTAGTAACCTGACCATGCCGGCCAATAGACGGGTGGGTAGCCAGGCCACCACCACGACCCGTAGATATTCATCGGATCGTAATAGGGTACATATACGAGCTGCGGGTTGGTGGGTTCCAGCGCGATGCTGCCGCCCTGATCTTCAACCTGCATCTGGTCGCTCGAGCGCAAGTTCCCTGCGCTCTCCGCCCTTCTGCGCAATGCCTGTACTGTATCCATCACCTGCGCCTGCTGCGCGAGGAACGCGTTGCCGAGGCGCTGCGTCCAATCGAGCCGTTGGTCCATCAACGCAAGGATCTGCGGAAACGCTACCAGCGATTTCACGCTCGGGTCCCAGGACTGCGCCACCACCGCCCGCACTGCGTCATCCCCCTGCAGGCCGGGATTTGCCGCGACCCAACGCGCTGCTTCGACGATCTCCAGGGGATAGGTCGCGGCCATTAGAATCTGCGAAAGCAGCGGATCAGGATAGAGTGCGATAGGTGCCAGCATCTGGTCGAGTTCCTGCTGGCTGAACGCCGGCGACACTAGCGATGGAGGCGGCCCCGGAGGAGGACCGGGTGGCGGCGGAGGTATCTGCGCAAACGTCGTGGACGCCGCGAGCATCGTTGCCGAGACCCCTTGGGCGACACGTACGAGCCACGCGTTCACGGGCATGCGGCCGCCAGAGACTCGCCCTCGATTCCACATCGTTCGTAGTAGAACAACTATTTCCCGATCTGCTTGCTGACCTGGTTCTCCTGCTGGTTCAGAGTGCGTTGTTCTTGTTTGGTGATATGGCCACCGTTTTGTGAGGCCATTGCTCGCTCTTCCCCACGAATTTGCCGATCTTCCTTGTGCAGTTTCTGCGCTTGGGCTTTGGAAAGCTCGCCCTCTTTTCGCTCTTGGTTGATGCGCTTGTCCTGATTCGCCAATCGCTTATTTACTTCGGCACGTCGCGGGTGATCTTTGTTCCAGTCCTTGTCCGCGGCATAAACGCCAGCTGTGCTGAAGGCAAGTGCAGAGGTTATCGTGAGTATCATTACTTTGGTGGATCCTTTCATGGCACGCATGGCTGACCCCCTTCCAGTCTGTTGAGAAGAACCGGGATTTTGGTGGTAACACGGTTCCCTTAACGATTGACTCTCTATTTCGATTGACGTCGATGCGGTATTCTTTTGTAACTAAGTGCTTCAAGAAGTCAGCTGCTCGCGTTGAAGCCGTACCGATATAGGCTACGCCACTCGCGCCTGCCAATCCGCCAGTTGAAATCCTATCGCCACAATGTGTATGTCGTCGAACTCTCTCCCGAGGTGCTGAAGGAGGCGCGCTTCCGGCGGTCAAACCCCGGCTACGACGCGACCAAGCCGTGCGTCTACGTTGGTATGACCGGGCTCACCCCCGAGGAGCGACTCAAGAAGCACAAGCAGGGAATCAAGTCGAACCGCTTCGTCGAGCGTTACGGCGTGCGGCTATTGCCCGAGCTCTACGCCTACGCCAACCCGATGCCATACGAGGCCGCCCGCGACATGGAGGTCGAGATCGCGATCGCGCTACGGGAAGACGGCTACGGAGTGTGGCAGGGCTGAGGGGTCCCTTCCGACGGAAAACATTTCCTTCCTCAGTGGCTGCCGAGAGGCGGAGGATGCCTTCCCGCATGCGTCTTACGTTTGTCATGGTTTGACGTGCATGTAGCGGGTTCGCATACTGGTTGATCCCCATTTTTCTGGCACAGGTCTGGTACTCCTCTTCCTCCAACCGCTCATATCACGAAGGGCTGCCATCACGGGATTGCTCGATCAGCTAGTCGGCGCCGTAGGCAGAATGTCCGGTCAGTCAACCGGAACTGACAATTCGTTGCTCAACAGTGTCCTGCAACTTGTCAACAACCCGCAGACAGGAGGACTTCCTGGACTTGTCCAGTCCATGAAGGACGGCGGCCTCGCTCACGTAGTCAATTCTTGGATTTCGAGGGGCCAAAACCTGCCGATCTCAGCCGAACAGATTCAGAGCGTTCTTGGTAGCGAGCAGATCAAGAGCCTCGCCGGGAAACTCGGCCTCAGCACGGATCAGGTTTCCAGCCAACTCGCTGGACTCTTGCCGCAGGTGATCGACAAGCTCACTCCCAACGGCACTTTGCCTCAGGGCGACTTGCTGTCGAAGGGAATGGAACTTCTCAAGGGTAAGTTCTGAATGGCGCTGACCTGGGTGTACGTCATGTATGCGTGAGAGGGCCCAGAGCCTGTTGCGCCGCGGCGAGAACGATCTCGAAGTTCTCCTAGCAAGCATAGAGGCGTATTGCGCCCGTGCCCTGTATTCCTATATGACTCGCAACCTACAATACTCGGAAGATAGAACCCGGGCCTACATTGAGTCCTTGGCCATTCAGGTACTGAGCCAAGTACAGGGATCCGTCCTGAAGCTCCAGCCCAGCACAAATCCGGTCGAGCCGTAACCAATCTGCGCTCGATCCGGTAGCTCCATTGATCGCCCCGTAAGCCTAGCGGCTTACTGTCCCTCCAGGGCCGTCAGACGCCTCTCAATGGCACGCGCCATCCACTGGGCTATCAGGGCAGAGACAGAGCGGGCCGGAGCACCTGATAAGTACCGATGAGAATGGCGGCCATAGCTGCGATGAGGAACGCGGCAAGGAAGAAGTGCAGCCAGGGGAACTTATATCGCTTCTCGAAGTAGACACTCAGGACCACGCCGTAGGCGATCACACCAAGAAGAAGACTCCAATCCAGAATGCTCAGCTTGGTCATCGAATCTCCCTGGGCTCTGCTGCAGACTGCGTATTGTATGCCGTTGAAACTCGACTGCGGGCACTTGCTCTCGACGCGTTGACGATGCCCCAGTCTTGCCACTTTAGGGCTACCAGCCGTTGCTACAGGGTACCTCGCTTCAGAGGCTCCGCGCAGGCCACGCCGTTAGGCAGCTATATGTCTGCCATTCCATAGCGTTAACAGTCGATTTGCTTCTGC
>Ga0187773_10000210_pt1 | contig 24670 bp, 21 predicted proteins | sample 0216_BV02_MP05_1_FD_133133 | JGI IMG/M metagenome (GOLD analysis project Ga0187773, IMG submission 133133) | Tropical peat soil microbial communities from peatlands in Department of Meta, Colombia - 0216_BV02_MP05_10_MG | ecosystem: Environmental > Terrestrial > Soil > Wetlands > Peat | place...
CGCGGGCGAGCCGAGCGCGAAGCGGTTCGCGGCGAGGCGGCGCAGCTGCTCCGCGGGTGGGGCGCCCGGGTCGAGGCGCACGCCCTCGAGGCCCCACGAGAAGTAGGCCGCGTACTTCTCGAGCAGGTAGGGCGCCGCGCGGCGGATCGCGGTCTCCTCGTCGGGCGCGCACACCACCTCGAGCAGCCGGCAGATGTGCGGGCTCGGCGGCAGCCCTGCCGTCGCGCGCGCGGCGGCGAACGCCCGGGCCTGCGTCGCGAACTCGTCGACGCGAGGCAGCGGCACCACGAGCCAGCCGTCGGCGATGCGCGCCGCCCGCGCGATGCCAGCCGGCACCTGCGAGCCGACCAGGATCGGCGGTCGCGGCGAGCGCACCGGGCGCGGGCGGATCGACACGTTCTCGAAGGCCCAGTGCCGCCCGCGGTGAGTGACCTTGTCCTCGGTCCAGAGGCGCTGGATGATCTCGACGCCCTCCACGAGGCGGCTCACCCGCTCTGCCATCGACACCCCGAAGATCGCGAACTCCTCGGGTCGGTAGCCGAGCCCCACCCCGAGCAGGAAGCGCCCGCCGCTGATCACGTCGAGGAAAGCGCCCACCTCCGCGATCTCGACCGGGTTGTGCAGCGGAAGCAGCACCAGGTTGGTGCCGATCTCCAGCCCCGGCACCTCCGCGGCCAGCCGCTCCAGCATCGGCAGCAGCGGGAAGTAGTGGAAGCCAGGGGTCACGTGGTGCTCGCCGCCCCAGATCGAGTCGAACCCCAGCGAGCGGATCAGGCGCGCCTGCTCCACCGTCTCCGCGAAGCGGCGCGCCGGATCGTCGCCGGCCGGATGCTGCGCGTTCAGGTAGATCCCGAGCTTCATGCGCGGATGGGTCAGGTCTGACCCCGCAGTTCTAGCCCGGGGCGGCGCCCTGCGTGGCGGTGTAGACGGCGTAGAGCGACTGGCTGGCCGCCATGAAGAGACGGTTGCGCTTGGGACCGCCGAAGCAGACGTTGCCGCACACCTCGGGAAGGCGGATGCGACCGATGAGCTGGCCCTGCGGCGTCCAGACCGTCACGCCGCTGTAGCCGACGTTGCGCCCCGCGTTGCTCGAGACCCAGAGGTTGCCGTCCACGTCGGCGCGCACGCCGTCCGGCCCGCACTTCACGCCGTCCACCATGAAGTTGCTGAACAGCTTGCCATTGGACAGCTTGTTGTCCGCGCCCATGTCGAACACGTGCATCTCGCCCTTGCCGCCCGCGTGCGTGTCGCCGGGCCCCTTGCCGGTGGAGATGATGTACAGCTTCTTGTAGTCGGGCGAGAAGCAGAGCCCGTTGGGATCCGGCACGATGTCCTCCCCCGCGACCTGGGTCATCGCACCGCTCTTGTCCACGCGGTACACCGCGGTGGGCAGCTCGCGCTTGTAGCTGCCGAGATCGGGCGGCTGCCCCAGCTTCGGGTTGAGGCGCCCACCCATGTTGGCGGGGCCGCCGGCCGCGTCGACGGTGCCCTCGTAGAGCTGGGCCCCGTAGGGCGGGTCGGTGAACCAGTAGCTGCCGTCGGGGTGCGGCACGATGTCGTTGGGCGAGTTGAGCCGCTTGCCGTTGAACATCGAGGCGATGATGCTGACCGAGCCGTCGAGCTCGTACCGCACCACGCGCCGGGTGACGTGCTCGCAGGAGAGCTGCCGGCCCTGGAAGTCGAACGTGTTGCCGTTGCTGTTGTTCGACGGGATGCGGAACACGCTGACGTGGCCGTTGTCCTCGATCCAGCGCAACTGCCGGTTGTTCGGGATGTCGCTCCACACCAGGTAGCGGCCCTGCGCGCTCCAGGCCGGGCCCTCCGACCACAGGGCGCCGGTCCACAGACGCTGGATCGGCGCGTTGGGCTGCCGGAGCCCGTTGAAGGCCGGCTCGATGGTGAGCACGTCCGGATCCGTGAAGTACGTGGTGGGCGCGCCGCGGGGACTGAAGTCACGGGGCGGCTGGGTGATCGTGCTCGGCGGCGCGACGGGGCCGCCCGCCGGGGCCTGTGCGCCCGCGAGCCGAGGGGCCAGCACCACGGCCCCGACCGCGACGCCCACGCTCTGGAGCATCCGTCGTCGAGAGATCGAGCCCGATTCCGGATCGTACGCTTCTTGCGCCATTGCCACCTCCCTGACGTCGTCGTGCGAGGGGAACGAGAGAAGCGATTCGCGCCGCAACCGTAGCAGACGGCCCCGGAGGCGTCAAATGCCCACCGGCCCGGACCGCGCGACCGCGATTCGTGAGACGATGCGGGCGAGTCCCGACGTGCCGGGACCAGGAACGTGCCTGGACAGGGAGGCGAGCCATGGGAACGCGGAAGGCGAAGCGGACGACGAAGCCGAAGCGAGCGACGGGGAAGCGGGCCGCCCCCCGGCGGCCCGGGGTGCGGGCGGTTGCGAAGCGAGCGCGCCGGAAGACGACCGGGTCGCGGCGGGCTCCCGCGAAGGCGGCCGCGCGGGTCAAGCGGCCCGGCGCGCGCCGGGCGGCAGGCCCTGAGGAGCGCGGACGGACCATCGACCTCGTGCGGGCCCTCGACGAGCATCACGAGAGCGGGCCATCGGCGAGCGCCGGCGATCTGGACGCGGACTGGCAGCGGGCCCAGAGCTCGGGCGAGGAGACGGTGGGCGGCAGCGTGCCCACGCCGGACCAGGACGTCGTCGACGAGATCGGCCACGCCCTGGGCGTGGAGCAGCCCGCGCAGGCGCCGCTGCGCTCCACCCAGGAGATCCTGGAGGATCGGGACCGGCGCTACTGGGACCTGGAGCGGCGGGCCGGGCGGAAGGCCGACAAGCGCCGCGAGCCCTGACCGGCTATACTCCGAGACAGCGACACACGCTCTTTGATTGCGTCAGAGAAGGCCGGACGGTCGCCGGTGCGGGCAACTGCACAGGAGGAAAGTCCGGGCTCCGCAGGGCAGGGTGCTGGCTAACGGCCAGGGGGGGCGACCCCACGGACCAGTGCCACAGAGAACAGACCGCCGTCCTCACGGGCGGTAAGGGTGAAACGGTGAGGTAAGAGCTCACCAGCAGCCCGGGTGACCGGGCTGGCTCGGTAAACCCCACCCGGAGCAAGGCCAAATAGGAGAGCGATCCCGCTCGCAAGAGCGGGTGAAGCGCGGCCCGCGTGGGGCTCTCGGGTATGGCTGCTCGAGGCGCCGGGCAACCGGTGCCCTAGAGAAATGACCGTCTCGTCGTCGAGGGAGACCTCGGCGATCAGACAGAACCCGGCTTATGGGCCTTCTCTGGCGTACTTCTTCCCGGGCCTCAGATGTCGCATAACCCGCCCCCTCCCACGGCAGGCGCGCCACCGCGGAAGCCAGCCGCTCGTTCGTGACCTCGGTATGGATCGCCGTCGATTTGATGTCCTCGTGCCCGAGCGCTCGCTCGGTTGCGGAAGAGAATGGTGTTCGGCCGGCCGTCGGTGTGCTGGGTGATGTAGTCTCGCCGTAGCGGATCGAGCGCCGGGTGCATCTGGACCACTTGCGTCTTGGCCTCCTTCACCCAGGCGCGAATCTCGGACGGCGAAAAGCTGATGTCGCCCACCTTGAGATTGCAGGCTGGCGTCACCCGAAGCCCGGTGAGGGCGAGCTGCGCCCGCAGCATTGCCTGATCGGCCGGCAGTGTAAGCGCCATGATGCGCCGGGCCTCATCGTCCGGGAAGGGCCGCGGCAGGTGCTTCGGGCGGCGGATCGGCTCGAGTTGCTCCACCGGATTGGTCGGCCACAGCTTGTTCCGCACGCGCCATCGACCGAACGTGCTGCTACCCACCACGCGCACAACGAGAATTGATGTAGTGGACTAGCCTTGTTCAAGCCTGACCGCACAGCGCGGGTCTCCCGAGCCACAATAAAGGCCAGGGACGAGGGGGCTTGGCGGCCCCAACGCTGCCGCGCGGAGCAATGACCCCGTGCGAGGCTCATCCCACTTGCCGACAGGGTGGTCTTCCCCTAGCCTATCGGCGGTTCCTGCCCGATCTGACCCCCAAGGAGACGCGGATGGGTCGGCGTGCCAAGCCCGCGAAGACGAAGGTCGAAGGCAAGCGGCGACTCGCCCGTAAGTCGCTCGCGGCGCAAGACACTAGGATCCGCGAACTCGAGGAGGCTCTGGCAGAATCCCTGAAGCGCGAGGCTGAGGCGCTCGAGCAGCAGAAGGCCACCGACGACATCCTGGGCGTGATCAGCCACTCGCCGCCGGACGCCCAGCCCGTCTTCGAAACGATCGCGGCGCGCGCGAAGCACTTGTGCGACGCGCGGGAGGTTGCAGTCTTCCGGTTGAACGACGATCTCATCCCAAAGCGCCTCGAGCTTCTCAAAGCGCTTGTACCGAATCTTTCAAAGATTGCACTTCTTCGAGAGGATGTCACAACCTCGGTCCTCCCCAATATAGCCACTCACTACGGTGAACAGGACGCTATCGCGGCTCGGGGCCTCGGCATAGAGATTCATACGTTCATCGTGCGCCGAGGCGGGGATTTGGCCACCGCCTTCCTCGGCATGAAGAAGAATCACGACCAGGGTGTAGTGGTGATGTCCCCAGCCTTTATGTTCGTTCATAGACGGGTCGTCCTCGATCTTGCGGCCTCGCATCGGATCGCCGCTATCTATGAGCTCCGAGTATTTGTCGAGCCAGGTGGGCTCATGTCCTATGGAGTAAAAGTTTCCGAGATGGAGCGGCGTGCTGCGGTCTACGTGGACAAGCCTCAAGGGAGCCGCTCCTGGCGACCTCCCCATCGAGCAAACGATCCCGCCGTCGCTTCTGCAGCGGGCGGATCAGGTGATCGAGTAGACCGCACAAGGCAGCGGTGAGAGTCGCCCTGTGTGAGGCTGCGGTCGCTCTGCTCTTGGCCGGAATCCTACACGGCTGTTACTCGGCTGCCGAGCAGGAGGCGCTCCGCCGAGCCTGGGCAGAGGGAGAAGCCGAACGAGCTCAGGAGTGCCAGCGGCATGGCCTCCGATATACGGCTGGCGTCTGCACCACTCCCGGAGGAGGCCCATGATCAATCGTGGATGAGCGCGGCAAACCTCGCTGGCTCGTCACGTGCTCCTGCCGCCGGGAACCCGTCTTGAGGGTTGGGCGGGCACCGGGCGGCAGGCGGCGGCCGAACGTGGGATCGGGGCTTAAAGGACTAGCCCGACGGTGCCGAACCCCAGCGCCGTTCACCCGTATTCGACGGCGCCACCGCCACGTTCGTCTGTAACCCGGCTTATAGGTCTTCTTTGGCGTATTTCTTTATTGTTCTCGACGATTTGCAGGCCGGTTTTCGTGCGCGTTTTCTCTCTGACGCATAATCCGACAGCTCCAACGTCGTATATCCGCCTCTTCACGGCCCGGTCGACATCCGCCTGCCGCAGGTCCGGCTCTGAGGTGACCAGTCCTGGACAGCGCGCGGTGCTCTCAGCCGAGAACAAATCGCGGCGCACCTTGCCCCCGGTGACCGCGTTCGTGTCGACGCTCCTGCGATGTCAGATCTCGGTCAGTTGATCACGGTCAGCTGATCACGCAGTGGGGTTATCTCGGGATCGTCGTGATTGTGCTCCTGGAGAATGTAGGTCTCCCGGTGCCCGAAGAGACGGCCCTCATCGTGGCCGGGTATCTGGTCTGGCAGCTTCATCTACGGTCTTCCATTGTGCTCGCCGTGGCCGTCGTCAGTGCCGTCGCTGGAGACACGCTGGGGTACGGGCTGGGGTGGTGGCACGGGCAGACGGTCGTCGAGCGCGTGGCCAACTGGGGCGCGGTGGATGCGGACCGCATGGGGTCCATGCGGCGCTTCGTGATGCGTTACGGCGCAACTCGCCGTATTCGGCGGCAGCTTCCTCCCCGGGCCTTTCGCACCTTCTGTGCTAGCCAACGCGCTCGGCGCCATCGGGGGCTACGGCTTGGCGCCGTATGTCGCGGAGATGCGGCTGGCCGAGCGCGTGGTGCTCATCCGGGCCCTCATCGCGATCGGCGGTTGGGGTGGCGGGTCCTGGGCCCGGCGCAGCCTCATGAGGCCGACGGCCGGCGGCACCTCTTGGACGACTCTGTCTCGTGGGACAGGCGTCAGCCCCTCGAAGACGCCGCTGTTCGTTCAAGCGTCCTCGCGCTCGCCGCCCAGCGCGGACGGATGGCTACTACCAAATGGGCTAGGGAGAGCATCGTGAAGCTGATCCAGTAGTCGTCCGGTTTGTAATAAACTCGTAGCACGATGCGCCGGCGTCTGATATCCCTGCTCCTCATCTCCGTGCTGTTCACGATCACGCCGCTGGCGTACTGGGAGGCCCCCGACGCGGTCTGGCTCCCGGGCTACTACGACGGGGGCGACCAAGACGACGCGATCGCCAACCTGGAACTCCGACACCTGAGCGTCGCCCAGGTACTGGCGGTCTATGTCTCGCCGTCCGTCGCCTGTGTCCAGCTTCCGCCGCCGTTGTCCGCGAACGTACAGCCGGACCAAACCCTCCCCGCCACACCGACTCGCGCCCCACCCGTCGCCTGACGACGCGCTGCACGTCGTAAGGGCCTCGGCTCGCTCGCGAGGGCGAGCTGCCCGTTCTGCGCCCTCATACGCCCATGAGCGGAGCCGACGCCGAGACCGCCCCAACTGGCCGCCAAGCTGGCGCGCTCAGGAGGTGCCGCGATGGGTCATGTCAGAACGCCAGACGCTGCCGCCGTGCTCGTGGTGGCGACCCTCGCCGGGTGCACCCACAGCCTAGATCAACAAACCGCAGTGAACACTGGCTTGGGTGTACTTGGGATCGCTCTGTTAGGCAGTCTGGTATTTCTTGCGCTCAGCGCGACCCTGGCGGTGCTGTTTCGATGGGGGTTCCGCCGGAGGTTCCGTCAAGAGCGGCGCCGTCGAGACCGCGAACTCGAGGAGCGACGACCGGGGGCCGCAGCTGGGCGCGGCGGGCGCCGCTGATCCATGGCCAGATGGGTCTGGAGGTTCGTGACGCTACTCGGCATTCCACTCGGGGTCCTCGCCGGCTTCGTTCTCGCGCTCTGCTGGATTCTACCGATATCCAGCATGAAGTTGCCGCAGCGTCGGAGGTCCACCCGGCGCCTCAGGTGAGGCGGCTTCGTCGGCTGATCTCTGCTTCGCGCTGGGCCGCAATCGTGACGTGGCGACGTGTTCCAGCGCAGGCCCCTGCACCTCGGGCATCACGCCGGGCTCATAACAGCGGACGGCACCTGACTGACACCCGCTGACAGTCGACGGCGTGGGGCGACGCGTCGCCCTCTCGATTTCGCCTCGATTCCAAGGTTGGCGTGGTCGTTGCTGTGTCGACGAGGTGATCGAATCGACCGCTGGAGGTAGCGTGATGGTGCGCTCCCTGATTGGTCCGCGCCTCGCACTGGATGGATTGGCCGGCAGGATCCGAGCCGACTTCGACACCCCAGCCGCAACAGGCCAGAGTTCCTGGGAGCTGCCCTTGTTCCTCCTGCTCGCCGGAGCGCTGTTCGGTGTACGCCTGCTCATCGCCGTCTCGCCTCGACGGAGCGATCACCCGGGGTCATCGCTGGGCAGCAAGGCGGCTAGGCAGTGACATCCCCTGATCGCGCTGGTGCGTACGCTCCCAGTGAATTGTCCGGACCTCGGTCGATCTTCAACGACAACCCGGCACCGACCGATGGCGCACGATGCTAGAACGTCCGAAGCGCCTCTATTGGTGGTTCGCAGATCCCGAGACCTCCCCGTTCGAATCGTTCATGGACCTGTTCCGCTCGCGCGAGGTCGACCTAGCGCACGTGCTGATCGCCGACCCACGCTGGGAGTGTGGGCTCCAGGCTTCCACCGTTCCGGACGGTGGCTCCCGCCTCTCCACCCCCCTCCATAGCTCGCCTCACGTGGCTTTTCTTCAACAGTACCGGACGATGGGCGAGGACATTTTTCTCTGGCGACACTTCGAGAAGACGCCCTACTTCCGTCACGCAACGCTGGTCGTGGCCCATGCAGGCCACTACTTTCAGTCGAGCCTGCCCGACGACATCCGACAGCAGGCGAAGTATTTTGCGGCAGTCTATGACAGCATCCGGAACGATGACCCTGAGGAGGTAGAGGCGGTGCCGGGCTCCCTCCACTCGCGGAGGGCGGCGCTTCCGATGGTCCACGAGACGTTGACACCGGGCACGACGGCAATTCTGGATGGCCATCATCGGCTGGCCATCGCCTGGGTCCTCGGGCACACGCGCAAACAGGCCACCGTTCGGCCTCCGCGCCCCACCGAGCTGCAGCGTCTGGTCTTGGCATCAGCGCAAGCGCGAGGACAGGATCCGGATCAGCACGAACTACTGCAGCCAGTGCGGGCCCCGGAATTCGACGGCGCGTGGCGAGTGGTGGACGGTCAATGTGGAATGCGGCTAAAGAGGATGCTCGAGTTCCTAGATGCCAGACTGGGCACTGCTGGGCACGCCTCCGTCCTCGATGTCGGTTGCCAGTATGGGTGGTTCCTGAAGACGTTCGCCCGTCGGAAGTGGGAAACCCTCGGGGTTGATTCAGATGCCGCGGGCCTGCAGATCGGCCGGACCGCCTACGGTTTGGAGCGCAGCCAACTCGTTCAGGCCGACTTGTTCGATTTTCTCTGGCGGTGCGATCGACGATTCGACGTGGTCCTGTGCATGGACCCGCGCCGGGCGTACCGAAGCGAAGAGGACTGCGATGGCCGGGTGAGGCTTGTGAAGCTGCTAGATCGCATCACGGCGTCGGTCCTCTTCCTCGCGGCCACGCCGGAACGTGGCGGCGACGAGGCCCACGGCTGGGATCGCACCTCGCTGACGCATCTGCTCCGGGAGCACACGCGGTTCGCGCAGGTCGTGCCCTTGGGGCCCGAGGCACCCGGTGATGCCCCCGGGCCGGGGGCTACGCTCCTTGCCTGTCTTCGGGTCTAGCCAGACGTTGCCCCTCCATATTGTCTAGAGCCCGCCTGCGACATCGAGAGGCGCTACAAGCGTAGGGCAGGTCTGGCTACGGCTCCGCCCTACGGGCGTCCACCGGGGGCAGGACGACCCCGAGACGGGTCGCGGTCTCCTCGGTCCGCCGCACATGATGAGGCACGGCCAGGGCCGTGAAGACCTGCCGGGCTCGCGCGAGGTGGAACCCCGCCTGCTGCTCGTGCCCCCGGGCGTGATGCACGAGACCCAGGTCGAGGTCGGTGCACGCCATCTCGTAGCGGGAGCCCATCGCGTTGAAGCTCTCCAGCGCCTGGTTGAACCAGTCCTCGGCCTCGGTCAGGGCGCCGCGCACCTGCGCGATCCGTCCCAGCGAGGAGCGCGCCCAGCCGGACACGACATCGATGCCGGCGTCGGTGGCGATCTGCAGCGCGCGCCGGGCGAACTCGAGCCCCGAGTCCAGCTGCCCCTTCTCCCGGAATGCCTCGGCGAGGAACGCCCCGAACCAGCCCTCCAGGACGCGATACCGCCACTGAGCGAACTGGCGGACCGAGTCCTCCAGCAGCGGGATGGCCCGATCCGGGTCGCCCTTCTGGATGAGGGCGAAGCCCAGCCACCCGCCCGCGATCGCGCGATTGAGCGGATCGGGCGCGAGATCCAGCGCCCGCCGGCACTCCTCGACCCCCCGGTCCACGTCGCCGATGACCGCGTGGAGGATGCCCGCGCCCCAGGCGACCAGCGTCCGCTGACGCGGGTCGCCGGTGGCCTCCGCGATCTGGTGCGCCTGCCCGATCGCCTCCAGGCCCAAGTGGAACTCGCCGATCTGGGCGTGGTTGAGCGCCACCACCCAGTACGCGTTGGACAGCCACCATAGCTCCCGCGTCTGCCGCAGGAGCGCGACCGCGCGCTGGCCGTCCTCGATGCCCTCGAGGGCGCGGCCGGAGACGGGTGCGTCCTGCGCGAGCAGACAGTACGCCTTGCCCCTCAGCGCGTCGTTGCCGCTGCGGTCGGCTTCCTCGATCGCGCGCTGGCCGTGCTCGGTCGCCCGCTGGTGGTCGGCGAGAAAGCTGTAGGCGCGCCCGAGCATGAAGTGGTAGTCGCCGGCCAGGGTGGGATCCTTCAACCCCTCGAGGGCGTCGCGCTCCGGAAGGAGCAGCTCCAGCACCTCCTGGATCCGGCCCAGCGGAAAGAGCGAGGTCGCCTCCCACAGCACGATCTCGAGCCGGCGGCGGGCCCGATCGGCGGCCGGGAGCTTCTGCACGTGGGCGCGGGCCTCGCGCAAGGCGCGGACCGCTTCCTGGTGCGCGTAGAGCGCGGTCGCCTTTCGCGCGAACCGCACGAGGTAGTGGGCGGCCCGCTCCGCCTGATCGGTGCGGGCGAAGTGATACGCGAGCTGCTCGTAGGCGTCCTCCAGGTGGCCCGCGTGCCGCCGCTCGAGGGCCGCGCCCGCGGCGGCGTGAAGGGCCTGTCGGCGCGGCGCGGCGAGACTCTCGTAGGCGACCTCCTGGGTCAGCGCGTGCTTGAAGACGTACGCCGGCTCGACGCTCTCCGTCTGCTGATAAAGGAACTCGAGCCGCATGAGGTCGGTGAGATGCGGCTCGAGCGCGATGCCCGGCTGGTCCCAGATGGTGGCGAGCAGGTCCCGTGAGACCTCGCGCCCGAGCACCGACGCCGTCTGCAGGATCTCCTTGGTCGGCTCCGGCAGCCGGCGGATCCGGGTCAGGAGCACTTCCTGGATGGTGTCGGGAATGGTGAGGGTCGGGCTCCCGTGCTCGCCGACCGCCCGGGAGAGCTCCTCGAGGAAGAACGGGTTGCCCTCGGCCTTGTCGAGGATCTGCCTGACCAGCGGCTCGGGGACCTGGTCGACCTGGAGCACGGTCCTCACCACGCTCAGGCTGTCGTCGCTCGACAGCGGCTGGATCGCGAACTGGGTGGCGTACGACCGCGCCATCCACGCGGGGCGATAGCCGGGACGGTAGGTGGCCACGAACAGGATCGGCGAGCCGGATAGCTCCTCGACCAGCGCGGCCACGCACTCCTCGGAGGTGCGGTCGATCCAGTGCAAGTCCTCGAGCACGATGAGCAGGGGCCGGCGACGGCTCCCGCGCACCAGCATCTGACGTATCCCCTCCACGGTGCGGGCCTTGATCGCCTCCGGGCTCAGGGTCGCCAGCCGATCGTCCTCGTCGCGGATCCCGAGCAGCTGCAGGAAGAAGGGCATCCACTCGGCGGGCGCCATCTCGAGCATCTCCAGGCCGGCCCGCACCCGCTCGGCGATGGTGGCCGGTCCGTGCGTGGCGTTGATCCCGAACTCCTTCCGCAGCATCTCGATGAGCGGCAGGTAGGGCACCGCGGTGCCGTACGAGAAGCAGCGTCCCTCCAGGTCGGTCACGCGCATGCCGACGAGGCTGCGGCGGAACTCGAGCAGGAGGCGAGACTTGCCGATACCCGCCTCGCCGACGATCCCGACGAACTGCCCGCGCCCGGACGACACCGACGCCAGGAGCGTGCGCAGCAGGTCCACGTACTGCCGCGAGCCCATGAAGGGCCCGGTGCGCCGCGCGACCCGGGGATGGGTCGCCCCCCGCCCGGTCAGGCGGTACGCCATGCCGGAAGAGCCGACGACCGCCTGCAGTGGCACGAGGTCGAAGCGGCGCGTGAGGAACGGCTCGGCCGCGCCGCTCACGGTGATGGTGTCGGGCTCCGCCGCCGCCTCGAGGGCCTCGAGATCGGTCAACGCCTCTCGCTTCGCGGCCACGTCGATCTGGACGCCGCCGCCGACCTGGCCGACCAGGAACTGCCCCACGTGGAGGACGCTGCGCGTCTTCGACTCGTGTCCCTCGCCACGGCGCGCCCGGTCGAAGGCCTTCTGGATCGCCAGCGCCGCGTGAGCGGCATGTACCGGGGCGTCCTCGATCGGCTGCTCGAGCCCGAACGCCGCCACCACGCCCGTGCGACTGATCTCCTGGACCCGTCCCCCGAGGTTCTGGATCTTTTCCACGAAGATGTTGTCCGCGGCCGCGCTCGGGCGCCCGAAAGCGGCGAGCTCGCCCATCGAGGGGCGGACCACGTCGACGCGGAGGAACGTGACGCGGCGACGCTCCCACTTGACCGGCGACATCGGCGGAGCGGGCGCGCTGGGCTCGGCCGGCGTCGGGGCCGGATCGGCCGTGGGGCCCGGGCGTATCCCGTGGCGCTCCATGCGGTAGCGGAGCTTGTTGCGGCTCCACCCGAGCCGCTCCGCGGCCGCCGACACGTTCCATCCCGTCGCCTGGAGCGCCTCGATGACGGCAGCCCGCTCGTCCTCCTCGTCCGCTCTCACCGGACGCACGGGCCGATCAGGACGCGGGCTCGCGAGCGACCGCGAGGAGTGCGGCAGCGGCAGGGCCAGTAGCTCCGGGGTGATCTGCGGCGAGTCGGCGAAGGCCACCGCGTGCTCGATCGCGCTGACCAGCTCCCGGACGTTGCCGGGCCAGTCGTGGGCCAGGAGCGCGGCTCGCGCTTCCGGCGTCAAGGTGAACGAGAACTTGTCCTCCACCCCCGCCCCGGCGAGGAAGCTCTCGGCCAGCAGGATGATGTCGTCTCCCCGCTCCCGCAGCGGGGGCAGCAGCAGCGTCACCGTGTTGAGCCGGTAGTAGAGGTCCCGGCGGAAGCGACGCTCCGGGTTCGCCACCCTGACGTCCTCATTGGTCGCTGCGATGATCCACGTGTCGACCTTCTCGCTGCGGGACGCTCCGAGAGGCCACACCTCCCCCTGCTCGACGACCTTGAGGAGCTTGGTCTGCACGGCCTCCGGTAGCACGCCCAGCTCGTCGAGGAAGATGATGCCGCCGTGAGCGTGCTGGAAATAGCCGTCCCGCCTCTCGGCGGTCGTGTAGATCCCCTTCCGCGTGCCGAACAGGAGTGCCTCGGCGAGGTTCTCCGGGATCGTCGCGCAGCTCACGTCGACGAAGGGGCTCTTCGCGCGCGGCCCTCGCCGGGCCAGCACCCGGGCCAGGTGCCCCTTGCCGGTGCCGGTCTCCCCCAGGATGAGTACGGCGGGAGGGCGACCCGGCCGCGCGTGAAGCCGGGTGAGAAGGGCGGAGACCTTCTCGCGGAGCGCAAGCATCCCGGGGCTGGTACCTGGCAGATCGTCACTGAGGTCCATCGCTCGTCCCCCCCTTGATCGATCGAGAACCACCACCACCACCACTCCCCAAGGGGCTCAAGGACCTTCGAATACGCCACTTGGGCGCCCAACACAAGCCGCACCGGGGATTCTGTGCAAGCGGGGAACCAGATCGGGATCCAACTCGTACTGCGGCCGAGTGACCACCACCACCAGCGCCTGATCGGGCCGGCCACCTCCGACAAGTGCCCGAATTCGCTTGTGATCGCGCGTGGCACTTCGCTTGCCCTTCCCATGGCTCTGAGAGGAGGAGTGCCATGACGACCACCATGAGAGCACCGCTGGATCGCCGGCCCGTCGGACTCCGCGAGCTCCGCCCCGTGCGCACGCTGGCCGGCCGGCTGGCCCGCGCAGGGCTCCGACCCAACCATGTCTCGCTGCTCGGCGTGGCCTTCTCCGCGCTCTCCGCAGCGTGCTTCCTGGCCGTCCCCTCGGCCGAACCCACCGGCCGCGCTCTGCTCTTCCTGGGAGGAGCTGGCTTCATCCCGCTGCGCGGCCTGTGCAACCTGTGTGACGGGCTGATGGCGATCGAGGGGGGACTCCGGTCGAGATCCGGCGAGATCTTCAACGACCTCCCCGACCGGTTCTCCGACTCGCTCGTGCTCGTCTCGGCGGGATACGCGCTGCCAGCCACCGTCTGGGCACCCGGCCTGGGCTGGCTGGCCGCCCTGCTCGCCGCGCTCACCGCGTACGTGCGCGTGCTGGGAGCGGCGGTGTGTGCCGGTCAGCAGTTCGGCGGCCCGATGGCCAAGACGCATCGCATGGTGGTGCTCGCGCTCGCGTCGACGGCGGCGGCGGGCGAATCGCTCCTCGGGCTCCCGACGCGCGCGCTCGCCCTCGGGCTCACGGTGATCGCGGTCGGCTGTACGGTCACGATCGTCCGCCGGACCGCCCGCATCATCGCCGTGCTGGAGGCCGCGTGAGCCCCGCGGTGGCCGCCGTCATCGCCGGCGTGATCCGGCAGCTCACCGGGGCCACCGTGCGCTGGGTCGGTGATCGGCCGGATCCCGGTCCGCGCGTGTACTTCGGCAACCACACCAGCCATCTCGACGCCGTGCTCGTGTGGGCCGCGCTGCCGGTCGAGATCCGACGGCACGCCCGTCCGGTGGCCGCCCGTGACTACTGGGATCGCCCCCACCTCGCCCGCCGGTTGCTGATCCACCTCGCGAAGGCGGTGCTGATCGAGCGCGACAACGCGGACATGGCCGCGCGTGAGCGGCAGACGGAGCGCATGCTCGCCGCGATGGGCGAGCGTGGGTCGCTCATCCTCTTCCCAGAAGGCACGCGCGGCACCGGCGCCGAGATCACCCCGTTCAAGAGCGGGCTCTACCACCTCGCCCGACGGCGGCCTGGGCTCGAGCTGGTGCCGGTCCATCTCCACGACGTCCATCGCCTCCTGCCCCGCGGGGCTGTCCTGCCGGTCCCCGTGAGCTGCGCGGTCACCTTCGGGCCGCGCATGACGCTGGGGTCGGACGAGGGTCGCGATCCCTTCCTGGCCCGGGCGCGGGAGGCCGTGCGCCTGCTGGCAGCGGGCTGACCATGGACCGGGAGCTGGCCACCATCGTCGTGGGGACCGCCGGCGTCCTGATCGTCGCCACGGGGGTCGGGCTCGTGCTCGACCGCACGGTCGCGAGCTCCGAGACGCGCGCCGTCGTCGACAACATGAACGCACGCCTCCGCGGGTGGTGGGTGATGTGCCTGACCTTCCTCGCATCCATGCTGACCGGCGGGGCCGGCTCCGTCGCGCTCTTCGCCCTGATCTCCGCGCTGGCACTGCGCGAGTTCGTGACGCTGACGCCGACGCTTCGCGCCGATCACGGTGCGCTGTGCTGGGTGTTCTGGGGCTTCCTTCCGCTGCAGTACGGCCTGGTCGCGGTCGGCGCGCTCGACCTCCTCACCACCGCGATCCCGGTCGGAGCCGTCCTCGTGCTGGGGCTGCAGAGCGCGACGGCAGGCGACACCACGCGCTTCCTCGAGCGGACCGCCGATCTCCTCTGGGGCCTGCTGGTGTGCGTGTACGCCGTCAGTCATGTGCCGGCCCTCCTGGATCTGAGGATCGCGGGCTACGAGGGACAGAACCTCAAGCTGATCGTCTTCTTCGTGGTCGTCGTCCAGGGCAGCGACGTCCTGCAGTACGTCGCGGGCAAGTGCGCGGGGCGGACCGCGATCGCCCCTACGATCAGCCCGGGCAAGACGTGGGAGGGCTTCCTGGGCGGGATCATCGGCGCGACCCTGATCGGCACGGGCCTGTGGTGGGCCACACCCTTCGCGCCGTGGGAAGCCGCGGCGCTCTCGCTCATGCTCACCCTGCTGGGCTTCGCGGGCGGGCTCGTCATGTCGGCGGTCAAGCGCGATCGGGGCGTCAAGGACTACGGCACGCTGATACGGGGACACGGCGGCGTGCTCGACCGGATCGATTCGATCTGCTTTGCGGCCCCGGTGTTCTTCCACGTCACCCGCTGGCTCGTGGCGAGGTAGCCCGGTGATGCGGTGGCGACTCTGGCGATACTCGCGATGGGACGCTCGGCTCCTCGTGGCGTCGGCGCTGCAGACGGCGCTGAACGTCTGGCTGGCGCGGACCTGGGACCGCCGGGACTGGGGCGAACTCCTCTGGCTCTGGCCGCTCGGCACCGTGCTCTTCTGGTACAACACGGTGGTCGTCACCCACAACTTCCTCCACACGCCCTGGTTCGCGTGGCCGGCGCTCAACCGAGCCTACGCGGCGCTGGACTCGATCAACCTGGGCGTGCCGGTGACCCTGTGCCGTGTCCATCACCTGAACCATCACCGTCACGCCAACGACCCGCCGGATCGATTCGGCCGGACCCGCGATCACTCCTCGACCTTCCGGTTCGGCGTCGACGGACGGCCGGAGCGTGGGTTGACCTACGCGCTGCTCGGCCTCTTCCGGTGCGGGACCGCCGAGGCGTGGCGGGAGGCGCTGAGCGGGGACGAGCGGCACCGGCTCCTGACCGAGCTGGGCGCGTGCGGCGCCGGCCTCGCCGTCTACCTCGCGCTCGCCCCGGGGTTCGTCGTGCTGTACCTGATCCCGGTCTTCTACGCGGGCGCCGTGCTCGGCGTCGTGACCAACTACCGCCAGCACGGCGGCCACCGTGCCGGGCCGTCACCCAACGCGGTCAGCGGCTACGGGCGCCTGTACAACTGGCTCTGCTGCAACGAGGGCTATCACCGGGAGCACCATCGGCGGCCGGGGGTGCACTGGACGGCCCGGCCTGCGCTGCGAGAGGAGACGACGCCATGACCCGGCCCCTCCTCCGATCGCTCCTCGCCATCGCGATCGAGCTGGGCCTCGTGGCCGGATGCTGCTGTCTGGATCGGCGTGCACCGGTCGTACCCGCGGCGCACGCGGCGGGTGGGGCTCACGCCGAGCCGGCCGGGAGCTGAGCCGGCCGCCGAGGCGCGGCGGCCCCGAGCGTCCACGCGCCCGCCGGCCCGAGGTCCCCGGCAGCGCCCGGGCGCGGTAGGATCGGGGGCATGTGTCTGCTCCTGGCCTTGCTCCTCGTGCCGGCCCTCATCGAGACCGCCTCGGCAGAGACGCCCGTCGAGACCGCGCGCGGGCTGCTGCGTCAGTACCAGGAGGATCCCTCGCGCATCGACCGCGCGCGCGATCTGCTGGAGGCCGCGGTGGCCAAGGGAGCGGGCAACGATGTGCCGACGCTCCTGGCCCTCACCCGCGCGTGGTTTCTCTACGGCGAGGAGCGGGCCAAGACCGACGAGGCGAAGATCGCGGCCTACGAGCGGGCCCGCGACGTGGCCAGGCGGGCGGTCGAGCTGGCCCCGAAGGACCCGGACGCCCACCTCTGGTACGCGATCACCCTCGGCACCTGGTCGCAGGCCAAGGGGCTGCTGCACTCGGCGCTCGCCCTGCGCGACCTCCGCAAGGAGGTCGACGTGGTGCTGCAGCTCGACCCGAAGAACATCGAGGCGCACGTCATGGCCGGCAGCATCGCGCGTGAGCTTCCGATCCTGCTCGGCGGGGATCGCAGGGAAGCCGAGGAGCACTTCAAGACCGCGCAGCGGCTGGATCCGCGGCTGACCGGGGTGCGCATCGAGCTGGCGCAGCTCTACATCGACCAGGGCCGCTACGCCGAGGCCCGGCAGCAGCTGCAGTCGGTGCTGACCGAGAAGGCGCCCACCGACCGCCCGCGGTGGACCGTCAAGGAGGTACCGAAGGCGCGCCAGATGCTCGAGTCCATCCGCGACAAGCCCTGACCCCTCTCACCGGAAGGAAACCGCCCATGCGCTTCTCGATCTGCGTGATGGCCGACGTCGACGAGATCGGCTTCTTCAGCCACGCCGAGGCCCTCGGCTACGACTCGGTCTGGGTCACCGACAGCCAGATGCTGTTCTCGGACTGCTACGCGGTGCTCGCCCTCGCTGCCCAGCAGACCCGCCGGATCCGGCTCGGGCCGGGCGTGGCCATCTGCGGCACCCGGATCCCCCCGGTGCACGTGGCCGCGATGGCCACCCTGAACCGGCTGGCTCCGGGGCGGGTCCACCTGGGGGTGGGCACCGGCAACACCGCCACCCGCAGCATGGGGCAGCCCCCGATGCGCATCGCGGAGTACGCCGAGCACCTGCGGGTGCTCCGCGGGCTGCTGCGCGGCGAGGCGGTCGACTACGCCGAGCGGGGGGTGCGGCGCCCGATCAAGATGCTGATCCGCGAGAAGAAGTACATGAGCCTCGAGCCGAGCATCCCGCTCTACGTCTCCGCGTTCGGGCCGCGCGCGATGGAGCTGGCCGGTGAGTACGGCGACGGAGTGGTGTTCGCGATCCCGCCCCGCGGGATCGCGCCCGCCGAGGCGCTCGCCCGGTGCCGCGCGGGCGCCGCGCGCGCGGGCCGAGCCCTGTCGGACGGCTTCCACACCTGCGCGCTCACCAACATCGTGCTGCTCGACCCGGGCGAGCCGGCCGACTCCGAGCGGGTGATCCGCACCGTCGGGCCCAACGTGATGGCCAGTGTGTACTACTTCTACGACGCGGTGCATGAGCGCGGGATCGAGCCGCCGCCGTTCCTCCGGCGCATGTGGAGTCGGTACTGCGCGCTGGTGGAGACGGTCCCCCGCGGGCACCGGCACTTCCGGACTCACGAGGGTCACTACACCTACCTGCACCAGGGAGAGGCCGAGCTCATCGACGCCGAGCTGGTGCGCGCCACCTGTCTGGTCGGCGAGGCCGACGAGCTGATCGAGCGGATCCGCGAGCTGGAGCGGGGCGGCCTGCGGGAGCTGATGTTCGCCACCGGCGTCGACGAGAAGTGGCGCTTCAGCCAGGAGTTCGCGCGGCGGGTGATGGCGCGGTACTAACGCGTGACAGGCCCGGGGTCCTGCGCTAGACTCGGCGCGCGCAAGTCGGGCTCCGCGGCCGATTCCGGCCCGGCCCGCCATGGTCGCGAGCCGTCCGGTACCCGTACTCACTGAAGGAGGGGCACGCATGCGGATTCTCCGTCTCGCCGCGGTCGTCGTCGTCCTACTGTTCGTCGCCGTCCAGCTGAGCCCAGGTGCCCGGGCCGCCGGACCGGTCACCGAGGTCCTGATCGGTGAGCTGCTCCCGCTCACCGGCAACTTCGCGAGCCTGGGCCAGCAGTACCTCTGGGCCGGCCAGACGGTGGAGGACATCGTCAACAACGACTACCCGGACCTGCAGGTGCCACTGGGGCCCGGCAAGGGCTTCCCCGGCCTCGGGGGAGCGAAGATGACGCTGGTGGTGCGGGACGACCAGAGCCGCGGTGATCAGGCCCGCGCCCTGGCCGAGCAGCTGATCACCGTGAACAAGGTCCATTGGCTCAACGGCGAGGGCACGAGCGGCAACACCTCGATCATCCAGCCCCTCGTCGACAGCTACGGCATCCCGATGAGCTGCCACGCCTGCGCCTCGCCGACGCTCACCGAGAAGGGCTTCAAGTGGTTCTGGCGCACAGGGCCCAACGACAGCACCATGGTGGCGAGCGTGTTCCAGTTCCTCAAGGAGTGGCCGGCCCACGGTGGGCCCAAGGACCTGAAGACCATCGCGCTCTTCACCTGCGATAACCTCTTCTGCCAGGACAACCGCAAGATCGCCGCCGATCTGGCCGAGAAAGGTGGCTACAAGATCGTCGCCGATCTCACCACCAAGACCGGCGCGACCACGCTGGCGTCCGAGGTGCAGCGGCTGCAGTCCGCCAACCCGGACGTGCTCTTCCTGGTGCAGTACCCCGCCGAGACCACGGTGTTCCAGGCAGATGCCAAGCGCGCCGGATTCATGCCCAAGGTGATCGCCACCAGCAACGGCGCCTACTCGGACCAGACGTGGCTCACCGCCCAGAAGGCGACCTCGGGCGCGGCGGGTTGGCTCGGGCGCGATCCGACCGCCATCGATCTCGCCAGCAAGAAGGCGTCCTGGAAGAAGGTCAACGAGATCTACAAGAAGTACAGCCGCGGCCAGGACATGGGCGAGCTGGCGATGCGGGAGATCACGGGCATGCTCTGGATGGCCGACACCATCAACCGGGCCAAGTCGGTGGAGCCGGCGGTGCTGGCCAAGGCGGCCGCCGAGACCGACATGAAGCCTGACCAGATGATCATCGACTACAAGGGCATCAAGTTCGACGCCAACCGTCAGAACGTGCTGGCGACCGGCGTGGTGACCCAGATCGGCTGGGACGACGAGAAGCACACGATCTGGCCCTGGGACCTGGCGGCCCAGTCCGGCTTCAAGCCCATCTTCCCCTCGCCGAGCTGGCAGGAGCGGGAGACCCGGAGCAAGAAGTAGCCGCGCGGCGTGACGCTCTTTCTCCAGGCAGTGGCCGACGGGCTCCAGATGGGGCTGCTCTACGCCCTCGTGGCGGTGGGGCTCGCCATCATCTGGGGCCTGATGGAGATGATCAACTTCGCCCACGGCGAGTTCATGATGCTCGGGATGTTCGGGGCCTGGGGCCTGAGCGTGGCGCTGGGCTGGGACCCGCTCGTCTCCATGGTTCCGATCGCGGTGCTGATGTACGGAGGCGGCGTGCTCGTCTATCGCCTGCTCATGCGGCGGGTCCAGCGCGGCGAGGTCTTCACCCAGATCTTCGCCACCGTGGGCCTCTTCTTCTTCGTGCAGAACGGCGTGGTCGCACTGTTCACCAGCGACTATCGCTTCGTCGAGAAGAGCCTCCTCACCAGCCTCAGCGGGGCCAACCTCACCTTCGGTGGCCTCCGCGTCGGGATCCCGCTGCTGGTGGGCGGGCTGATCGCGCTGGCCCTCTTCCTCGTCCTCTACTTGCTGATCGACCGCACCGACTTCGGGCTCGCGATGCAGGCCACGGCCGAGGACCGTGACGCCGCGATGCTGGTCGGCATCCGCCCCCAGCGGATGTACGCGGTCGCGTGGGGGCTCGGCACCGCGCTCGTGGCGGTGGCGGGCGTCATCCTCGCCAACTTCTTCTCGGTGTATCCGCAGGCCGGCCTGTCGTTCACGGTGCTGGCCTACGCGATCGTGGCGCTCGGCGGGTTCGGCTCCATCCTCGGCACGTTGCTGGCCGCGCTGCTGGTGGGCGTGGTCCAGAGCGTCACCGCGGCGTACCTACCGCCCGCGTTCAAGGATGCCTTCGTCTTCGCGTCCTACATCCTGATCGGCCTGTTCCGGCCGCAGGGTCTTTTTGGCCGCTTCTAGGCCGCCGGCCCGCGCCGGCCTCGTCCGGTCGGTCGTCGCCGCGGCGGCGATCACCGTCGCGCTCCTCTACCCGATCCCCTTCGAGTGGGGCGGCTACATCTACTACGAGACGGTCGGCTTCCTGGTGCTGCTCACCGCCATGCTCGGGATCGGCTGGAACATCATCGGGGGCCTGGCGGGACAGTTCGACTTCGGTCCCAGCATCTTCTTCGCGATAGGCGCCTACACCGCCGCGCTCCTGTCCATCCACCTCGGCTGGAACGCCTGGCTCGCCCTGCTCGGGGCGGTGGTGGTCTCGATGGCGCTCTGCGCCGCCCTGACCTACCCCGTCACCCGGCTGCGCGGCCACTACTTCGCGATCGCCACCGTGGCGATGTGGATGATCGCCCAGCCCATCGGCGCCACCTGGTCGTTCATCAACGGCAGCCAGGGGCTCTTCATCCCGGTGGCGGCGGGCGGCGGGTTCGTGCACGGCCTGCTCACGATGGAGTTCCCGGGACGGGGCAAGGGCCTCGGCTTCTACTACCTCTGCCTGCTGCTCTTCGTGGTCATCCTGCTCGGGGCCCGCGCGATCGAGCGCTCCAAGCTCGGCTTCTACTTCCGCGCGGTGCGCGACGACCAGGACGGCGCCGAGGCCATCGGCATCGACAGCCGGCTCTACAAGGTGATCGCCCGCTGCCTGATGGCCGCGATCTTCGCGGCCGGCGGCACCCTCTACGGGTTCTGGGCCCTCGCGGTCTTCCCGGACCAGGTCCTCGAGGTCAACTGGAACATCCTCCCGATGATGGCCGCGGTGGTGGGCGGCCTGGGACGGCTGTGGGGCCCAGTGATCGGCGCGGTCATCCTGATCCCGATCTCGCAGCTCATGACCGCCACCCTCGGCGCGGGCCCGCTCGCCGGCCGCGGTATCGACCTGATCATCTACGGCGCGGTCATCATGCTGATCGCGGGCTGGCGCCCGAACGGGCTGCTCTCGCTGCCGTGGGCGGAGTGGGCCGCCCGCTTCCGCAGGCGCCCGGCCGCGCGGCCAGCGGGGAGCTGACGCGATGGCCGCGCTCCTGCAGGTCGAGCGGTGCACCAAGCGGTTCGGCGGCCTCGTGGCCAATCGCGACGTCTCGCTCGCCATCGAGCCCGGGGAGATCGTCGGCCTCATCGGCCCCAACGGGGCCGGCAAGACCACCCTCTTCAACTGCATCAGCGGAGCGCTGCACCCCGACGAGGGCCGGATCACGCTGAACGGAGCCGACATCTCGCGGGCCCGGCCCGAGCGCGTCTGCCACCTGGGCGTCGCACGAACCTGGCAGGTCGTGCGGAGCTTCGGGCGCATGACGGTGCTCGAGAACGTGATCTGCGGAGCGCTGCAGCGGTCGAACCGGATGGGCCCGGCGCGGGCCCGGGCGCTCGAGCTGCTCGAGTTCACCGGCCTCGCCGGCAAGGAGGACGTGGTGGCGGCGGCTCTCACCCTCGCCGACAAGAAGCGCCTCGAGATCACCCGGGCGCTCGCCACCGGTCCCCGCCTGCTCCTGCTCGACGAGGCGATGTCGGGGCTGACCCCGTTCGAGACCACCGCGGCGGTCGAGCTGGTGCGCCGCATCCACCGGGATCTTCACCTGGCCATCTGCGTGGTCGAGCACGTGATGGAGGTGGTGATGCCGCTCTCGCACCGCGTGATCGTGCTCGACCACGGCGAGAAGCTGACCGAGGGGCCGCCGGCCGAGGTGGCCCGCGACGAGCGCGTGATCACCGCGTACCTGGGAGACCGTTACCGTGGCCGCGCCTAGCTCCCCGTCACCGCCGGGCGCGGTCCTGCTTTCGGTCCGCGACGCTCACGTGGCCTACGGCGGCGGTGTGGTCGCCCTGCACGGCGTGTCGGTCGAGGTCCGAGCCGGCGAGGCGGTAGCCCTGGTGGGTGCCAACGGAGCCGGCAAGACCACACTGCTCAAGACGATCGCCGGGCTGCTGTCGCCCCGGAGCGGGGAGATCTGGTTCGACGGCCGGCGCATCGACCGGATCGAGGCGCCAGAGCGCGTGGGGCTGGGCATCGCGCTCGTGCCGGAGGGCCGCCGCCTCTTCAGCCGCCTGTCGGTCGCCGAGAACTTGCGCCTCGGCACCTTTCGCGACCGCGATCCGAAGCGCCGGGCCGAGATGCTCGAGCGCGTCTTCGGCCTGTTCCCGGTCCTGCGGCAGCGCATGGATCAGCGTGCCGGCACCCTCTCCGGCGGCGAGGGGCAGATGCTCTCGATCGCGCGGGCCCTCATGTCGCGCCCGCGCTTCCTGATGCTGGACGAGCCGAGCCTCGGGATCATGCCGCGCATCGTGGACTCGATCCTCGACGTGCTCCAGACGCTCCACCGCCAGGAGGGGCTGACCGTGTTGCTGGTGGAGCAGAACGTGCCCGCCGCGCTCGCGGCGGCCGAGCGGGGCTACGTGCTCCAGACCGGGCGCATCGTGGCCGAGGGCACGAGCCAGTCGCTGCTCGACAGCGACCTCGTGCGGCGGGCCTATCTCGGGATGTAGGGCGGCGGGGCGCTACCGCAGCTCGATGCCGAAGTGCCGCTTGAAGCGGGCGTTGTACTCCTCGTCGGTCAGCTCGCCGCCCATGGCCACCCACTCCTCGTCGCTCATCCGCGCCCGGCCGGCCGCCAGCCCCTCGGCGTCGGCGCCCACGAGATAGCGGAGCCGCGGGCGGTCGGTCGTCACCGCCTCGAAGATCACCTCGGCGACCGTCTCGGCGCGGCCCGGATTGCGGAACCCGGCCGCGAAGAGCTTGCCGTTGCGTCGCATGATCTGCCGATACGGGGAGGTCTTGTCGAACCGGGTGGCGGCGGCGGAGTTCTCGAAGATCGCAGTCTGGATGACGCCCGGCTCGATGATGGCGACCCGGATCCCGAAGGCGGCCACCTCGTGGGCGAGCGCCTCGCTGGCCGCCGACAGCGCGTGCTTCGACGCCGAGTAGGCGATCTGGTTGGGCGTGGCCACCCGTCCCGCGATCGAGGTCACGTTGACGATGCAGCCGCTCCGCCGCTCGCGCATGGAGGGCAGGACCGCCTTGATGGCCCGGATCGGGCCCCAGTAGTTGGCCTCGAACATCGCGCGGTGCTCGTCCTCCGGCGTGAGCTCGAGCGGCGTCGCCCCGCCGATGCCCGCATTGTTGACGAGCACGTCGATGGGCCCGTCCGCCGCGACCGTGTCGGCCACCGCGCGGTCGATCGAGTCCTGGCGGGTGACGTCGAGCTCCCGCACGACGAGGGGCAGCCTCTCCTCGTGCGCCGCCGCCTCGAGCGGCCCGGCCTTGGCCCGGTTGCGCATGGTCGCGACGACTCGGTGGCCGCGGCGGGCGAAGTGGAGCGCGGTGGCGAACCCGATGCCGGTGCTGGTGCCGGTGACGAGGGTGACGGGCATGACGTGGGCTCCTCCGGGCGCGAATGCTGCCCCCGGAGGAGCCCGCCGTCAAGGGCGGAGCAGTGTCAGGACGAGGCGCTCTTCTCCCCAGGCTCGGAGGAGCGCGGCGCTGCCGAGCAGCCCGCTTAGTGAGCAGGGCTTCCGGAGGGGTTGCCGGAAACTGTCAGGCGGAGATTCGCGTGCTCGTCCACGACGGCCGCCCAGCCGGGGTGCACGAGCGTGCTCGCGTCGTGCTCCTCGATGACCGCGGGGCCATCGATGACATTGCCGCGCAGGAGCTTGCCGCGGTCGAGCACCCGGGTCGGGAGAAAGCCACCCGCCTCGGCGAACCAGACATCGCGATGCCCCTTCATCGCGGGCGTGGCCGCGGGACCGCCCTCGGCGAGCGGCGTGCGCCGCGGCCGTGGCGTCATCCCGATCGCGGCGAGCCGCACGTTCACGAGCTCCACGGCGTCTTCCGGCGCGGCGTAGCCGTAGGCGCGCTCGTGCATGGCGTGGAACTCGTCGCGCAGCCGCACCACCTCGTCGGCCGACAGCGGACCGGGCGGGACGGTCACCGAGAGCTCGAACGACTGGCC
>Ga0187773_10000213_pt1 | contig 24511 bp, 23 predicted proteins | sample 0216_BV02_MP05_1_FD_133133 | JGI IMG/M metagenome (GOLD analysis project Ga0187773, IMG submission 133133) | Tropical peat soil microbial communities from peatlands in Department of Meta, Colombia - 0216_BV02_MP05_10_MG | ecosystem: Environmental > Terrestrial > Soil > Wetlands > Peat | place...
ATGCTCCAGCAACCCAGCTCGGTCTCGTTGCGGGAGAGCGCCAAGGTCCCGAGCCCGGGCAGGACCTCCTCCTCCAGATGTCGAATGACGCCCCGATCCCGGTAGAAGCGCGAGATCGGGATCCGGCAGAGCCCGTCGAGGACCGCCCACTCCTCCGCGTGCGCGTCGAGATGGGCACGGTACCCGGCGAGGCCCGGCAACCCGATCTCCTTGATCCGCCGGGCCAGCCGCCGGTAGACGCGCTTGCGGACCTTCCGGAAGCCCGGCCAGCGCATCCCGAGCCTGGGCAGGCACCACTGGAGAAACCGGACACCCTCGGGGTCCTGCACCACGAGCGGGTCGGACGCCGGCCGCCCCTGCGGAGCGCCACAAACAGTCAGATCTTTCGCCGTCACGACGCGGCGAGGTCCGATACGTGGACCCAGGCCGGCCTGTCCCGGACAGTTCCAAGGATCTCGAATACACGCCGAGGAGTTCCGAGATCGGACCACACGACCCGCGGAACGGCGGCCGCCGCCAGGAATGGTGGGCACGGCTCGAGGACCGCGTGTGAGAAATTCATCCTCGGCATCAAGGCATAGGCCTGATGGAGCGCCCAGGCCTCCTCGTCGGTCCCGAGGAAGGCCCTCGCCCGCCGGAGCCGCTCGTTCACCTCTGGGACGGCCTCCCGACCGGCGCGGAGGAAGATGTCCACCTTGCCCACGAGGATGAAGGTGTTCCACAGACAGCCGGCCTCGAAACAGACGCGGGCCTGCTCCTCGGACGGCTTCTCCCAGAAGCGGCGAACATCCCAGATGCCCGAGTCTACCGTCGAGCCGAGCGGGCGTCCGAGCTCGATCCACCCATACTCCACCTCGGGGTGGCTCGCCCGAGCGCCGACGAGCACCAGCCGGTCGGGGTGTGCGTCCACCCACGCGGCGACCTGCACGATGCCTTCCATGAGCGTGGCCGGCTCCGAAACGAAGTGATCGGAGGGGAACACCGCCACCGTCGCACCGGGATCCCGTCGCGCGATCCAGTGAACCGGATAGAGGACCCCGGCCGCGGTGCCGCGGTCCGCCGGCTGGACCAGCACGTGCGGGGGCTCCGGCCCCGCCCACGACGCGCCGAAGTACGGGGCATGACTGCGCACCGTGACGACCGCCGTCCGGGCCGACGGGATCGCGAGGGCCACGCGATCGAGCGTTTGCCGCAGCAGTGTCCGCTCGCCGAGAACCGGGACGTACTGCTTCGGACGATCGTCACCGCAGATCCGCTGAGACAGGCCCTTCAGCCTGGTTCCCTCGCCCCCCGCCAACACGACGCCCCAGAGCCGATTGCTCATCTCCCGCTCCGATACCACCGCACCGGCAGCACTGCGCGTGCCAGCCGGGCGCTGCCCGCCCATCGAGCGATATCTCGTGTCGTCTCGGCGTCTTCCAGCCAGCCGACCGCGGTCGCGCTGTCCAGGATGAGGCATGCCCGCCACAGGTGGGACACGTCTGCCGGGACCTGGCTCATCTCTGGACTGGTAACTTCAGGTCGCAGGCGGTTCGCAGGAGGCATGGAGCTTGCTCGCCTTCATGACGTGGTCCTGGCCGCGAACCTCGGGTTCCCTCGCATCGGACAGAACCGCGAGCTGAAAGCAGCGCTCGAGCGGTACTGGTCCGCAGAGTCGAGCGCCGACGACCTGCTGGCCGCCGGGCGCGCGATCCGCAGGAGGAGCTGGGCGTGTCAGACGCTCGGCGGCCTCGATCACGTCCCGTGCAACGACTTCTCGCTCTACGACCACGTGCTGGACATGGCGGTCACGGTCGGAGCCGTTCCCGAGCGGTACCGGCGGGTCGAAGCCGACGGTGGCAGTCTCGCGGTTTACTTTGCGATGGCCCGGGGCGGCCGGTCGGGGCCGGAGGCCGACCCCGGTACCCGAGAGCTGCCGGCGCTCCGGATGACGAAGTGGTTCGACACGAACTACCACTACCTGGTGCCGGAGCTCAGGGTCGACCAGGAGTTCGCGCTGGCATCGACCAAGCCGATCGACGAGCTCCGGGAGGCCAAGGCCGACGGGGTCCCCGTCCGGCCCACTCTGCTGGGCCCGGTATCCTTCCTGCTGCTGGCCGCTGGCCCGGAGGGAGAGCGAGTGTCGCTCGGTCTGCTCGATGGCCTCCTCCCGGTCTACGAGGCTCTGCTTGGCCAGCTGGCCGCGGCGGGCGCGGAGTGGGTCCAGCTGGATGAGCCGTGCCTCGCGCTCGATCTGGCCGCGTCCACGCTCCGCGCCTACGAGACGGCCTACGGGCGGCTCGCACGGGCTGCCCCCACGCCTCGCCGGCTCGTGGCCACCTACTTCGGAGGGCTGAGGACGAACCTGTCGCACGCCCTCCGCCTCCCCGTGAACGCCCTTCACCTCGATCTGGTGCGCGCCCCCGAGCAACTGGAGGCCGCGCTGGGCACCGTGCCCAGGACGCTCTCGCTCTCCCTCGGCCTCGTCGACGGACGAAACGTCTGGCGCACCGATCTCGATCGCGCTCTGGCAATCCTCGAGAGGGCCATCGACCGGCTCGGCCCGGACCGCGTGCAGGTGGCCCCGTCCTGCTCGCTCCTGCACTGCCCGCTGGATATCGACCTCGAGGCCGGGCTCGACCCCGAGATCCGGCGCGGGATGGCGTTCGCCCTGCAGAAGGTCCAGGAGCTGTCGATCCTCGTCCGCGCCGTCCGGTACGGCCGCGAGGCGGTCGCGGACGTTCTCGCCGAGAGCCGGCAGGCGCTCCTGTCGAGAGCGGGCTCGTCCCGTCGAATCGACCACGCCGTTCGGGCCCGGGCCGCCGACCTGTCGAGCACCAGCCTGCGGCGGAGCGTCTGCCGCGAGGAGCGTCGACGGTGCCAGCACGAGGTCTTGCGCCTGCCGCGATGGCCCACGACAACGATCGGATCCCTTCCCCAGACCCCGGATGTGCGCCGCGCCCGGCAGCGGGTGCAGTCGGAGGCCTGGACGCCCGATCAGTACGAGCAGTTCGTCCGCGGCGAGATCGAGGCAGCCATCCGACTGCAGGAGGAGCTCGGCCTAGACGTCCTCGTTCACGGGGAGTTCGAGCGAAGCGACATGGTGGAGTACTTCGCCGGCGAGCTGAACGGATTCACCCTGACCCGGCACGGCTGGGTCCAGAGCTACGGCTCTCGCTGCGTCCGGCCGCCGATCCTGTACGGCGACGTGTCGCGCCGCGGCGCGATCACCACGCGGTGGGCGCGCTTCGCGCAATCGCTCACCGACCGGCCGGTCAAGGGCATGCTCACCGGGCCGGTGACGATGCTGCAGTGGTCCTTCGCGCGCGACGATCAGCCGCGCTGGCTCACATGCCGGCAGATCGCTCTCGCCCTGCGCGACGAGGTCGCGGATCTGGAGGCCGCCGGGCTCCGGGTGATCCAGATCGACGAACCCGCCCTTCGAGAAGGGCTCCCGCTCCACGAGGGCGATCATCGCGAGTACCTGATCTGGGCGGTCGAGGGCTTCCGCCTGGCTTCCTCGGGCGCCCGGCCCGACACGCAGATCCACACGCACATGTGCTACTCGGACTTCGAAGGCATAGTCGAGGCCATCGCCGAGATGGACGCCGACGTCCTGCTGGTGGAGGGCGCCCGCTCGGGCATGCGCATCCTGGACATCCTCCGGCAGGGCGCCTATCCAGGCGACGTGGGGCCCGGCGTGTACGACGTCCATTCTCCCCGGGTGCCGAGCGCGGGCGAGGTCGAGACGCGGCTCCGCGAGGCCGAGCGAGCCTTCCCGGCCGATCGGCTCTGGGTCAATCCAGATTGCGGCCTGAAGACCAGGCGATGGGAAGAGGTGCGGCCGGCGCTGGCGGCTATTGTCGCGGCCGCCCGACGACTGCGCGTGGAGGCCGCTGAGAGGAGTGCCTAAGTGTGGCGACAGCTCCCCGGCTGAGGCAGCCGCATCCCCGAGCCCAGCCGGATGGCTCGCCGCAACTCCGTGACCCGACACGGTTCCGCCGTGGCATCGAGCTTGCTCCCCGGAGGCTGGAGGAGCGGATCCGGGGATGGCGCGCAAGCCGGTGGTCCTGGTGACCGGCGCGGGGGGCGAGGTCGGGCACGGCCTGATCCAGCACCTCGCGAACCTGGGCCGCTACGATGTCCTGGCCCTCGATGTGCGGGCGATGGACGAGGAGGTGGCCCGGCACTGCGTGGCGGCCCGCGTCGGCGACATCCTCGACCGTCACCTGCTGGACCGGCTGCGGAGCGAGTTCGAGATCTCGGTGGTCTTTCATCTGGCGGCGCTCCTGTCCACGCGGGCGGAGTTCATCCCGGAAACGGCCCACGAGGTGAACGTCCAGGGCACCCTGAATCTCCTCCGACTCGCGGTGGACGAGGCCCGCTCGCTCGGCCACCCGGTCAAGTTCCTGTTCCCGAGCTCGATCGCGGTGTATGGGCTGCCGGATCTCGACACGAAGCGGGCCGCCGGCCGTGTGGCCGAATCGGCCTGGCTCACGCCCATCACGATGTACGGGTGCAACAAGCTCTACTGCGAGCACCTGGGCCGCTACTTCGCTCGCCACTATCGCCAGCTGGCGGCCGGCGAGCCGAGCGGCGTCGACTTCCGCGCGATTCGCTTTCCCGGACTGATCTCGGCCTTCACGGTACCGAGCGGCGGCACGAGCGACTACGCGCCGGAGATGATCCACGCGGCCGCTCAGGGGCGCCCCTACGCCTGCTTCGTCCGTGCGGACACCCGAATCCCATTCATGGCCATGCCCGACGCGGTCGGCGCCCTGATGGCTTTGCTCGAGACGCCCGCCGATGCCCTGACGAACTCCGTCTACAACGTGGCGGCCTTCAGCCTCAGCGCCGGAGAGCTGGCCGACCTGGTGCGCCGCGAGTTCCCGGGGGAGTGGATCACGTTCGAGCCGGACCGGCGCCGCCAGGCCATCGTCGACTCGTGGCCCGAGGACATCGACGACACGCGGGCCCGGGAGGGCTGGGGCTTCCGACCGGCCTACGACCTCCGGCGCACATTCGAGGAGTACCTCACGCCCAACATCACGCGGCGCTACGCCGCGCGCTGAGCGACCGGCTGCGTGCCGGCGGACGGAGACGAGCGATGTACGGTGAGATCAGGCAGCGGCTCCAGGCCGAGCTCGAGGCCATCCGGGAGGCCGGCCTCTGGAAGGCGGAGCGCCTCATCGAGGGGCCGCAGGGGGCCCGGGTCGCGGTCGCGGGCCGGGAAGTGCTCAACTTCTGTGCCAACAACTACCTCGGGCTGGCCAATGATCCGACGCTCATCCGAGCGGCCCAGGACGGCCTGGCCCGCTGGGGGTTCGGGCTGGCGAGCGTGCGATTCATCTGCGGCACCCAGACGATCCACAAGGAGCTGGAGACCGCCGTCGCGCGCTTCCTGGGGACCGAGGACGCCGTGCTCTACACCTCGTGCTTCGACGCCAACGGCGGCCTCTTCGAGACCCTGCTCGACGAGCCCGACGTGGTCATCTCGGACGCGCTGAACCACGCCTCGATCATCGACGGCATACGCCTGTGCCGCGCCCAGCGCCACCGCTACGCCCACGGCGACATGGCCGACCTCGAGCGCCTCCTCGGGGCCAGCCGGGAGGCGAGGACCCGACTGATCGTGACCGACGGCGTGTTCTCCATGGACGGCGACGTGGCGTCCCTGGCCTCGATCTGCGACCTGGCCGACCGGTACGACGCCCTCGTGATGGTGGACGACAGCCACGCGACGGGATTCTTCGGGCCCACGGGCCGTGGGACCCCCGAGCACTGCGGCGTGGCGCGGCGCGTGGACATCATCACCTCGACGCTCGGCAAGGCGCTCGGAGGCGCCAGCGGCGGATTCACGGCGAGCCGGGCCGAGATCACCGCGATGCTGCGCCAGCGCTCCCGACCCTACCTCTTCTCGAACACGCTGCCGCCGGCCCTCGTGTCGGCGGCCCTCGCCGGCCTGGCGCTCCTGTCCGGGTCGAGCGAGCGTCGCGATCGGCTCGCGGCCAACACGCGCTGGTTCCGGCGGGCAATGACCGAGGCGGGATTCGGGGTGAGGCCCGGCGAGCACCCGATCGTGGCCATCATGCTAGGCGACGCCCGGCTCGCTCACCGGATGGCGGCGGACCTGTTCGACGAGGGGATCTACGTCGTGGGCTTCTCCTATCCGGTGGTGCCGAAGGACCAGGCGCGCATCCGGGTCCAGATCAGCGCCGCCCACGAGCCGGCGCATCTCGAGCAGGCGGTGGCTGCCTTCGTCAAGGTCGGCCGGGCTCAGGGTGTGATCTGACCGGCCGCAAGGTCCGGCGATGGCCCGATCCCGCCCGACGCACAGCATGGAGTTCTTCGCCCCGAAGACCCCCGAAGGAGCGGCCCGGCTCCGACTCCTCTGGCCGGAGTTCGGAGCGCTGGCGCCGGCTTACCTCTCCGTCACGTGCTCGACCGACAAAGGCGGCCCGGCGCGCACGCTCCGGTCGGTCGAGGAGCTCCGCACGCACTTCGGGCCGGGCGTGGACATCGTCCCGCATCTCACCTGTGTCGGCTCGAGCCGCGAGAGCATGCGTCGCCTGCTCACCGCGTACCGCGGCCTCGACGTCCGTCACCTGGTTCTGATCCGCGGGGATCTCCCGCCCGGGATGCGCGAGTGGGCGGGGGAGTTTTCCCATGCCAGCGACCTATTGGCCTTCGTGCGCCGGGAGACGGGCGCCCACTTCCGGATCGAGGTCGCGGCTCATCCCGAGTTCCATCCAGACGCGCCAAGTGCCGACGTAGATCTGGCCAACTTCAAGCGCAAGGTAGAGACCGGCGCCTCCTCGGCGCTGACCCAGTACTTCTACAACGCGGACGCATACGCGCAGTTCGTCGACGCATGCGAGCGCATCGGCGTGACGCTGCCGATCGTCCCGGGCGTCATGCCCATCACGAGCTTCGAGCGCCTCGCCCGCTTCTCGGCCGCTGCCGGCGTGGAGATCCCCCGGTGGCTGCGCAAGCGGGTGGAGTCCCTCCCGGACGCCCGATCGGTGCAGGAGTTCGGCCTCGACGTCGTCACGCGCCTGTGCCAGCGGCTGCTCGAGCTGGGGGCGCCCGGCCTCCACTTCTACACGATGAACAGGCTCGAGCTCGTGCGTACGATCTGGACGCGGCTGGGCCTGGGGTGACGCGGGGCTGGCTCCGGAATGGTGAGCCCCCTGCGGTGGTCGGTCAGGGGTGCGTCCGGTCGGGCCGCATCAGCATGACGGGCGCACCGGCCTTCCTGACCAGCTGCTCGGCAACGCTGCCCAACAGGGCGCGGCGGACCGCGCCCCGCCCTTCCGTGGTCACGGCGATGAGGTCGGCCCCGAACGCTCGAGCCTCCTGGAGGATCTCGTCGACCGGGTCGCCGAAGCGCACCGCGCAGTCCACGCCGCCTATCGGCCCGAACTTCATCTTCACCGCGCGCAGATAGTCCAGCCCTTCAGCCTCGAGACGCGCCATCTCCTGGTCGGCGTAAGCGACCGTCCGCCCTTCCGCGCTCACGCGGTTCTCGGGCACCGGGGCGACCAGCACCAACCGCACCAGGGCTCCGTCTCCCCGCGCGATCGCGGACACGAGCGGCAGGATGGCCTCGGCGGCGCGCGATTGATCGAGCGGCACCAGCACTCTCTTCGCCATGATGGGCTCCTCCTCCGATCACTCGTCGATGCAACCGCTCAGCTGCCCGGACGCGGCGAGCGCCCGGATCGCGCGCTGCCGCGGAGCCTCGTAGTGGGCTCGGCATTCCTCCTCACGCCCACGCACGACACGCCGGCCGGTCAGGGCACCGCGCGTCTCGGTCACCACGGTGCGCTGGCCTTCCCCTCGGGCATCGGTATGGAAATAGACGACGACCCAGTCACGCGTCCTGCCGAGCTCGTGGGCGTGCGCCGTATTGGAGAACAGCGCCGTGAGCTGCCAAGGCTCCCGCTCGGTGTGGAGGATCGGCAGCCACGCCTCCCCGGAGGGATTGAAGCGGCGCGGCGCGATCCTGGGCAGGCGGCCGGCCGCATCGGCTTCTCGGTACTCGCGGTCCACGTCGAGCAGGACAGCCACTGGCGGCTCGGGCATCGTGGCGTCCCGGACCCGCAGGCCGGACCGGCCGAGCATGCTCCCCAGCGCGGCCCGCAGGGCGGCGGCCCGGCGCGGACCGACGCCCGGCACGGCCGCCAGGCGCCCGTCGTGGGCCGCCACCTCCAGCGCTTCCAGGGTGTCGACGTGGAGTGCGTCGTGGATGCGACGCGCCAGCGTCGCGCCCACGCCGGGCACGGCCCGGAACAGCCGCTCGGGATCGAGGGCGCCGCGGAGGCGCTCGAGCTGACTCCAGCGCCCGGTGGCCAGCATCTCCGCGATGGCGGCCCCGATGCGCGGCCCGATACCCGGCAGGGCGTCGAGCCCCTCGATGCCGTGGCGCTCGTAGATCTCCCTCACGTCATCCGGACAGGCCGCCACCGCCTGGGCGGCCTCGCGGTAGGCACGAACGCGGAACGGATTGGCCCGCTGCTGCTCGAGCAGGTCGGCGGCCTCGCGAAGCCGGTCGCCGATCACCTGGTTAGTCGCGCTCACGACCGCGCGATCTGCGAGTGAACTTCTATCTTGGTCCGCGTCGCGTCCGCCACCAGACGATCACCGCGCCCAGCAGCACGACCAGCGCGAGCCCGATCAGCCAGTGATCCCGGATCGGCTCGATCACGTGTGCAGCCGGCTCTCTCCGTCGCGACTGCGCAGGCCCGCCCGGATCGCGTCGAGCAGTGCCGTGGCCACGAACGGCTTGGCCAGAAATGCGGTGGCGCCGGCCGCGAGCGCGGCTCGGCGGGTCTCGTCCGACGGATAGCCGGTGACCACGATCACCACCGGCGGGTTGCTCTCTTCGCGGGCGGCCCGGATGACGTCGAGGCCGCTGCCGTCCGGCAGCCGGATGTCCGAGATGATCAGGTGCGGGTGCTCGCGCCCCACCGCGGCGAGGCCCGCGGCTCGGGAGGTCGCCACCACCACCTCGTAGCCCTGCCGGCGGAGCAGGCGCTCGTAGGTGGCGAGGAAGTCCATCTCGTCGTCGACGACCAGCACGCGCTTGACTCGGTCCGCTTCCGGTGTCATGGCGCTCCCGCCTGCGAAGCTCCTGGTGAACCGCTGGACGATCGCGAGCACGCGCTCGGTGGCCGTCTTGACGTCGTAGCGGTCGGTCGGGATGACGAGGTCCGGGCGCACCGACTCCTCGTAGTCCAGCACGATGTCCGGGATCGCGACGGCGGGATGGGCCGCCGGCGCCTCGAAGGTCAGGCCCCAGCGGACGGCCCGCTCCCGCTCGAGGCAGATCTCGGGAGGACAGGTCAACTGGATCTCCGCGAAGTCCGGGATCAGGGCCCGCGCGGCCTCGCGCCACTCGCGCCGGCCGGCCGTCGCATCCACGATGACGACCACGCCGACGTCGGTCAGCAGCTTGGCCGAGTAGACCAGGGCGCGATGGAGCAGGTCCTGCTCGTGCTTGTCGGCCGGGCGGTCGCCGAGCAGGTGCTGCTGCAGCGGCGGCAGCTCGAGCCGGCGCACCGGTACGCCCTGGGCCCGCAGGGTCTCGGTCACGCGCGCCGCGAGCGTGCTCTTGCCGCTCCCCGGAGGCCCCGTGATCCAGACCGCGTAACTCATGGCCTCTTGCACGGCAGTCCGGCCGGCGGTCTACTTCCCGCGCACCGTGAGCACCGGGCAGGGCGACACCGTCAGGACCCGGCTGGCGACGCTGCCCAGGAACAGCTTGGCGAAGCCCGTCCGCCCGTGGGTGCCGATGACCACGAGGTCCGCCTTCTTCGAGCGAGCGGCCCGGGCGATCCGCTCGTGGGGGATGCCTTCGAGCAGCAGGCCCTTGACGCGCACGCCCGCCTGCCTGGCCCGGCTCACCAGGGCGTTGAGGTGCTTGTTGCTGTACGCGCGCGCCGCCATCTCCATGTCCTGGTAGACCTTGGGCGACACGTAGCCGTCCACCATGACCGGCACCGCCGGGGACATGACGTGCACGATCAGCAGCTCGGCGCGGTTGCCCTTGGCCAGGTCGACGGCACGCTTGTACGCCGCCGACGACGCCGGAGAGAAGTCGGTGGGATGCATGATGCGTCGAATGCGGCTCATCGCAGTGCCTCCGTGCGGACCGCGGGCTGCCCCTTCGCTGGCCGGCTCTGGTCCTGGCCGAGCGGCGGCTCGATGGGCGCGCCGCCGGGCCGTACCAGGAGGATGGGGAGGGTCGTGCCGCGCAGGACCGACTCGGCCACGCTGCCGAAGACGAGGCGTCCCACGCCGCTGCGGCCGTGGGTCGTCATCACGATCAGATCCGCCTTGTGCGCCCGCGCCGCCCCGACGATCGCGGACGCCGGCGGGCCGTACCAGACGTGGGTCTCGACGACACCGGGGCCGGCCTTCTCGATCTTGCTCTTGAGGGCAGCCAGGTAGGTCTCCGCCTCCTGGACCGCCGCGATCTGGGCCCCGATCGCGTCCGCACCGGGGAGCACCCGTGCTTCGGCGGCGCGGAGGAGCAGCAGCGTGGAAGCGTCCGAGCGCCGGAGCTGCAGCGCCTCCCCGACGGCCAGCTCTGCCATCTCCGAGCCGTCGAGCGGGATCAAGATCCGGTCTGTCTTCATCGTGTCCCTCCTGGTGGGCCGAAATGACTGCAACAGAAATGCCATAGAGGTCCGCAAGCGAAACCGGGAACTTGCGGCCGGTCTCGGCTCGCCGCGTCTGAGGCGCTCCCTCCCCGGCTGGGTCAGCGCCGCCCCGCCGGGGAGCTAGGTCCTGAGCTCGTACTTGTTGATGAGGCGGTGGAAGGTCTTGCGATCGATGCCCGCGCTCTTCGCCGCCGAGGAGACGTTGCCCCCGTGGCGGGCGAGGAGGTCGCGGAGGTACGACACCGCCAGGACCTGAAGCCACTGCTCCTTAGCGGCCTTGAGGGTGAGGTCCGTCCCGGCGGGCGCGGCCGGGATCTGCCCCATTGGACCGGCGGCCGGGGCCGCTGGCGGGGTCTTCGACTGCAGCACATGGTCGGGCAGGTCCCTCACGGTCAGCACGCTGCCGTCCGCCAGGGCGCAGGCGCGCTCGAGCACGTTCTGGAGCTCGCGGACGTTGCCCGGCCACGGGTACCGGTCGAGCGCCGCGGTGGCGGCATCGTCTATGCCCGTGACGCGGCCCTGCCCGAAGCGCTTGAGGAACGTGTGGGCGAGCAGCCGGACATCACCGGCCCGGTCCCGCAGGGGAGGCAGGTGGATCGCGATGACGTTGACCCGGTAGTACAGCTCCTCCCGGAAGTGCCCCTTGGCGATGGCCTCGCGCAGATCGCGGTTGGTGGCCGACACCACCCGAACGTCGACGTCCAGCAGCGCGGTGCCGCCGACCCGGCGGATCTGCCGCTCCTGGAGCACCCGCAGGAGCTTGACCTGCAGGGTGGCGGGAAGCTCGGCGATCTCGTCGAGAAACAGGGTGCCCCGGTGCGCCGTCTCCACGAGGCCGGGCTTGCTGCGCACCGCGCCGGTGAACGCGCCCTTCTCGTGGCCGAACAGCTCCGACTCGAGCAGCTGCTCCGGCAGCGACGCGCAGTCCACCGGCACGAAGGGCTGACTCGCCCGCGGGCTGTTGGCGTGGATCGCTCGGGCGATCAGCTCCTTGCCGGTGCCGGACTCGCCGAGCACCAGGATGTTGGCCTCGGAGCGCGCGGCCTTCTTGACCAGCTCGAAGACCTGGGCCATCGCCGGGCTGCGGCCGACGATGTTCTCGAGGCCGAGCGTCTGCTGGAGCTGCAGGCGGAGGTTGCGGTTCTCGACCTGCAAGCCCCGATGGCGCAGCGCGCGCTCGACGGCCACCCGGAACTGATCCACCGAGAAATCCTTCGGCAGATAGTCGAAGGCCCCGTGCTTGACCGCGGTCACCGCCGACTCGATGGTGGCGAAGCCGGTGATCATGATGACGGGAAGGGCCGGATCAAGCTCGTGGGCGTGCTGGAGGAGCTCCATGCCGTCCATCTCGGGCATCTTGAGGTCGGTCAGGAGCAGATCGGGTCGCTCGCGCTCCAGGAGCGCCACGGCCTCTCGCCCGTTCCCCGCCGTCGTGCACCGATAGCCGTGGCGGGAGAGGATACGGGAGCAATTCTCGAGCATGTCCGGCTCGTCGTCGACGATCAGGATCCGTGGCGGGCTCATCCGGCTGGGCGTGATCATCGCCGAGAACGGGCTGGATCGCAAACGCTCTCGCCGGCGGGGCGCGCCGGCCCCGCTGGGGCGCCGACGCCTCGCGGGGGCCCGTCAGCAGGGGTCGATCGGCCCTTCGGAGCCCGGTATAGGCTCGGCACGACGCATGCTAGCTCCTCGAGGTCATGGCGACTCCCGCAGTCACCGTGCTCGAGCCCGCTGCGCGCCGTCCTCGCCGGCCTCGATCGATCGCCGCGCCGATCCTGGGTGTGCTGAGCGCGCTGCACGGAGCCGCCGCATTCGTGTTCGTGGCCGGTGGCCGGACGTCCGCCAACGAGGTGGAGGGCTTCCTGATGGGCCTCACCGCCGCCGTGCTCATGGTCGGGGCGATCCTCTCCCATGGCCTGGTGCGGATCCGGGCGGAGCTACGGGACCTGCGGGACACCCGGTGAGCTGACCAGCGCCGCGTACGCGGTGGTCGCGCCGGCCCTCACCACATGACCACGCCGCCGTCGATGTTGACCGACTGGCCGGTCATGAACGCGGCGGCAGGCGAGCAGAGGAAGGCGATGAGGCCGGCCACCTCCTCGTCGGACGCGGCGCGCCCCATCGGGATGCGCTCCAGCTGCCGTTGCCAGCCCTCGCTGCGACCCAGTACGTCCATGCGGGCGGTATCGATGGTGCCGGGACACACCGCGTTCACGGTGACCCCGTGGCGGGCGACCTCCATGGCCAGCGACTGGGTGAGGCCCTGGATGCCGAAGTTGGCCGCGTTGTATGCGGCGGTGTTGGGCGACCCGCGCTTGCCCGCGATCGAGGACAGGTTGATGATGCGCCCCCATTTCTGCCGCACCATGATCGGGACCACCTGCTTGCACAGGAGGAATGCTCCGGTCAGCTTGATGTCGAGGACCTTCCGCCACACCGCCTCGTCCAGCTCGGGGAGCGGCACGCGGTCGTTGCCTCGTGGATAGGCCGCGTTGTTGACCAGCACGTCGATCCGGCCGAAGGTCCTCATCACCTGCTCGACCAGGCGCTGCACCGCCGCGGCCTGGCTCACGTCGCCGGTCCACGTCATCGCGCGCCGGCCGATCCCCCGGATCTGCTCGGCGGTGCTCTCGACGTCGCGCCAGCCCGCCCGCTTCTCGTCGTCGGGAAACGTCGACGGGTCTCGGCCGGTCCCGGTCACCGCCATGTCGGCGCCGAGATGTGCGAGGGCCAGCGCGGTGGCTCGCCCGATCCCCCGCAGTCGACCTGCCCCCGTCACCAGCGCCACCTTGCCGTCGAGTGCTCCCATGATCTCGGTCCTTCGTACGCTCAGCGCGACGCGATCGCGCCGTGGTCGGCGAGCACCTGTGCCACCGAGGCGGTCACCTTCACCCCGGTCGGCAGGTCGATGAACTCGTTCGGGCCGTGCGCATTGGAGCCCGGGCCCATCACCCCGGTCACGAGGAACTGCGCCCGCGGGAAGCGCTCGCCCAGCATGCTCATGAACGGGATGGAGCCGCCGAGGCCGTCGAACATCGCGGGCGCGCCGAAGTGCGCGGAGGAGGCGCGCGTCACCGACTCCCGCAGCCAGTCGGCCATGACCGGCGCGTTCCAGCCGGTGCCCGGGCGCTCGCCGCTCGCGTAGGTCACTCGCGCCCCGTAGGGGGGATCGGCCTCCAGGATCGCCTTCACGCGCCGGCTGGCCCGATCCGCGTCGGCCATGGGCGGCAGGCGCAGGGAGAGCTTCACCGAGGTCTTCGGGCGCAGCACGTTGCCGGCGTCGGCCAGCGCCGGCATGCCATCCACGCCGGTCACCGAGAGAGTGGGCCGCCACGTATTGTTGAGCAGGGCCTCTACCGGATCCTGGGTGACCGCACGCATGCCCGGCAGCAGCGGAAAGCGCCGCCCGACCTCGTCACCGAGCACGGAGGCGACGGCACGCACCTCGGCGAGCCGGTCGGGCGGGACCTCCACATGGCACTCCGGCACCAGGATCTGGCCGGTGCGGGAGTCCTCGAGCCGGTCGAGGAGCTGGCGCAGGATCCGGAAGCTGGACGGGACGATGCCGCTCGCCGCGCCGGAATGGACGCCCTCGCTCAGGACCTCGACGGTGAGCGTCCCGCTGAGCACGCCGCGGAGCGACGTGGTCGCCCACAGGTGATCGTAGTCGCCGCAGCCGGAATCGAGGCAGATCACGAGATCGGGCCGGATGCGCTCCGCGAGACCCTCGACGTAGGCGGGCAGGTCCGGGCTGCCGCTCTCCTCGGATGCCTCGATGAGCACGACACAGCGGGCGTGCGGCACTCCCTGGGACTGCAGCGCCTCGATCGCGGCCAGCGCGGAGAACGAAGCGTACCCGTCGTCGCCGGCACCGCGGCCGAACAGCCGATCGCCACGGCGAACCGGCGTCCACGGCCCACCGTCGGCAGCCCAGCCGACCATCTCCGGCTGCTTGTCGCAGTGGCCGTAGAGCAGCACGGTCTCGCGCCCGGCGCCCGGCACCTCCATGAGGATGACCGGGGTGCGGCCCTCCAGGCGGACCACCTCGATGGTCAGCCCCTCGATCTTCCGCTTCCGGGCCCAGTCCGTGATGAGGGTCACCGCCCGGTCGATGTGGCCGTGCTCGGCCCAGCGGGCGTCGTACATGGGCGACTTCGCCGGGATGCGGATGTAGTCGGTGAGGGCGGGGACGATGTCGACGTCCCACATCTTCTCGACCAGCGCGCGGGTGCGGGCGGGATCGATGGTCATGGGCCCGATACTACCATCCCGTCGCGGCCCCGGGACGCCAGGGCTCGCGTTGGCCGCTCGCCCTAGCGCCCCCCCGACCGCTCGAACGTCCGCACGTCGCTCACCGAGTAGCCTCGGCCCTTGAGGCACGCTCCGAAGCTCTTGGTGATCCACTCGTCGGAGGTCTGGGCCTTGAAGAAGATCCCGCGGGGATACGCCTGGGCGATGAAGCCGCCGATGATACCGGTCTTGGCGGTATCGCTCACCTGCGGCATCGGCGCGTTGGCCGCTGCTTCGCGGCACTCCTGGAAATCGCGCACCATCGAGGCGGTGTCGCCCCGGGCCTCGATGGATACCTGACCGATCCGCGACGGGCCGACCGACATCTCGACCGGCGCGCGGAACCCCTGCGCGAGCAAGCACGCGGCCTCCGCCAGCTGGATCGACGTCTCGGGGTGGGCCTGCACGAAGGGCACGCACGCGGTGCGGGCCGCCGCGAGCTGGGCCTCGCTCTGTCCGAAGCGCAGCCGCACCTCGCTGGGCGGCGTGCATCCCACCAGGGCCGCCGCGGCGAGAGCGGTCAGGACCGCGGACCGAGGCCACATGCGCCTATGGTACAGGCGCGCCCGGGGCAACACCGCAGCCTGAGATGGGTCAGGACTCCTTCTTCACGACCTCCCCGCAGACGAAGCCCCACTTGCTCTTGAATCGCTCCGGGAGAGACGGCGCCTCCGGCTTCCAGAAGTGATCGTAGGCCCACCATGCCACCACGATCGCGACGACCTCGGCGAAGTTCTTCAGCATCACCGAGACCGTCTTCAGCTGGCGCATGGCGGATCTAGTTGCACCCCACGATGAAGTCGATGCGGCTGCTCCCGGTCCCGGTCGAGCCCGTCGCGCAGCCTGCGCTCGTGGCGACCGACGTCCCCATGCCATCGTTGTAGTAGTGCGAGCCACCGCCTCGCGCCTGTGCCGCACGGGCCGCGACGAAGAGATTGCCGACCGGATTCGGGCTCCCCTCCAGGCCGAAGTAACCCGTCGTGCCATCCAGCCACCAGCGGCCAGGCACGACCGAGCCGAGGAGATTCCGGATATAGAGAGCCTCCGCCAGGTTGATCTGGCGACCGTTGATGAAGACTCCGGTGGTGCCCGCCGACGCGGTCGCGGCGAGCGGTCCGTAGGCGTGTCCCGGACGCAAGACACCGAACGCCTCGCGGCCGTTCGCTCCCCACAACCCGCTGCGCGTGTCGTACCAGAAATCGCCGGCCAGGGGTGGCACTCCATACATGCGGCGGAACTCGGATGTCTGCTCCGCGGTCAGCGCTCTGCCGTTGATGATCGTCTGGAGTTGGTGCCACCTTGCGCCAGGGCCACGGAGACATCGACAGCCACGACCAGCGTCAGGAGCAGTCGCGCGATGAGCTTCATGTTTGTCCTCCTCCGTGGGAAGCGGAGCGGATGGGCCAGCCAGGGGCTCGAGGGGCCCTTGTGTAGCAAAGAACGTGATCCGGAGTCAATCGGCCAAAATCCCGCTTGACCACCGGGTACGGCGTGGGCCAGTCTCCTGACCAGCCGGCGCACCCGTAGGCCCCGGCCGGAGGATCTCTCATCGAGCTCGACGCGCTCCTGAAGCCTCGCTCCGTCGCGGTGCTCGGAGCTTCCGAGCGGCCTTCGGTCGGCCGGACGATCGTCGAGAATCTCGACCGGATCGGATTCACGGGGGATGTCTATCCCATCAACCCCCGCTACGAGACCTTGCTCGGGCGGCGCTGCTACCCCTCGGTCGAGGCGCTGCCTGCCGGGGTGGACGTGCTCGCATTTTGCGTCAACCACGAGCGGGTGCTCGACGGGCTCCGGGCCGCCGCCGCGAAGGGCGTGCGCGCGGCGGTCGCCTTCGACGCGGGGTTCGCGGAGAGCGACGACACCGGCCGGCGTCGGCAGGAAGAGCTGGTCGCCATCTGTCGCGAGGCGGGGATCGCGTTCTGCGGGCCGAACTGCATGGGCGTGATCAGCCCGAACGAGCGGAGCCTCGTCTACCTGAACGCGCTCCGCGATCCCTCCCCGCTCGCCGGCAGCGTCGGGCTCATCTCCCAGAGCGGGTCGATCGTCATCGGCCTCCTGGCCGACTGCCGGCGGTTCGGCTGGAGCCACGTCGTCTCCACCGGCAACGAGGCCGTGATCGTGGCCGTCGACGTCCTCGAGTACCTGGTCGACGACCCCGCCACCCGCGTGATCGCGATGTTCCTCGAAAGCGTGCGGCAGCCGGAGCGCTTCGTCGCGGCGCTCGACCGCGCCGCCGATCGCGGCAAGCCGGTGGTGGTTCTCAAGGTCGGCCGCAGCGAGCGTGCCCGCCGGGCGATCACGAGCCACACGGGCGGCCTCGCCGGCGAATCGCGCGTGATCGAGGCCGTGCTCCGGGCACACCGGGCGATCGAGGTCTCGGACATGGACGAGCTGACCGAGACGCTCGCCGCGTGCCAGGGCGTGCGCCAGCCGACGGGGCGCCGGATCGCGGTGGTGACGAACTCGGGCGGCCACACCGAGCTGATCCTCGATGTCGCCAGCGGCGTCGGTCTCGAGCTGCCGCCGCTGTCGCCCGCCTCACGGGCCGAGGCCGAGCGCGTCATCGGCCCCATCGGCGGCGACGGAAATCCGCTCGACGCGTGGGGCAACGGCGACTTCCAGACCAACGTGCCGCACGCGCTGCGGACGCTGGGCGCGGATCCGGGGATCGACGCGGTCGTCTGGTGCACCGACAGCGCCGACGACTCGCCGCTGGGAACGCCCGAGCGCTTCATGACCTACGCCCGCATGCTGGCCGAGGGTGCGCGCGAATCGACCAAGCCGTTCTACCTGATGGGCACGCGCCCGGGCATCTTCCGGCACGACCAGCACGAGCTGCTGAGCGCGCAGGGCATCGCCCTGATCGGCGGCACGCGTCAGGGTCTACGCGCGATCGATCGCCTGGCCCGCCGGGCCGCCCCGCCGGCGCCGCTCCGTCCCGCTCCGAGCTCGCTGCCGACCCTGGCCACCACCCTGCCGGGTGCCACCGCCCGCCGCACGATCCACGAGCACGACGCCAAGCGGTTGCTCGCAGCGGCCGGCCTGCCGATGGTGCGGGAGACGCTCTGCGCGAACCGCGACGAGGCGATCGACGCCGCGGGCGAGCTCGGCTACCCGGTGGCGCTCAAGCTCGTGGCCGACGACGTGCCCCACCGCTCGGAGTGGGACCTGGTGGCGGTCACGCTCCGCGACGCGCGCGAGCTCGCCGCCGCGTGGGACCGCATGGCCGCCATCCGGGACGCGAAGCTCGGCGACACCGCGGTGGCCGGCTTCGTGGTCCAGCAGATGGTGAGCGGCGGCGTCGAGGTCCTGGCCGGGGTCAACCGCGACCCCGACTTCGGGCCGGTGCTCGCGTTCGGGCTGGGTGGCGTCGCCGCGGAGGCGCTGGCGAGCGTCGCGCTGCGCCCGCTGCCGCTCCGGGTCGGCGACGTCGAGGCGATGGTCGCCGAGGTGCCGGCCGCGGTCAGGCTGCTGGCCGGCTTCCGCGGCCGTCCGCCCGCCGATGTCGACGGCCTCCACCGATGTCTCGAAGCGCTGGGCGACTACGCGTGGGCCGACCGCGCCGCCATCGCCGAGATCGACCTCAACCCCATCAAGGTGCTGCCGCGGGGTCACGGCTGCGTGGTCGTCGACGCGCTCATCGTGCCGCGCGCGGTACGCTGAGGAGCCCCGATGACCGCGGAGATCGTGACCTACACCGTCGACGGCCGCGTCGGTATCGTGACCATGAACCGCCCCGACAAGCTCAACGCGATCAGCCCCGAGCTCAAGCGCGCGCTCGTGGACCGCCTCCTCGCGGCCGACGCCGACCCGGCCACGAGCGTGGTGGTGCTGCGCGCCGAGGGCCGGAGCTTCAGCGCCGGCTACGACATCTCTCCCAGCCCGGCCCGGGCCGCCCGGCGCGGCAACGCGCTGGCCTGGCACGACTCGCTGGCCGACGACATCCGTCTCGAGATGACCCCGTGGGACATGCGGAAGCCGGTGATCGCGTCCGTCCAGGGGCACTGCCTCGGCGGCGGCTGCGAGCTCATGATGCTGTCCGATCTCGCCATCGCCGCCGACGACGCGCGATTCGGGGAGCCGGAGATCCGCTTCTCGAACGTGGGGCCGGCGCTCGTGATGCCGTTCGTCATCGGTTTGCGCCGCGCGCGCGAGCTGCTCTACCTGGGCGATCCCATCGACGCCCAGACCGCGCTCGCCTATGGCATGGTCAACCGTGTCGTCCCGCGCGCCCAGCTGCAGGCGGCGACGATGAAGTTCGCGCGCCGGATGGCCCTGATCTCCCCGGAGTCGCTCGTGGCCACCAAGCTCGCGACGCGGCGGGGCGCCGAGGCCGCGGGCCTGCGTAACGCGATCCTCGCCGGGCTCGACGTGCTCGCCCCGCTCTACGCGGCGCGGACCGAGGTCGGGATGAAGTTCGACGAGATCCGCGAGAAGGAGGGCCTGGGCGCCGCCCTCAAGTGGCGCGCAGCGCAGTTCGCCGACTAGCTCGTGCGCCCAGGCCCGTTCCGGAAGCGCTACCCTGTGTAGCCCCGCCCCCGCATGCAGCTCGAGTGGCCGGCGCGGTACTGCTCGTCGTGCTTCTGGTTCTCGTTGAGCCCGTAGAGCGATCCGCCGCCAGCGCCCACGAGGCCGCCGATCGCGGCTCCGGTTCCCGCGCCCTTGCCTCCGCCGGCGATGGCACCGCCTGCCGCGCCGATCGCCGCCCCCGCGACCGCGCCGATCGCGCCGTCCTTCACGACCTCGGTGGTCTTGTTGCGCTGTCCGACCTGCGAGGCCGCTGCCTGGTGGCAGGCCTCCACGGCGGCCTGCGTCGGGACCGCCGAGGCCGGGTGCGGAGCGGCATCCGACACGGTCCGGCGCGCCGGCGGCGCGGCCGGCGCGGGCTCGGCCCGGGGCGCCGTCGGAATCACCGCGGGGGCTTGAGCTCGCCCGGCGGTGCTGCGATCTGCCGGAGCGCCCGACCATTGCGCGACCACGAGCCCGGTCACGAGCGCGGTCACGACCACCAGAGCCATCCCGATCGCCGTCAGCTTCCACGGATTGTTCCAGCCGCTGTCTGACATCGGCGCTTCCTCCTTGGTGTCAACGAGGACTTCGTTGTGCTTGACAACTCCAGCCTTGAAGCATCAAGTCGGATGCCACGGCTGGGTTTGGCGTAACTAGCTGTCAGCAGGTGGTCTTTCGAAGAGCCGGTGACTCGGGCGCTCGAATCTTGACATGCGACCGAGTAGAAATTACACGATCCACCTGGAGAGGCCGCGATGTCGACGAGACGGGAGCTCTTGCTCGGGGCCGGTGCCGCGATGGCGGGAGCGGTCTTGCCGATCGGGAGCCCGGCTCGGGCGCAGACGACGGGGGGCGCTCCGCGCTCGCGGACCCGCCTGATCCTGCTCGGCACGGGCGGAGGGCCGCGGCCGAGGCGGAGCCGCATGTCCACCGCGCAGGTCATCATCGCCAACGATGTCCCCTACGTCGTCGACTGCGGCAACGGCACCCCGCGGCAGCTCGTGCTGGCCGGCGTCGCCCTCGCCGACCTGCGCCACGTGTTCGTGACGCACCACCACTCCGATCACAATGCCGACTACGGCACCCTGCTCCTGCTGGCGTGGGCGAGCGGGCTCCGCACCCGGGTCGACACGTGGGGCCCTCCACCGCTCGAGAGGATCACCCGCCTCTTCTTCGAGATGAGCGCACCCGACATCGACGTGCGCATCGCCGACGAGGGGCGCGTGCCGCTCGTCCCGCTCGTGCATCCTCACGAGATCATCGGGGACGGGCTCGTGATGCAGGACCAGAACGTGAAGGTGACCGCGGCCCGCGTCGAGCATCCGCTCGTCCCCGACGCGTTCGCCTACCGGTTCGACGCCCCCGATCGGTCGATCGTCATCTCGGGGGACACCCACCGCTCCGACAACCTCGTGAAGCTCGCCCGCGGAGCCGACGTGCTCGTGCACGAGGCGCTCTGGCTGCCGGCCGTCGACCGGATAGTGGGCTTCAGCCCCAACGCGACCACCCTCAAGAAGCACATCATCGACAGCCACACGCCGATCGAGGAGGTCGGGCAGGTGGCGGCCGCCGCCGGCGTCAAGACGCTCGTGCTCTCGCACCTGGTGCCGGCCGACGAGTGGCTCACGGACCAGACCTGGATCGACCTCGCCGCCACCCACTTCAAGGGCCAGATCATCGTCGGCCGGGACCTGATGGAGATCTGACCGGGTGATGGACCGGCGGGCCTTCATCAGGAGCCTGAGCGGCGCCGCGATCCTCACGCCGGTCGCCGCGCGCGCCCAGAAGCAGTCGAAGCGGGCCCGTGTCGGGCTCCTGATGACCACGACACCGGCGGCGGCCTCGCACATCGTCGTGGCGTTCACGGACGAGCTGCGCGAGCTCGGTCACCTCGAGGGCAAGAACGTCGTCTTCGAGTATCGCTGGGCCGCGGGCCGCCCCGAGCGCCTCGCCGAGCTGGCCGCCGAGCTCGTCCAGCAGCACGTCGACGTGATCGTCGCCTCGTCCCAGGCCGCGGCGCTGGCGGCCAAGCGGGTGACGACGAGCGTCCCGATCGTCATGGTCAACGCGGCGGACCCGGTGGCGGCCGGGCTCGTGGGCAGCCTGAGCCGACCCGGCGGCAACGTGACCGGGTTGTCCCAGCAGCTCACCCCGGAGATCCGCGCCAAGCAGCTCCAGCTCCTGAAGGAGATGGTGACGAAGGCCTCGCGGGTGTCGGTGCTGCGAAGCCCCGCCACCTCCGTCGGGCTGCAGGAATACGAGACGGCCGGCCGGGCGCTCGCGCTGCAGATCGTGGTCTTCGATGTGCGCGACCCGGACGAGCTGCCGCGCGTGTTCACGGCGATGAGCCGCGACCGGGTGGACTCGATGGTGGTGCCCGCAGACCCGTTCCTGTTCACCGAGCGACACCGGGTCACCCAGCTCGCGCAGGAGCACCGGCTACCGTCGATGTGCTCGACGCGCGAGTTCGCCGAGGCGGGCGGGCTCATGTCCTACTCCGCGCGCCTCACCGAGCAGTTCCGTCGAGCCGCCGTCTACGTCGACAAGATCCTGCGCGGCGCCAGCCCCGCGACCCTTCCGATCGAATCACCGGGCCAGTACGAGCTGGTCATCAATCTCAAGACGGCCAAGGCGATCGGCCTCTCGATCCCCCTATCGCTCCTGCAGCGTGCGGATCACGTGATCGAGTGACGCGAGCCCGCCCCTAGTCCGGCGGTCGCGCCGCCGCCACCAGCGGCTCCACCGGAAGCCCCTCGGCGCGCCAGCCGGCGAAGCCGCCCGCGAGCGGGCGAACCCGCGTGATCCCCCGTCGCCGCAGCGCCAGCGCCACCCGGGCGCTGGTGGCCTCGTTGGGTCAGGAGCAGAACACCACGATGGCGACGTCGCGGGGGATCTCCAGGTGACGCCGCTCGAGCTCCTCGTGCGGGATCCGGAGGGCGCCGGGGATCGTGTAGGGATCGGCCGCTTGCTCCAGCATCGAGCGCAGATCAACGACCATCGGCGCCGCACCCGACTCGATCAGGCGCCGCACCTCGGCAGGACTGATGCGAGCGACCCGGAGCTCACGGAGAAAGCGTCGGCGCTGGACGAGCTTGATCCCGAGGTAGATCCCGAGCACGGTACCCGCGACGGCCAGGGCACCCTGCCCCAGCCGCGAGGCCTCGTCCACCACCTTCGCGATCACGTCGCTCATCGCGTAGCCGAGGGCGCTCCAGGTGCCGGCCCACGCGACCGCGCTGGCGAGATCGTAGGCCACGAAGCGAGCGGCATCGACTCCGACCGCGCCGGCCAGGCCGGCCGCGAGCGGGTTGACCCCGGGCAGGAACTTCGCGATCAGGAGCGCACGGAGCCGGTAGCGGAGGAAGAGATCCTGGGCGCGGCGCGCGCAGGAATCGGGCTCGAGCGTGATCCGGCAGAGGACACCGAGCGCGGTCGGGCCGTGGCGCCGCCCCACCGTGTACCATGCGAGGTCCGCCAGCATCGACGCGGCGACCGCGACCGCCAGCACCAGCAGCAGGCTCAGCCGGTCGCCGGCGGCCAGCGCGCCGGCCCAGAGGAGCAGCGGGACCACCGGGATCGGGATGCCGGCCTGGTCGGCGAGCACCCACACGAACAGGATCGGCCAGCCGTATTCTAGGACGGTCTCCACGCGCGAGAGGCGACGAGCGGGACCGCGCTACTGCACGGAGGCTCGTGTCTGTCGCCGGGCTCGCGGTGCAGGCCTGAGGGCCCGTAGCTGCATGGTCGACAGCGGCAGGGTACCCGCGCCGAGACGCAAGGCCCGGACGATGCTCCACGCCTTCCGGGCCAGCGCTCGCATCGGGGGCTTCCGGGCTTGCCGTGCAGAGGGCCTCATCGGCGCGTAGTCTAGCCGTCACGATCTCGCGATGTCCAGGCCGGGCGACGCGACGCAGGAGTGCCCGCGCCTCGCTGGGACGGTCGATCCACAGGTGGGGCACGGCGCGGACATGCTGGCGACGTGGCGCGAAGCGGTTTCTCTCCGTGTTTGACGCAGGTTGCAGCGACCGGAGCGGGGGCACGGGCATTGCAAGCAGGACACACCGCGTGATCGGGAATCTGCTCGCGCTGGCGAGGCACCCGACGAGGCGCATCGTCGCCGCCGGGGCTCTGCTCGTGCTCGCCCTGGGCGGCTGGGTCGCGTGGCAGTACTTCGGCGGGCCCGGTCCGCTCGTCTCCCGAGCCGTCCGGTACTTCAGGGGACCCGTACTCCCGGCGGGCTTCGCGTCCGGGAACGGGCGCATCGAGGCCACCGAGTACGACATCGCCACGAAGCGGGCCAGCCGGATCGCCGGCGTCCTCGTCATCGAGGGCGACATGGTCGAGGTCGGTCAGATACTCGCGCGGATGGACACGCGGGATCTCGAGGCCGATCTGCGCGAGGCCCAAGCCGTGGCGATCCAGGCCCGCGAGGACCGACGGCGCGCGGTCGCCACCGTCACCCAGCGCGAGAGCGAGCTCCGGAGCGCGATCGCCGCCATCGCACAGCGGCAGAGCGAGCTCCGGCGCGCGGACGCCGCCATCGTGCAGCGGCGAAGTGACCTCCGGCGTGCCGACGCGGCCATCGCCCAGCGCGAGAGCGAGCTAGACCTGGCCCAGAAAGAGCTCGTGCGCACGCAGATGCTCTTCGCCAAGGACCTGATCGCCCGCCAGAAGCTCGACGAGGACCTGAGCCGGGCGCAGACGGCCGAAGCGACACTGGCCCAGCAGAAGGCGGCTCGACAGGTCGCCGAGGGCGCTCTGGTCGAGGCCGAGGCGCAGCGGCAGTCCGCGGACGCGGCCCTGGCCCAGCAGGAAGCCCAGAAACAGGCGGTCGAGGCCACGGTGGCGGCCGCGCGGATCGACGTCGATCAGAAGGAGGCCGCCATCGCGGCGGCGGCCGCGCGCATCGAGCGGATCACGACCGAGATCAACGACAGCACCCTCGCCTCCCCGGTCCGGGGGCGCGTCCTGTATCGGGTGGCCGAGCCCGGCGAGGTGCTGCCGGCCGGCGGCAAGGTGGTCACCGTCCTGCAGCTCAGCGACGTCTACATGACGATCTACCTGCC
>Ga0187773_10000214_pt1 | contig 24498 bp, 19 predicted proteins | sample 0216_BV02_MP05_1_FD_133133 | JGI IMG/M metagenome (GOLD analysis project Ga0187773, IMG submission 133133) | Tropical peat soil microbial communities from peatlands in Department of Meta, Colombia - 0216_BV02_MP05_10_MG | ecosystem: Environmental > Terrestrial > Soil > Wetlands > Peat | place...
GCCTCGAAATTCAAGGCCGTTTTCCCCGCACGGTCCAGGAAGATGTCCGTTCCGAAGAAGATCCCGAAATTATCCTGCTCCTTCAGATCCGCCGTGGCCGAAAACGGCGTTGTAAAATTGGAGTCCGGGGCCCCACGGACCCGGTCTTTTCCGTCCACCTTGGACAATCGGATGCCTCCGTAAGGACCCATCTCGAAATAACGTCCGCTCGCCCCCATCAGGACGGTGTATTCGTTCCATTGGATAGTGTCCTTCACCAGCCTTGGTGAGAAAACTGGTGAATTAGTCTGACACGCGCTCGAGCACTGCTCGGTTTGGACAGTGTCATTCGTCGTGTACCGCAGGTAACTTCCTTCCACGAATAGTTTCATTCCGTCCCGATACGGTTCCTGATAGAGGTTGATTCGCAGCCCCCCGCCGTAAGCCCCGTTCATGGAGGCGTCGTAATTGTCAAATTCATCGATACTAAGATCGGCGGCTCCCCCCTGAAGATAAAGATTCAGAACATCTCCGAGGTTAACTCCGGCCTTGGCGATCAATCGAGTGGAATCGGCGGTTCCGTCGACTTTATAGGTAAAAAGCGCGGGGCTTTTCTCCACGATATCTCGAGAGTAGACACCCACGCCAAGCTGGAAATAGGGTTCGACCGTCCGGCCGTCCGAAAAAGCCGCGCGGGCCCGGGAATTCCAGACCAGGAGGGAAAGGAGAACCGCCGCTGTGAATAAGACCTGTTTCATGGAATGGCCCCTTGAAGGGGAACGTCCTCAAGGATTATTGTACCCAATGCGTTGCCTGAGAAGCAAGCGCGATGCCTATATAACTAATACAAACCGACAAATTTAGAGTGACACCGGCGGGTGGCCGCAGGCGGGGCGCCCCGTCCGCCCGCAACGGAAAGGCCAAGGAGTTTTTCGTGTGGGTCCCCGGCACCCCTTAGAAGGATGCTGTGTGAGGACGGATGGGGCTGCCGAAGGACAGGACCCGCCGATGTAAGATGTAATAGGATTAAAGTCGATTTATTATATAAGAGGAGGAAAGCGGTTTCCTGTTTCACCTTTCTCTGCAACGCAAGAATCGGTATAATAAAAACTCAAATGAATTCGTTCAATCCAAAAGATCTGCTCCTCGCCTCCCGGCTGGACGCCGAGCAGGTGGCTTCGCTCCTGAGCCCGTATGGGTTCAGGGAGGTTCCGAAGGCCGACGCCAATCTGCAGGCAATGGCGGATGATCCCCGTGCACGTCAACTTCTGGCCGAGATTATTCAGGAGCTCCTGGAATGCCTGTCCCGGTCCGCCGATCCCGATCAGGGACTCAATTATTTTGAACGTTTCACCAAGGCGGCGATCGATAAGATCCATCTGCTTTCTTATCTCAAAGCGACTCCCCGAGTCCTTGATCTACTGGCCACGACGTTCGGCGGCAGCCCGTTCATGGCCGAGATCTTGATCCGGGATCCCGAATATCTTTACTGGGTTTCGGATCCGCGCCTCCTGAATCAAGAACGAAAAAAGAAAGATCTGATTCGGGACCTTTCGGAGGCTTTGAAACATCTGCGGACCGAACCCAAGCAGCTGGACGTCCTCCGGATTTTCAAGCGAAAGGAGATCCTCCGCATCGGTGTTCGGGATCTTTTAAAATTGTCCGACGTCGAAGAAACGGGAGCGGCTTTATCGATTCTGGCCGAGGTCCTGATCCAGAAGGCGTATGAAATCTCGGACCGGGCGATGCGACGCGAGGAGGGAACGGCGTTCCATAAAGATTCGTCCGGAAAGAGGGTCCGGACGGGTTTTACCGTACTGGCCATGGGAAAACTCGGCGGCGGGGACCTCAATTTCAGCTCGGATGTGGACCTGATGTATCTTTACGCATCGGATCGGGGCGGGGTCTCCCGAATCGGTGCTTCGGGGCGGTCCGCGGCGATCTCAAAGGAAGAATATTTTAAGCGGCTCTCCCAAAAAATCACATCGGCGCTGAGCGAGGTCACGCCGGAAGGGTACGTCTATCGGGTCGACCTTCGGCTCCGCCCGGAGGGGAAAATGGGAAGCCTCGCCCATTCGTTGCAGGCCTTCCTTCGTTATTATGCCTCCCGCGGAGAGACCTGGGAGCGGCTGGCCCTGACGAAGGCCTGGCCGGTCGCAGGCGACCGTTCGCTCGGGATGAAATTCCTGAAAAGGGTGATCCCCTTTATACACGGCCGGCCATTCGACCACAAGGCACGGAACGAAGTGAAACGAATCAAAGAACGCATCGATCAGAAAATGTCCGTCCGGGGGCTGAGCCGCCGGGATGTCAAGCTGGGATTCGGCGGAATTCGGGAGATCGAGTTCATCGTTCAATCTCTTCAGGCGTCGTTCGGAAGCAAGTTCCCCGGGATCCGGGAGCGGAACACCCGAAAAGCGCTTGGACGACTGCTCGACCACGGGCTTCTATCGGAGGAAGAGCATCGGGATCTTTCGGAAGCCTATCGCTTCCTGCGCGATGTCGAGAATAAACTCCAGATGGTCTCGGATGTTCAGACGCATGCCATCCCGGTCGATTCGGAAGAGGTCAGGGCCTGCGCCATTAGGATGGGATACCGGGACGGCGCTCAAGGTACCGCCATAGACCGTTTCTCAAAAGCCTACGATGACCACACGAGCCGGGCGCACCGACTCTTTAAAGCTCGGTTCCGGTGAGGGACGATCACTCTAAGGGAGGCGATTCTGTCGACGGGAGGGAAAACCGCCGGGAGAAGAACCTCTGAACATTCACCATGTGGCGGTGAACGTCTTTGGCCAACTGCCTCGCCCCCTTCTTCCAGTCTGCTTCGTGATAACCCAGGCGCCGCGCGAGGAATTGAAATTCGTCCGAAGATTCCTCCGGCAGTATCAAGTCTTCCGCGTTGCCCCGGACCATCCGAAGTCCATCGATTAGACGTCTCAGAAAGAGGTAGGCGTCGCGAAGACGGTCGCGGTCTTCATGGGAGAGAAACTGGCGGTGGCGGAGTCGATCCAGCGCCTCCAACGTGTTCGGCGTCCGCAGCTCGGGATGGTCGTGACCGTGCTGGATTTGAAGATACTGCGCGGCATATTCGATATCAATAATCCCGCCCGGGCTGTACTTGACATTCACGCCGCCCGGCTTAGCCCGCTCCTCAATTTGACGCCTCCGGAGGTGAAGGGCCGAAGCGCGATCCCATGGCTCGCTTCCGTAGACGAATCGATCCCGGTGTGCCTCAACGGCACGACCCAGAGCGGGGTCCCCGGCAATAAACCGGAGCTTGGTCAGGGCCTGTCGCTCAAACGAAGCGGCCTCGCCGACGGCATCATAGTAGGATCGGAACCGGTCCAGCGAAACGGCCAGCGGACCTTTGGTTCCGTCCGGACGGAGCCGGAGATCGATATGAAAGATTCCTTCCTGCCGGGCCTCTATCAATCGGAGAATCTCCTGGCAGAGCCGTTCGAAGTAGAGGCTGTTCTCGACCGATTCCGGGCCGTCGGTCCTCCCCGGTCCACCGTAGACGAACAGCAGCTCGATGTCAGAGGCGTACCCCATCTCCCGCCCGCCGAATTTTCCGAGGCCGCAGACGGCAAACGGACAGACCCTTCCGTTTTCCAGACGGGGGCGGCCGTATTTTGAGAGCAGATCATCCCGGCCGATTCGAGCGGCCTGCTCCACGACCACCTCGGCCAGATCGGTAAGGGCCGATGAAAAATCGGTCAGGGCCACCTTGGGGTCAATCAAATGGCTCATGTCGATCGAAAACATTTCGCGATCCTTATATTCATTCAGGATCCGCTTCCGATCCTCCAGCGTGTCGCTTCGCGCGACTTGGGCCGCGAGCTCCCGAGCAAGAGCCGGCTTGCCCGGCCGCACGGGCCGCTTTTTAAAACCCTCCAGCACGGGCATCAAACTCTCAAACTGCATCCGGAGGAAATCTTCCCAGAGAAAGTCGCTGGCGCCCAGCAAATGAGCCAGGAGATCCAGCCCTTCCTTTTCTTTGAACAGCTTGATGAAAGGGGCAGCCGTTTTTTTCTCCATCACTTTGTCCAGCAGTTGATCGAAATACCGGATCGCTTTCGCCGGATCCGGCGCCCATGGAAGAAAATGAGTGAACTGTTTGATCAGGACCAGCGCGATCCTTAAGGCCTTCTGTTCTTGTTCGCCTTCAATCTTCCGACCCTGCCGGTTTGAGATATAGAATCGGTCGCGGGCCTCGGTATGAACGCTTTGGATCCGGACCTTGTGGATATAAATATCCCGCAGGGCCAGTGCATTAGAGAGGGCATAGAGAAAGGCAGGGGTGTCCTTTGAATGGACATCCATCACGGTCCATTGCGGATCCGTGCGGTTGTCGAATTGAACCCCCACGGGGTAGAGCAGGCCGGCAAACGGACCCTTCCGCTTCTCCATGCGCTCGACCAGGCGCCGGTTCAGATGCTCCCGGACCGCCTCCGATTTGCCCTCTCCCAAAAGTCGAATGAGCCGACCCAGCTCGTTTTCGAATTCCAACCGTTTTGGTTCCGTAAACGGTACTCCCGGTCGTGCGCGGACGTCGAACACGTCGACGATCTTTTTTCGACTGGGCATCGCGCGGCGGATCTTTCGCGGCCATCGACCCCGTGGAAAAACAGACGGCTGCGGCCCGGGCCGTCTGTCCGAAAACGTATGGCTGTTGCCGTTTTGGATGTCGAGGTCGAAGGAGGCCAGCAACCCGCACAGGATCGAGAACTCCGAGAAATAATCGAAGGCCACGATCACGATGATGAAGCGGTCCTTTTCCCGGGGGGTGATCTTCAGCCGAACCGGTCGATCGGCATTTAGGTCGAGGGACATTTTGAAATGCGTTCGGATCTCGCGCGGCGTGTAAACCGAATAGTAATCCCGATCCATTCCGGAGACGAAATCCAGAGCGGCCGAAGGGTCCGAGTCCCTCGAGAGAAGCGCGATCGTTTTTTCCAAATTCCTTCCGGTCTCCATCGGGGTCCTTTAAGGAGAGGTATCCCTAACACTATACAGAAGAACGATCCCCCGGATCAATGTAGGGGCTTGCGTCGCCCCCTCCACCGGCGAAGCCGGATGGAGCCTCCCCCTCTCGCTCGCCTTGCTCGCTGGGTATTGACGCTCGTCTCAACCGCCTGAACCCAGTCGTTAAGGTGAATCCGGGCCGGGTGCTGGTGTATAATCGGTTTCAAAGGAGATCCGGGTTCTTGAGTTCCTCCACGCCTCTGCCGTTTCGGGTCAAGGTTGCCATCGCGTTTGCGTCCGTTTATCTCATTTGGGGCTCGACCTACATCGCCATCCGGTTTGCGATCGAAACGCTGCCGCCGTTTCTGATGGCGGGTTTCCGCTTTATGGTCGCGGGTGCGGTGTTGTACGGTTGGGCTCGCCTGGCCGGCGCGAAAAGGCCGGCCCGAATCCATTGGGCCACCACGACCGTGATCGGCGGCCTGCTCATTTCGGTCGGTAACGGGGCCGTGGTCTGGGCGGAGCAGCGGGTCCCTTCCGGGCTGGCGTCGTTATTGATCGCGACCGTGCCGATCTGGATCGTATTGCTGGAATGGATCTGGCGAAACGGAGTCCGGCCGAGTCCTGCGGTGATGACCGGAGTGGGATTAGGATTTGCAGGACTGGCGCTGCTCACCGGGCCGGAAAAGCTTTCGGGCATCCATCGAATTGATCCGGTGGGGGCCACGGTCCTGGTCATGGGCGCGATGGCATGGGCGACCGGCTCCCTCTACTCCCTTCGTGCCCCGCTGCCGAAATCGCGGCTGCTGGCCACCGCGATGGAGATGTTGATGGGCGGCGCGCTCATCTTTCTGGCCGGACTCGCAACGGGTGAAGGAACCGTGTTACAGTTGAGCGCCGTTTCCCTGCGCTCGGCCCTTTCATTGGTCTATCTCATCGTCTTCGGTTCGCTCGTGGGATTTACGGCCTTTATCTATCTGTTGAACGTGACCACACCCGCACGCGCCTCGACCTACGCCTACGTGAATCCGGTCGTGGCGGTCCTCCTCGGCCGGGTCCTGGGGGGCGAGCCGCTCTCGGCCCAAATCCTGCTGGCCGCCGCGATCATCGTGGCCGCCGTGGCCGTGATCACGACCGACCGCGCGACCGTCAAACATTGATCCGGATCAATATTTCTCTTTATCATCCTGCGGACCGCGGAATGCCGTTCCGGCAACGCGGAGCGTTCCCCCGCGGCCGGAAGGATTTTCCTCAAGACCAAATTTGACCGGAAGGAACTGTTCAATCACCCAGATATTTGTCTTGAGATGTTCCGTGACCTCCGAGACGGTTACAATCGATTCGCCTTCGGCCAGGGCCATGTAGAGCACGACCTGATCCGCCAGATGACGATCCAGCGCCCCGGGGTCATTCCAGTATCCGAGGAAGTCCTCCGCGGCTTCATCCGCCACTCGTTCCGCCCGCTTGCCGATCGCACCCAGCGACGAGAAACCGGCCCTTACGTTTTCAAAATCGGTCCGGATGAAACAAAACGATCCTTTGCCCGGGGATTCAACCGTCCCGGTCTCCCCCTGCGGTGCGAACCCCTGTTCGGTCAGCCGATTCGTCGCCCGATTCCGCTGCCGTTCCGCGATGGAATACGGGAGATGGGCGACCGTGGAGATGACCCGGAGAGATTTCAATCGGCCTCGTTCCTTGATCCGGAGCGGTTTCAAAGGAGCCGGAGACGGCTCCACCATCGTCTCGATCTCTCCGCCGCCGACAGGATAGAACCCCGCTCGGTGAATCGTGATCGTCGCCCGGAGGCCCATCGTCGAAACGGTGTGCAGAAAAACGTCCCGCAGGTAATCCGCCGGCGGACTCCAGGCCACGTGAGTCCCGCCCTTCACAAGAATTCGGGAGGCGCTTCCACCAAAGACCAGAGGAGGAAGCAGGGTCTGGAGGATCAGGCTCGTGGAACCGGCGGTTCCCACATCAAAGGCATGACGCCCCGCCTGGACTTTGCCGGGATGGAAACGGAGTTCGGTGGAATTCGGCTGCGCGCCGATGAGCCTGCCGCCGCAGATCCGCGCGGCCGCTTGCGCGCTGATCAGATGCTGGGGTTTGAGCCCGGGGGTTTTCCGGCTCGATCGAATCCGGGATATCTTTACCGGCGTTCCGGTCAGGACCGAAAGGGAAAGGCTGGTCCGGAGGATCTGGCCTCCGCCCTCCCCATGGCTTCCGTCAATCTCGATCATTTGCTCCTTCGACCTGCACGGCCCGTGTTTGAAATGTCATTGTATCACCGCGGCCTGTCCTTTTTCATCTCCTGGAAATGACATCCGGGTCGGAATCGGCCCGTGGAGTATGATGGACCAAACCTCTACGATGATCCGATCACGGCTGGATTGTCGCGCGCCGTTTGAGGTATTCTAAGATCGAAGAGGTGTTGATCGTGATGAACGGAAGGCCTGGGAAAAGTGGTCGCCCCCCGATCCGGCCGCTTACGGGATCGGAGGCCCTGCTACGGGATGCGCTCCGGCGGGATGTAGAAAAGCTGGCCGGTTCGATCGGCGAGCGGAATCTCTCGCGGTATCCCCAACTCATCGCTGCGTCGGATTTTCTTGAGACCTCGTTCGCGTCGGCCGGGTATTCCGTCCGCCGTCAGGGTTACACGGTATCGGAAAGACTTTGCGACAATATCGAGGTCGAGATTCCGGGAGGCGATCGGGCGAACGAGATCGTCGTGATCGGGGGTCACTACGACTCCGTGGAGGGGAGTCCCGGCGCCAACGACAACGCCACGGGCACGGCCGCCGTGCTGGCACTGGCCCGCGCATTTGCCGGAAAGAAGCCCTTGAGGACCCTGCGGTTCGTCGCGTTTGTAAACGAGGAGCCGCCCTACTTCCAGAGCGCGGCGATGGGGAGCGTCGTCTACGCGAGACGGGCCTGCGATGGCGGTGAGAAGATCGTCGCGATGCTGAGCCTGGAGACGATCGGGTACTACTCGGATGCGCCGGGGAGCCAGCATTATTTGTTCCCCTTCAACCTATTCTATCCGTCGGCGGCGAATTTCATTGCCTTCGTAGGGAACCTCTCCTCCCGCAGGCTGGTCCGCGAGGTTGTGGCCTCGTTTCGGCGAGCGGCCGATTTCCCCTCGGAGGGCGCGGCCCTTCCGGGTTTCATCCTCGGCGTGAGCTGGTCGGATCAGTGGTCGTTCTGGCGGGAAGGTTATCCCGGGGTGATGGTGACCGACACCGCCCTGTTTCGATATCCGTACTACCACAGCGGTGAAGACACGCCCGACAAGGTCCGGTACGATCCGTTGGCCCGCGTGGTGATCGGGCTGCAGGGGGTCATCGCCGATCTCGCGGGGCTCCCGGATCAATCCATCGCAGACCTTGCATCTCATCCGGTCATGGGATATAATAATGGTCGTTTCGCCGACATCTTCTGACCGCAGTTTTAGCCTTCCCGTAGGCTGGTCCCCATTTCGTATTCCGGTGTTGGCATCGCAAACCCATCAACGGTCCGATCATGATGAATCCTTTGAGAAATATCAGCATCAAAACCAAGATTCTCCTATTGATGATCCTCTGTGTCGTCTCGATCCTTCTTACCTCCGCCTATTTCACCCAGAAGATGATTGAAAAAGACGCGGAAGCCAATCTTCAAAAGGATTCCTTTAACATTGTCCGGGAAATCGATTCGGCCATGACGACCGATGAGGCCTTGATCACCCTGAAAGAGATCAATGAGGACCTGGCGGACATGATGACCATCCGGACGAGTGTCGAACGCATCGATCTGTTCTTGTTTTCCCCGACCGGCGAACTTCTCCCCTTCACATCCAGAATGACCGTTCCGCATTCCCCCATCGCTCTTGCCCCGGAGGACGTCGAACAAGTTAAAAAAGACCAGATCCTTTCCAGATCGGAGCAGATCGGCAATGTCAATTATGTCAATGTCATCGCGCCGGTCCATCTCCAGGGCAAGGTTTTTGGCCTCATTGAGATGAAGATGTCTCGAAAGGAGTTTGACCGGCTCCATGCAAAAGAGAAGAATCAGGCCTTTATCATCACCCTCCTCTCCGTGCTGTTGATCAGCGGCCTCTTTGCGGTCTCCATGAACCGGATGATCCATCGCCCGATCGAAAACCTTCTGCGGGGAATGTCCAGAGTCAAAGCGGGGGATCTGGCGGTTTCAATCATCCCGAAGGCCCAGGACGAGCTCGGCCGACTGACGGAAAGTTTTAATTCGATGATCCAGACGATCAAGCAAACCGCGGAGGCGAATCAAGCTCTAATGGACCGCATTCACACCTTTAATGAAGAACTTCAGAACAAAATCGATACGGCCACGGAAGAACTTCAGAAGCGCAATGACGAGCTTATGCGTGCCAACCGATTGATTTACCAGATGCAGAAACAGCTGGTGCATTCCAACGAGCTTGCGGCCATCGGCCAGTTGGCCGCAACGGTGGCGCACGAGTTGGGAACGCCGCTGCACTCGGTTTCGGGGCATCTCCAACTCCTTCTGGACGAGGGCGGTCTGGTCGAGGATGCGCGCAGACGATTGGGCATCATGCAGTCCCAGATCGAACGGCTGATCAACAGCATCCAGCAGTTGCTGAACACGACGCGGTTTCCGGAGACGGATTTCGATTGGATCGAGCTCAACGTGGTTCTTGAAGATCTTTGCGTTCTGTTTTCGCCCGAGACGATGGCTAAACGGATCACGGTCATCAAGGAATTCGATCCAAATCTGCCGAAGCTCTCGGCCAGCCAAAGCCAGATGCAGGGGGTCTTCTTAAATCTGATCGACAATGCGATCGATGAGTTGTCCAACGGCGGAACCCTTGTGATTCGAACGAAGCGGATCGCGCCGTCGAAGGATGCTTCTCCCCGTGTGTGGGAAGAAGCCGTCGAAACCGACTGGGTCGAGGTGACGGTTCAGGACAACGGTCGTGGAATTCCGCCGGACCAGCTTCAAAAGATTTTTGAGCCCTTTTATACCTCTAAAGATCCCGGACAGGGAACCGGCCTTGGTTTGTCGATTTGTCGGGACATCGTTCAGCGCCACGGCGGGGCGATCACCGTGGAAAGTCGATTGAATGAGGGAAGCCGGTTTATCGTCCGGCTTCCCGTGAGAAAGCGAGGTTAAAATGGTTGCGTCTCCTCAGATCCTTGTAGTGGACGACGATGCGGTCGCAGCCGATCTCCTCCGCGAGGTCTTGACGAAAGAGGGTTATCGTGTTCAAACGACCACGAAAGGCTCGGAAGCCATTCAGCTGGGGACTCGCACCCTCTTTGATATGGTGATTACGGATCTGAAGATGCCGGATGTCGGGGGGCTCGAAGTGGTCAGGGCCTTCCGGCAGAAAAGTCCGCAGACGATCATGATCGTCATCACGGCCTTCGGCTCCTTTGAAACCGCAATCGAGGCGATTCAAAACGGGGCGTACGATTATATCAGCAAGCCGTTTAAGATCGAGGACATCAAGGTTACGGTTCAGCGCGCCTTGAATCAGCAGCGGCTTGTTCGTGAGCACCGGTTTCTTCCGACCGACACCACGGAAGATCTCCCTCTGGAAACCGTCATCGGCAACAGTCCAAAGATGCTCGAGATCTACAAACTGGTGGCCCGCGTCGCCCGCACCGATACCACCGTTCTGATTCAGGGCGAGAGCGGAACGGGGAAGGAGTTGATCGCCCGGGCGATTCACAGCCACAGCCACCGGGCCGAGAAGCCCTATGTCGCCGTAAACTGCGCCGCGCTTCCGGAGGGTCTGCTTGAAACCGAGTTGTTCGGCCACATCAAGGGGGCGTTCACCGGTGCCTGGACGAATAAGAAAGGGTTGTTTCTGGAGGCGGAGGGGGGGACCTGTTTCCTGGACGAGATCGGAGATATCACGCCTTCTCTTCAGGCCAAATTGTTGCGGGTTCTGCAAGAACACGAGGTCCGCCCGGTGGGGGGAACCGAAACAATCAAAGTCGATGTTCGGATCCTGGCGGCGACCAACAAGGATCTCGAAACCCTGGTGAAGGCCGGACGTTTCCGAGAGGATGCCTTCTATCGTCTTCACGTCGTGACAATCAATCTGCCCCCCCTTCGGGATCATCCCGAAGATATTCTGCTTTTGGCAAACCATTTTATCAAGACGGCCAGTCAGCACGCCAAAAAGAGCGTGTCGGGGATTTGCAAAGAAGCCATGGAGATCCTGACCCATTATCATTGGCCGGGGAATATCCGCCAGTTGGAAAATGTTATCGAGCGGGCCGTGACGCTCACGACCAACAACGTCCTGATGCCCTCCGATATCTCCGAAGACTTATCTTTGAAGGAGGCGGGCCATCCCCCCTCTTCCTCGGACGCACTACTGACGTTGGAAGAAATGAAACGGCGGTACGTCGAGCAGATTCTCAATCAAACCGGCGGTAATCAAAGCAAGGCGGCCGAGGTTCTTGGAATCAATCGTAAGACCCTCTATCGGCTCAGCAAGCGCCGCGAACCCAAAAGCAGCGATTCCTAGCCCGAGACAAAAAGTCCCTTTGTCAGGACAAATAGCCCCACCTCCTGATTCCATCCAAGCCCATCATTCCCGTTAATCGTCCATTTAACGCTATCCATTCGATGATTTGCAGAACGTCTTGCGTACGGCACGCCTCTTGCTAATCCCGATAGAGTTCAGCAAATAACCGATCAGAATTTTTTTCACGACATAGTATCGCTTTAATACATGGAGAGTCTAAAACGGCGCGATGCAGATCAAGATCTTTTGCGATTTCGACGGGACGATTACACAGCAGGATACGACGGACGCCGTACTGGAAACCTTTGCAAGGCCCGAATACAGAGACTGGGAGCGGAAATGGGAGGACGGCCTCATCACGGCCCGTGAATGCATGCGACAGCAGACCCGGCTCATTCAGGCCGGTCCTGAAATGCTTCGCTCCTTCCTAAACCGAATGACGGTCGACCCGGGGACCTATGTCCTGGAAGAAGAATGCATCAAGAACGGCGCATCCCTGGTGATCGTGAGCGACGGGATCGATTTCCTGATGGAAACGATTTTGCGTTTCCATGGACTGGATCACCTGCCGCATTACTCCAACCGGCTTCTTTGGGAGGAGGACGGGCGACCCTCTCTCACGTTTCCGTACGGCGATGCCGTCTGTCAGGGAGGCTGTGGGGTCTGTAAATGTCGGCTGCTCGAACAGGACGGCCATCCCAATGTCCAAACGGTCTACATCGGCGACGGTCTGTCCGATCGGTGTGTGGTTCATTGGGCCGACCGGGTCTTCGCCAAAAAACGCCTTCACGCGTATTGCCTTTCCAAAGGAATTATTCACGACTCATTTGAAACCTTAACCGATGTGTCGCGCTCGTTGTTTGGAAAACCCTCTAGGCTGCAGCCGGCCATTCAGGATAAAAGATGAACTTACGTCGGGAAGAAGAGGAATTAAGACGATTGGAAGCCAAATACTGCTCCTACGGCGATACGGTCCATTACGCGTCGACTCCCAAGTTTTTTAAAGCCGCAGAAGGAAGTTTTCTGTATGATCGGCGATCCCGGCCTTACCTCGATCTCCAGATGTGGTATTCGGCCGTCAATTTCGGATACCGGAACAAAGAGATCAGCCAGCGATTAAAAGAGCAGATCGAGACCCTTCCCCAACTGGCCTGTCAATATCTGCACGAAGAGAAGGTTTTGCTGGCCGCGGAGCTGGCGCGAGAGTGTGATCGGGCGTTCGGTCGAGAGGGCCGGGTCCAGTTTAATGTCGGCGGCTCCCAAGCGGTCGAGGATTCGATAAAGCTGGTTCGTAACGCGACCGGGAAGAGCCTCCTCATGGCCTTCATGGGTGGCTATCACGGGAGGACGTTAGGAGCCTCCGAGATCACCTCCAGTTACCGGTATCGTCGTCGCTACGGCCATTTTTCGAATCGGGCCCACTTTGTTCCGTTTCCCTACTGTTTTCGGTGCCCGTATGAAAAGAAGCTTGAAAGCTGCGACTATTACTGCGTCCAACAATTCGAAAAGCTGTTTGAGACCGAATACCAATCCTTCTGGGATTCCAGAGCCCAAGAGCCCGAGCATGTGGCCTTCTACGTGGAAGCGGTGCAGGGAACCGGCGGCTACGTCGTCCCGCCGCCGGAATATTTTCCCCGCCTGTCGAAGATCCTAGAGGACCGGAAAATCCTCATGGTGGATGACGAGATCCAGATGGGCTTCTTCCGAACAGGGAAGTTTTGGGCGATCGAGCATTTCGGCGTCAAGCCCAACATCGTCGTGTTCGGAAAAGCGATGACCAACGGGTTGAACCCAATCTCGGGGGTTTGGGCGGAGGAGCGGCTGATCTCGCCGGAGAAATTCCCCCCCGGATCGACCCATTCCACGTTCTCGTCCAACCCCCTCGGAACGACGGCGGCGCTGGCCACCCTGGAGTGGATTCGGCATCAAAATTATGAAAAGACCGTCGCCGAAAAAGGGGCCTACTTCCTGACGCGGCTCGAGGAATTGAAAACCCGGCATCGCACCATCGGCGATGTTTCCGGATTGGGACTGGCCCTCCGTATCGAGGTGACCCAGCCCGATCGGTACACCCCCAACAAAGCCCTGGTGGACCGGATCTTCGAAGCCGGCCTCGAGGGAGGGATTCCAACCTCTCGAGGTCCGATGGGATTGGTTCTGGACGTGGGAGGGTACTATAAAAATGTTTTTACCCTGGCCCCCAGTCTTGAAATTTCAAAGGAAGAGATCGATCTGGCGATTGAATTGCTCGATTTTTTGTTCAAGAAATTCGGATCGGAGGCAAAATGAATCATCCATTGGAATCGAGGGAAGCGAACCTGGCCTCCATGCCGGGGGCCCGGCCGACCGATCTCTTCATGCCGGCTCAATCCACGACGTTGGTTTATCTCATTCACGGTGTGACCGGAACGCCTTTGGAGATGAAATACCTTGGGCGAAAGCTGTCCCAAAAAGGCTGGGATGTCTATCTCCCGACGCTGCCCGGACATTGTTTAAAGCTGAGAGACATGGTTCGGTCGAACGAAGAAGACTGGTTGCAACATGTTCGGACCCAACTGGATTTCTGTCGAAAGCACTATCAGCACCTTATTGTCGGGGGCTTGAGTGCGGGAGCGCTTTTTGCCCTTGAGGCCTCGACCGCGATTCCGCTGGACGGGCTGGTTGTTCTCTCGCCCACGTTCTTTTACGACGGCTGGAACAGTCCATGGACGTTGAGGCTTCTTCCGTTCGGGATCAAACGGCTTCCGACCTTCTTGCAGTATCTATTCATTCATCTCGACGGGTATCCGTACGGCATCAAAGAGCCGGCACTGCAGCGCCGGATCCGTGAGGCGTACCATCCTTTGTATCGGCTGCGGGCCTTCCTGCGCCGTTTTCGGTCCAAGACGTCTCAATTACCCCAACGGAGCAATTCGACCGAATCCGTCGGATACCCGATTTACTCTCTGAAAACCCTGGCGGATCTGGATCGACTGTATGAAAAAGTGAAAGAATGTCTCCCTCAAGTCACAGCGCCCACCGTCATCCTTCAGTCTCTGGAGGATGATTATACCAGTCCTCGAAACGCCGAACTGGTTTACGACACGATCCGGTCGCCGGACAAAAAACTCGTGCTCCTTAGCGATTGTTACCATGTGATCACGATCGATAAAAAAAGGGACGTCGTCGCGGCGGAGGTTTCGAAATTCATCGAGTCTCGTGTCGGATCGCTCGCCAACGCGGAATTGTCCGTTTTGAGGGGTTAGAAAATGGGACGGACGGTTAAACGGGTGGTTCTGACCGGCCTGGGGGTGATCTCCCCGATCGGCTTGGGAAAAGAGGCTTTTTGGTCCGGTCTTTTGGAGGGGAGGTCGGGTATCCGAACCATTCAAGGCTTCGATGTCTCTCCCTATGCCAGTCAAATAGGCGGGGAGGTGACCGATTTCCATCCGGAGGATTACATTCCGGTTCATAAAATCCCGAAGATGGCCAAGGTCACCCAGTACGCCATGGCGGCGGCGAAAATGGCGATCGAGGATGCCAGGCTGGATTTTCCTCAAACAGACCGAACCCGAGTCGGGGTCGTGATCGGGACGGGCATGGGCGGGTGGGGGATCCTTGAGGCTCAGGTGAGAACATTGTTTGAATCAAATAATCCGCGAAAGGTCAGCCCGTTGTCGGTTCCCATGGCGACATCCAATGCAGCGGCGGCCGAGATTGCGATCTCCCATGGTCTTAAAGGTCCCAATATTACGATTTCCACCGCCTGTTCCTCGGGGGGGAATGCCATCGGGCACGGATTGGACCTGATCCGAGCCGGCCGCGCCGACATCGTGATCGCGGGCGGGACGGAGGCCTGCCTTCTGCCGGGTGTGCTGGCTGCGTTTTGTTCCCTCCGAACCCTTTCGGTTCGAAACGACGCTCCGGATCGGGCCAGCCGGCCGTTTGACAAAAACCGAGACGGCTTCGTGATGGGTGAAGGGGCCGGGGTCGTGATTCTGGAATCCTTTGAGGTTGCGAAGGCCAGAAACGCCTCGATCTATGCTGAGCTGGTCGGCTACGCCGGCGCCTGCGAGGCCTCTCATATGGTCAGCCCGGATGTATCCGGGACGGAACAGGCCCGTGCGATGTGTCTGGCGCTGCAGGACGGAGGCGTTTTCCCTTCGGAGGTGGAGTACATCAATACCCACGGCACCTCCACGCTCTTGAACGACGTCGTGGAAACCCGGGCGATTAAGATGGTATTTGGGCCGCACGCGTATGACATCTCGATGAACTCCACCAAGTCGATGATCGGTCACACGATCGGCGCGGCCGGCGCGATCGAGGCGATTGTATGCGCACTCACCCTCCAGCGCGGGAGGATCCATTCAACACTCAATATCGAGACGCCCGATCCCGAATGCGATCTGGACTATACATCCCATCAAGCCCGTGAGGGAACGGTCCGGGTCGCATTGTCGAATTCCTTCGGTTTTGGAAGCAACAACGCCTGCCTTGTGATGCGGGCGATTTCGTAACAGGACTTTGTTTAACCAGAGAGGCATTATGGAATCCACAGATTTGATCGAAGAAAAAGTCAAGGGCCGGCTGGCCGAGAAATTTCAGAAGAACGTCTCCGAAATCTCGTCGGAATCGAGACTTGTCCAGGATCTAGGGCTGGACTCGTTGGACACCTTCGAGCTGTTGTTCGAGCTGGAAAACGAGTTCAATATCGCGATACCCACCGCCGACGCACTGGCATTTGTCCGGGTTCAGGACGTGGTCGCTTATGTCCAGAACAAAACAATGCCGGCATAGCGGCGCTTCCGTCGGGTTCGAAACCGATCGAAGCGTCGCTCCATCTCCTTCGGCTCCGGCCCCGGTGGCGGACGGAACCTATTTTAACCTTCTCGAACCCTCCTCCCTCGTGGAGGCATTTATCAAGGATCCGCCGGTCGGATTCCGCGCGTTGGGGATCCGGTCTCCCGGACTCTTGACCCCGGCCTTCTTGACCTCCTTCGATCTTCTGACCACGCTTGACCCGCCCGTCAAGCGGGTCTTGAACCCGATTCTGAACATGTTAAGACTGGACCGCGTCCTCAAGCCGAGGACCCTTTTTGTCGGGACGACCGTGTCCGAATATCTCCTGTATCCGTCTCAAGGCGATTCCCAGGTCTGGATCATGGATTGCCTGAAACAGGCTGAAGCGGAAAACGTTCCATTCCTGATCCTGAAGGATATTCCTTCGAACTCTCCGCTGTTGGCGCGGAATGAAAACGCGAGAGCGGATGAGATCCGGGATCGATGCCGGCGGGCCGGATTTCAGATCCTGGCCGGCCAGGGCCTGGCTTATGTTCCGATCGATTTCGGTTCGATCGACGAATACCTCCAGGGGTTGTCCTCTTCGAGACGGAAGGACCTCCGCCGGAAACTTCGAAAACGTGTAGAGGTCGAGGTCGATGAGATCCCCCTCGGGGATCCAATCTTTTCGGACCAGGCTTTTGTGGGTCGGCTTTACGAACTCTATTTGAACGTCTACCGACAGAGTGAAATTCAGTTCGACCAACTGTCCTTCGCGTTTTTTGCCTCCGTGCTTCGTCGGAGCGCGGGCGAGGGGATAGTTTTCCTCTACCGTCACCGGGGAAAGGTCATCGGATTCAACCTCTGTTTCATCCATCGCAACAACCTGATCGACAAAACCATCGGGCTGGCCTATCCGGATGCGCGCGACCTGAACCTTTATTTTCTCAGCTGGTTTTATAATCTGGAATACGCGATTCGACACGGTCTGCAGTGTTACATCGCGGGGTGGACCGATCCCAAAGTTAAGCTATCGCTAGGTGCCGAATTCACCTTCACGCAGCATGCGGTTTACCCGAGAAACCCGATTCTTCGGGCAGGTCTGGGGAAGCTCAAGCGTTTTTTTGAAATGGATCGGATTTGGGCCGACCCACGGTGGAATCGATCCCTAAAAGGATCTCCGGAGGAAGCGCGATGACCCTGACGGCGACTCTTCTCTGGATCGGCAACATCCTGTTCGACACGGCGGGACATCTTTCCTTTAAGGCGGCCGCGACGGTGGGGCAGGAACTGGACGGCTTCAAGCGTTGGGCCGCCATGTTAAGCGATCGATGGATTTGGTCGGGCCTGGCCGCGTTCGTTGTGGAGTTTATGCTCTGGCTGGCGTTTCTTTCCCTGGTGCCGTTGTCGCTTGCGGTCTTGATCGGGAGCGTCAATATTTTGGCCATTCTTCTGGGCGGACGGATGCTTTTTGGAGAGAAGTTGACCCGCCGTCGCATCGCCGGTTCGCTGCTGGTCGCGGCGGGCGCGGTTTTGGTCGGGTGGAGTTAGAAGATGCGGCATTTTTTTCTGGCAGGGTTGATCGTTTTGATGGCCTTCGATACCGCCACGCAGATCGGGTTCAAATTCGCGGCCATGGAGGCCGCTCCCGCGGCCTTCGACGCCGGATGGCTGGCCCGTCTCTTGGTCGAGAAATGGATTTATATCGCGGTCCTGGGTTATCTCGGCGCCTTTGTGACATGGATGACTTTACTTCGACGGGCCCCGGTCGGACCGGCCTTCGCCGCTTCGCATCTCGAGATCGTTTCGGTTTTGTTGATTTCGGTTCTGTTCCTGGGCGAATCCCTCTCCCGGTCTCAGGTCCTCGGGAGCCTTTTGATCCTGTCTGGGATTGGGCTGTTGACGCCGCGGAACGAAAGGAAGCGTGTCGAGAAAATAGAGCAAAGGCGGTGGCGTGAACTTCCGCCCACGGCAGGTCTGCCGTTACAATGGCGCGATTTTCTTCCAATGAGAAACAACAGCGACTTTGAAACGGCGCTGGCCCGTTATCTGAAAGTCCCCGCCGTTCAGGTGGAATGTTCGGGCACCGCCTCCTTTCTGATCGGGCTGGAAACGCTGAAGCGTCTCAGCGATCGACGCACCGTGGTCATTCCGGCCTACACCTGTCCGTTGGTTCCGATGGCCGTGGCCCGCGCGGGTCTTCTTGTTCGGCTGTGCGACACGCGCAACAATCGGTTCGATTTCGACACGAATGCGCTATCGGCCGCCTGTGACGCCGATACGCTCTGCGTCGTTCCGACGCATCTCGGCGGTGCGGTGGCCGACCTTGGGCCGGTACTGGAAATCGCGCGACGCGTCGGCGCGTACGTTGTGGAAGATGCGGCGCAGTCGCTGGGCGCCACCTGGCAGGGCCGGCCCGTCGGGACGATCGGGGAGATCGGGTTTTACAGCCTGGCCCGCGGCAAGGGATTGACGCTGTATGAAGGAGGCGTTCTCGTCTCGCGCGATGAAACGCTACGAAAGGCGCTAGCCGAGACCGCCCGCGGACTCATTCCGGTCCGTCCGCTTTCTGAATGGCTCCGGTTGACGCAACTGATCGGTTACCGACTCGGATACCATCCGGCCGCCTTGCGTCTGACCTACGGACTTCCGCTGCGTTACTGGTTGAGAAAGGGCGATCCCGCGCGCGCGGTGGGCGATGCCTTCGCCCGGGATATCCCGCTGCACCGCATGGGCGCCTGGCGCAAGCGGGTCGGCGCGTCCGCATTGCGGCGCCTGCCCGTCGCCGCAATGGAAAATGCGGAGCGGGGCCGTCGGCGGGCCAAGGTTCTAGAAGATATTCCAGGATTGAAAGTCGTCAACGATTCACCCCAGGGTGGCGGAACCTGGCCGTTCTTGATGGTCTTGTTCGAAACGAAGACGGCCCGTGACCGTGCGCTCTCCCGTCTTTGGACTTCGGGATTGGGTGTGACCCGTCTGTTCATTCACGATCTGACCGGCTATCCCGGTCTGAGAGGAATCGTGTCCGCGGGACCGATGCCCAGCGCGTCCTCCTTGGCGGACCGATGTCTGACGATCACAAACAGCGCCTGGCTTTCGGAAAACGAGTTCTCATCGATCTGCGAAGTCCTTGCGGAGGCGACATCTAATCCGGCCGCAGGATCGAAATCAATTTTTCATTGAGAGTCTGGTGCCGGCGCTGGTGTTGATCGAGATCCAAAGGGGGGGAAGGAGACTGGCCATCCAGCCGGCTCAAGGTTTTTTTCCAAAGCTGAGGATAGAGGTAGAACGAAATTTCGCCGGTGACGTCGGCGGCTACAAGATGCGGTTTTAAAAAATTCACGGCCTCGGTGAGATTCTCCTCCGTCAGGACCCCCTGATCCCAATTGGTTCGGACCACCCGGGGCGAGAGAACATCTTTGTCGATGGATAAATAAATCGGATGGGAATCGATGTCGAGGACGTCGCTCTGGATCCGCTCCGGAAGCCGGTTCTGTTCGTTTCGGCAGTCCTTGATGCCGTAAAAACCGAGTCGGCGTGCCAGCATCGGGACGGGGGATAGACAAAGGTAGGAGAGCTTTCCGGTATATAACGACCGGAGATGGTTTTCAAAAAAATGATAGCCGCGGATATCGTCGGACGTGATTCCGATGACGGTCACCCGGGAGACAAACGGCAGCCGGCAGACGTGATGGACCCAGGACCCGCAATGGATGCCCCAGGGGAAGCGCATATTGTCGGGATGGTTGTCGAAGACGACAACCTGGAAGGGTCCCATGAAACGCAGCCGCTTGATCAGCAGATAACTGACGTGATGAAAATCCCCGCTCCCCAAGAAGGTCAATCGGGGCTCGGCGTCCGTTTGCGCATTCAAGGCGGTTTCGAAGCGTTCCAGATCGGCGAGAGAGCAACCGTAACGGATCACCCCTTGCCAGTCGTTCAACGCAACGGTGCGGACTCCGGCGAGCGGCAGGAGGGACCGATCAAAATCGAGGATGAGAGACTCTTTCATTTTCCCTCGGACGGTATCGCGGCACGTAGTTTTGTAGCCTATCCGAATTGAGGTGGTGAGTCAAATCGTTGAGGTCAATTGCGGGGGTTCTTGTTTTCATGCTCGGCAGCATGATCCTGGTGCCGAGTCAACTGCATGGGGCTCCGAGTCCTTATTTTGGATATCCGCAAGAAAACAGTTCGACTCAACCGGGCGGAACTGACAATTCCGAAAATTTGCAGACCCTCCTGTTGGGGGGAGAATGGATCGCGAGCCGGCAGGGAGACTATTTTCAACGGTTGGGCCTCCTTTCATGGGAAAGGGATTTTGTATTAAAAGCGCCCCGGCTCACCTTCGTGAACGCATTGGTGGAGACGGACGAGGGCCGGTTGACCTTTGAGGTGCCCGCGGCGGTCAATCCCTATATCGTTTTCATTGCGGAATATCCTTACTTTTATCGGCTGTCGGAACAAACCGGCCGTTTGACCGAGACCCGATTTCGGGGGCTGGGAATGGGAGCGGGGATCGTGAAAAGAAGCGCAGTGGGCAATTTTCGGTTGGGCGCCGAATGGGTTTCGGGGGAACTGCACGGCGACGTCAAGGAGACGGGGCAGAAAACGACGGAGTTGATTCAGTTCGAGCAAGACCGAACCCGGCGGACAAAATGGGATGAGCCGACGGACGGCACCCGGCTGTTTTTTTCTTTTTCGACTCTCCAGTTTCATGGGTTCGCGTTGGAGCCGGAGAAAACGGTCGCCACGGTCCAGGGCGTCGAAGAGTGGTATCGCCCGTTGTCTCCTTCGACCACCGTCGGGTTGGTGGCGCGCGAAGGGACGGAATCCCGTTCGGTCCGGTTCTGGACCACGACGCTCGGATCCCTTCAGGAAGACGATTTCAACATTCCCCTGCCGGGGTATCTTTATCAACAGTTTGACGTCAAGAGCTTTGTCGGCGGGGAAGCTGGACTGGGTTTCCGGCCGACGGCCGATTGGAGTTTTCATTTGGGATATGAAATCGCGGGCGGTTGGAGCTCGCACGCGTACGGTGCGGTCTCGGCCGGGGTGACCTATTCCCTTTTTCATAAACTGCCCCTGAACCTCCAGGGGGCCTGGGGTCTTTCCCCTTCGGGGGCGTCGGAGGTTCTGGTCGGGACGGCGCTTCAATGGTAACCGACCTATTATCGATCAGTGTGGATCGTTCCTTGGCCTCTCAACCGACCACGAATGCGGATCAGTGCACCGCGATCTCAAGAAGCGAACGGGTCTTGATCGCGGCGTCTTTTACGATGACCGCGCTCTTGCATCTCGTTTATGCCTTCCGGTATCGCTTCGACTCGGACGAACCGCAGCACCTGCACGTGGTCTGGGGTTGGACCCGCGGTGTGATTCCCTGTTACAATGTCGACATCATGACGATACCATCCAAAGAAAAGCAGATCTTCTTTCATGTCGGGCTGGCCAAAACCGCAACCACGTGGCTGCAGCATAGGGTATTTCCCAAATTCCGCGGCATTTATTACGTGAAGAATACGCGCTATCATCGTTATGCTTCAATCATCAACCAATCGCAGCAATTGAAGTACCTCGTGTCACGCGAGTTCGACCGGCAACTGGAAAGGGAGGTGAGCCGTTTTGCGGCCCTTTACCCACAAGCCCATCCGATCATCGTGCTGCGCCGGCACGACTCATGGATCGCTTCTCAGTACCGCCGCCGCGTGAAAAACGGTTTCGGCTTGCCCTTCGAATCGTTCTTCGACCTTGAACAGGATCAGGGCTACTGGAAGCAAAGCGATCTGTATTTCCTCCCGAAACTGCGCGTGCTGGAAAAATATTTTTCCCAAAAACCGTTGGTTCTGTTTTATGAAGACCTGAAAGCCGAACCCATCGCATTCGTGCATAGGATTGCCCGATACTGCGGTGTGGAATTTGATAAGAACCAAATCTCATTGAATCCCTTTCACACGTCGTATGCCGACAAACAACTCAAGGTCCTCAGAAGCGTCAGCCGGCATCTGTTTTCTCCGGTGCAGGAATTTTCCGGGCCGAGGGTTTGGCGCCGTCTTCAGAAACTCTCACGGTCGCTTGTTGTTTATTCGATTCTCTACCCGTCTTTGTTGCTGCCCGAAGCATGGCTGCCGAAAGGAGATTTGATTCCAAAAGACCGATTGGAAAAAATCCGTAACCAGTATGCCGAAGACTGGCAACAATGCCGGGATTATGCGGAACGAATTAACGCGCTTTGAAATTTCTTGTGCAGCCAAACCGACCGACGGATACAGCCCGTTTGAGGAAGAGGCGCGAGAAGAAGGATGAACAGGCAGAGCCTGCGTGAAAGATCTGGCTTCTTTTGCCGCCGTCTTTCCCAGGCTTCTTTGATGATCCTTCTTACGGCAGGTTGCAGCACCCTCCAGAACGGCCATCGCTGGGGAGAGGACGTAACGCTTTTACCCGGGTCCGACCGGATTGAGAGCGCGGCATCGGGCGCGGTTCGTGAGCCGGCAACGTGGATTCCAGCCATTGGAGCGGTGGTTTTTAGTATCGGGAAGTTGGATCATCGGGTTTCGGACTGGGCATCCGAAAAGACGCCGATTTTCGGATCCGTGGACCGGGCTGGAAAGGCTAGCGATACGTTGGATACCGCGGAAGGGGTTGGCGTATTTCTGACCGCGGTGGCCGCCCCAAGTGGTTCCGATCCGGGCGGGTGGGTCATGTCCAAGGCAAAAGGGTTTGCGGTGGAGTACGCTGCGCTGGGAGCGACCGGGGCCGCTACCAGAACAATCAAAGGCTGGGTAGGCCGCGAGCGGCCCGATGAATCCGACAATAGCAGCTTTCCCTCCGGTCACAGCTCCCACGCATTTGCCTCGGCGATGCTGGACCAGCGAAATGTCGAATCGCTGCCCATCTCCTCGCCCGGAAAGTGGATGCTCGATACGGCCTTCTATTCACTGGCCGTAGGGACTGCATGGGCACGGGTTGAAGCAAAGAAGCATTTTCCATCGGATGTCATGGCTGGCGCCGCCCTGGGTAGTTTTATTTCCGCCTTTGTTCATGATGCTTTTATGGGACTCGATCAGGGGACAGAAATGGCCGTGTCCATTCAACCCGGCAAGGCGGTGGTGATTCTGAGGATCGATTGGTAGACGGGCAAGCAGGGTCCGTTTTTCAGCTCAAGGAGCAATATGAGACTTAGAAATCTTTATCTCTTTTTGGCAGTTTTTGTATTGATCGTCGGTTTCCGGATTGCCACCTATTCCTTTCCGGTGACCGTGTCTAAGGCCGGCGATCCTGCAAATTCCCTCTACGATTACAAGGGCCTGATCCATGTCCACACGACCTATTCGGACGGAGCGGATACCGTGGAGGAGATCGCCGCAACCGGCAACCGCCTCGGGATAGATTTTTTGATCTCCACCGACCATAACACCCTTCAGCCCTTGATCGATCATAAGGAGGGATGGTATGATCATCTCCTTTTTTTAAATGGTGAGGAGATCGGCATGGGTGGGGAGTACGTCTTGGCCATGGGAATCTCCAATACGGTCAAGCGAAACAATCGAGATGTCCAAACCGTTGTGGACGAGGTCCGGCAACAAGGAGGGATCGCATTTATTTCCCATCCACTGCACCCCAGATCGGGATGGGTTAATTGGGGAACAACAGGGATGACGGGGATGGAGATTGTCGACGGGGCTCTCTTTTGGCAGAAGGCCAACGGTTTCACTCTCCTCTGGAGTCTGATGACCTATCCACTGAATCCCTCCTATGCCCTTCTCAATCTTTATCAGAGACCCCAGGAGGTATTGGAAAAGTGGGATGAACAATCCCAGACGGAGAAGATGGTGGGGATCTACTCCGCGGATATTCACGGCCAGTTCCGCATTCGAAAACATTATTCCGTCAAGTTTCCCCCTCCGGAAAGGGTCATGCGTCTTGCCAGCAACCATGTTCTCCTGCCGGAGCCTTTCAAGGGGGATCTGGCCCATGATAAAAATATGCTCTATGATGCATTGAGAGAGGGCCATCTTTATTTTGCCATGGATCTCCTGGGTGATCCGACGGGATTTCTTTTTCAAGGAACGACGGGGAGCGGGAAGCAAGTTCTCATGGGAGACGAGCTGACCGAATCCGTTCCGGTAACGATGAAGGCCTCGCTCGGCACGCGTTTCCATCCAGAATCCTTCCAGATCAAGTTATTTAAGGACGGCAATCTGATGGCCGAGTCCTCAACAACCCCGCTGGTCTACGAGGCAAAGGAGAAAGGGGTTTACCGGATAGAAGTCGAACTCCAC
>Ga0187773_10000215_pt1 | contig 24444 bp, 25 predicted proteins | sample 0216_BV02_MP05_1_FD_133133 | JGI IMG/M metagenome (GOLD analysis project Ga0187773, IMG submission 133133) | Tropical peat soil microbial communities from peatlands in Department of Meta, Colombia - 0216_BV02_MP05_10_MG | ecosystem: Environmental > Terrestrial > Soil > Wetlands > Peat | place...
CGAGGAAGTCATGGAAATCCGGCGCGGCTCGCAGACGCTCGTCGGCTATCCGGGTCTCGTGGATCACGGCGATTCGGTGAGCCTCGAGGTTTTCGACTCGGCGGAGAAAGCTCGCGAAACCCATCGCACTGGCCTGCGGTGGCTTTTCCTGCTGCAGCTGAGGGAGCAGGCCCGCCACATCGAAAAGAATCTCCCCGGCCTTCAGGCGATGACTCTGCAGTTTGCCACTTTCGGGGAGGCAGCCGAGCTGAAGGAGCAAATTCTTGCGGCAACATTCGATCGCGCGTGCCTGCAGGAACCCTGGCCGCGCACGCGCGCCGAGTTCGAGCGTCGGCGCGAGGAAGCGCGTTCTCGGGTCACCCTGCTTGCGCAGGAGATCGCCCGTCTCGTCGCCACGATACTTTCTGAGTACGCAGCGCTCCAGAAGAAGCTGCAGCAGATATCGAGAGCGTTTCCCGAGGCCTGCCGCGACGTTCAGGAAAGCCTAAGCCGTCTCCTGGCGGGCCGCTTCATAGAGAAGACGCCTTACGAACGGCTCCAGCATTTCCCGCGCTACCTCAAGGCGGCCAGCTTGCGGCTCGACAAGCTGCGGGCCGATCCTGGGCGCGACGCGCGGCTTGCCGCGGAGTTCGCGCCGCTCTTCGCGCAGTGGCAACGCGAGCAGGCGAAGCAGCTCAAGTCCGGCGCCCGGGATCCCCAGCTGGAGCAGTTCCGCTGGCTCCTCGAGGAACTGCGCGTGCAGCTTTTTGCCCAGGAATTGAAAACGCCCGTGCCGGTGTCGGCGAAGCGCCTGACGAAGATATGGCAGACTATGAATCGCTAACGCCTGCCGGTTTTCTCCAATGGACAAGATTCTCGCGGCCCTGACGAAAGGACTTGCCAGCCTACTGCATCCCCGGATGCTCTGGCTCATGGTGTGGCCCATGGTCATCGCGCTCGCCCTGTGGATCACGCTGGCGGCCCTCTACTGGGGGCACGTACTTCGCTGGATCGGCGCACAGCTCCACCAGTCGGCGCTCTATGAGTCCATCGTTTCGATCTGGCCGTTTACCCTCGTCGCCGCCTGGCTTGGCTGGCTGCTCCTGCTCGTCTTGCTGGTTCCGCTCGTGCTTATCACGGGGGTGGTGATCACTAGCGTGGCTGCGATGCCAGGGATGGTCACCTACGTGGGCGAACGGGACTACCCGCGACTAGCGCGGAGGAATGGCGGCTCGGTCGCTGGCAGCGTCTGGAACGCCGTCGCCGCGCTTCTTTGGTCTGCATTCTTTTTCATGATCAGCCTGCCGCTGTGGCTGATTCCGCCCCTGTGGCCGGTGCTACCGATCCTGCTGTTCGGGTACTTCAACCAGCGCGCGTTCCGCTACGACGCACTCGCCGAGCACGGCAGCGCCGAAGAAATCGCGCAGATCATTCGCCGCTACCGCGGCGAGCTGTTCCTCCTCGGGCTCGCGCTCGCCCTGCTCGGGCACGTTCCGGTGCTAGGCTTGTTCATGCCGGTGTATGGCGGCCTGGTTTTCGTTCACTACGGCCTGGGGCGGCTCGGCGAACTGCGCAGCGAGCCGATCGAAGGCGTGGCCAGAAGAGCGTGAAGATGGGAATGGGAGGGATCATCATCGGTGACGAAATCATCCGCGGGAAACGCGAGGACAAGCATTTTGCCAAGCTCATTCAGATTCTTGCGGCGCGAGGCATGAAGCTCGACTGGTGCGAGTATCTGGGTGACCAGCCGGGACTCATCACCGCGACCCTCAGACGCACGCTCGTCTCGGATGACATCGTCTTCAGCTTCGGCGGCATCGGCGCCACGCCTGACGACCATACGCGCCAGTGCGCAGCGGAGGCCCTGGGGGTCGAACTCTTCCTGCACCCGGAAGCCGAAGCGGCAATCCGCTCGCGTACCGACATGGAAATCACTCCGCAGCGGCTGAAGATGGGCGAGTTTCCGCGCGGCTCACGCATCATTCCCAACCCCTATAACCGCATTCCCGGTTTTTCGGTTGGCAATCACCATTTCGTCCCCGGGTTTCCGGTAATGGCCTGGCCGATGGTCGAATGGGTGCTCGACGCGTACTACCGCGGGCTTTTCCACCAGATCGCCGAGGCCGAAGCCTCCATCATCGTCTACGAGCTTCCGGAATCGACCATCACGCCGCTCATGCTCGAAGTGGAGTCGCAGTACCGGAGGCTGAAGTCCTTCAGCCTCCCGAGCATGGGAGACGACGGGATGCGCCGTCACATCGAGCTGGGCGTGCGCGGTGAGCCCGACGAAGTGGGTCCCGCCATCACCCGCATGAAGGCCGGAGTTATCGCTCTGGGCGGGCGATGGGAGGAAAAGCGCTCCCCGTGATTCGAGGCCTGCGTCTTAAGCACAAACAAAAAGCCCTGGCTTTCGCCAGGGCTTTAGGGCGCCCGCAGAGAGGAGGAGGGGACTGCGGGACGCGAAAAACCTGCTGATTGCCTGCTACGCTGCGGCTGCGGCGCGTTGCTGCTTCTTGTGAGTTTCCTTGGCGGCCGTCGTTGCGGCGGCAAAGTTCGCTTCGGCAATTTCCGTCGCCTGCTTCGCAACCTTGTTGAAGCTGTCGTAGGCCGTGTTGGCGGCGGCAAGCGCCGACTTCACTGCTGCAACCGCAACGTCGGAGCCGGCCGGAGCATTCTTCGAGAGCTTGTCGAGAAGGCCGGCAAGGTTCTTGTTAAACTCGGCTGCCTGTGCTTCAACAAGCTTGGCGATCTCGCCTTGCGACTGCGACGCGACTTCGTACAGACTGCGCGAGTAGGCAACGGCCTTTTCCAGCGCGGGCTGGGCGGCTGCGGCATTCAAGTTGATGAATTCTTGAACATCCTTGGCGCCGAGCAGGGCTTTTGCATGGCCAACGGCTTCATCAAACGCAGACTTGGCTGCATTGGAGTTCAGGGTGGACAGACGCTCGAAAGCCGCAAACTGCGAATTGGCGAGACTCAGGAGAGCTTCGGCGCCAGCTTTGTTGGTGGCTGCGATTTGGTCAGGTGTGGTGTACATGTTCATCTCCGTATCTGTGGTTAGCACAGCAAACTCGAAATCCGTGTTGCAGTACTAGGGGTGTCCGAGTTATTGCACTGCAACAAATATAAGTCTACAGACAAAACTGGCGATGTCAACAGAAAGTTTCTGCAGCGCAACAAACGTTGGGGATACGGATAATAAGTTACGTGTAAACAATGGATTACACGCCACAAGCGCTGTCAATGTGTACGTAACACTCTGTTTTTCATGAATAAATCGCGAGAATCCCGGGAAGCTTACAAACACTATCGGGTGATCGGCACCCGCTGGATGGACAACGACGTCTACGGACACGTCAACAACGTTGTCTACTACTCCTACTTCGATACCGTGGTGAACCAGTATCTCATCGAGAAGGGGATTCTCGATATCGGGTCGAGCCCTGTGATAGGTCTGGTGGTGGAAACCGCCTGTCAGTACTTCAGGCCGATGGTTTTCCCGGACGCCATCCACGCCGGGCTCAGGGTGGGGCAGCTCGGGCGTTCGAGCGTGCGCTATGAAATCGGGATCTTCCGGAACGACGAGGCTTCCGCCGCGGCGCAGGGCCACTTCGTGCATGTCTATGTCGACCGCGCATCCCTGCGTCCTACCCCGTTGCCGCAGGCCCTGCGGCAGGCGCTCGAACCTCTGCTGGCGGGATGAGGCCCGCTGCCCCCCTTGGCGCACGCGCCTACGCGCTGCCGCCCACGGTCCTTGCGCTCGTGGTCCTGCTCGCCCTTGGCTGGGGCTTCAACTGGCCGGTAATGAAGGTCGTGACGAGCGAAATGGCGCCGTTGCATTTTCGATCCCTGTGTCTGGTGGTGGGTGCGGCCGGACTGTTCCTGATCGCGCGAGCAAATGGCCTGCCTGTCCGCGTACCGAAAGGGTCATGGCCGCGGCTCATCGCGATCACGGCTTTCAATGTTGCCGCCTGGAACGTGCTCGCAGTCTATGGTGTGACCCTTATGGAATCGGGCCGCGCGGCGATTCTCGCCTACACGTTTCCCGTTTGGGGAGTTCTGCTCGGCGTGTGGTTCCTGCGCGAGCCGCTGACCGGCCGACGACTCTCCGGGGTGGCGCTCGGCGTAGGGGGCATGCTATTGCTCCTGGGAAGTGAGATCTACGCGGTGGGGCGCTCGCCCACGGGCGCCTTGTTGCTCATCGCCTCGGCGATCAGCTGGGCGGTGAGCACGGCCATTATGAAGCGCTGGCCCGTCGACCTGCCGACCACCTCCTTCACCGGCTGGCAAATGCTGCTTGCGCTCGTCCCAGTCCTTTCCGGGGCACTGCTCTTTGAGGAAGGGAGTTTTTCGCCCCTTGCCCTATCCACCTGGCCGTTCTGGGGGCTTGTCTACAACGCCTTCGTGAGCTCGATTTTCTGCAACTGGGCCTGGATAAAGATCGCGACGCACGCCCCGATCAGCGTTTCGTCGCTCTCAACTCTCATGATCCCGGTGGTGGGCGTGTTCAGCGGCATGCTGCTGCTCGGCGAACATCCGCGCTGGAGCGATGTCGCAGCGCTCGTGCTGGTCGTCGCCGCGCTCAGCGTGGTGCTCTTCCCGCAGCGCCGGCCGGTCTGATCGCCTATCCGGCTTCTGCCGCTGCAAGCCCACGCCGCCGCGGGATCCGGTCCCGACGCCAATTCGAAAGGGCCCAGCTCCAGATTTCGCGCAGCCCGGCGCCGGCGAGCCATGCGGGAGGCTCCTGGCCGAGAAAGTGCAGGGCACGCCGCAGTTGCGCCGGAGCCCCGGCGATGACAAGGGGCGGGGCAAGCGTCTGCTTGCTGAGCTTTTCACCTTGTGCGCTCAGGACAACAGGAAGGTGCAAATACCTCGGTGTCGCAAGCCCCAGCATCCGCTGCAGCAGGATCTGTCGCGGCGTGGAGGCGAGCAGGTCAGCACCACGCACGACTTCGGTCACGCCCTGCTCCGCGTCATCGACAACCACCGCGAGCTGGTAGGCGAAGATCCCGTCTCCGCGTCGGACAACAAAATCCCCTACCTCGCGCGCGAGGTCCTGCTTGAATTTGCCCTGCAACAGGTCTTCGAACGCGATCAGGGCTGCATTCACACGAACGCGGATGGCCCGCGCCTCGCGGCCGGGCGGCAGGCCGCGGCGGCAGGTTCCCGGATAGACCGGTTCATCCTCGAGGGACAAGACCGAATCGGCAATCTCACGCCGCGTGCAGGCACAGGGGAATACGGCCTGCTGCCGCTCGAGCGACTCGAGCGACGCCCCGTAAGCCTCGATGTGACGACTCTGAAATCTGACTTCACCTTCCCACTCGAAGCCGTGGGCTTCGAGCGCGCGCAGAATCGCGTCGGCGGCACCCGGCGCTTCGCGCGGCTTGTCGAGATCCTCCATGCGCACGAGCCACTTGCCCGAATGCGTGCGCGCTTCGAGATAGCTTCCGACTGCGGCGATCAGGGAGCCGAAATGCAGCGGCCCGGTGGGCGAGGGCGCGAAGCGGCCGCAGTACGTCGAGTCATGCATAATGCAAGTGGCGAATCATAGCAGCGCTTCTCCATAACGCGTGGCACTCATGAGCGAGTTGCATCAGGTGATCATCGTCGGTGGCGGAGCAGGGGGGCTCGAGCTTGCGACTCGGCTCGGGGACCGGTTCGGTCGGAGGCGGGTCGCTGCCGTGACGCTTGTTGACCGCAACCGCACCCACGTCTGGAAGCCGCTCTTGCACGAGGTCGCGGCTGGGAGCATGGATGTTCATGCGCACCAGCTCGATTATCTCGCGCAGGCGCGTTGGCATCATTTCAGCTTCTGCTATGGAGACTTAGAGCGGGTCGACCGCTGGCGACGCGAGATCACGGTGGCACCCGAGCTGGACGAGCACGGCGCGGAAGTGATCCCACGGCGCGTGCTGCGCTATCACACGCTGGTGCTCGCCGTCGGCAGCATCACCAACTCGTTCGGAGTGCCCGGCGTAGCCGAGCACGCCTTCGCGCTCGACTCCGCGGACGAGGCAGACCGCTTCCATCAGCGGCTCGTCAAAGCCTGCCTGCAGGCCAACTACCGCGTGAGTCACGACCGCTCGCCGCATCTGCGGGTGGTGATCGTCGGCGGCGGCGCCACCGGCGTGGAGCTAGCCGCCGAACTCCACAACACCACGCGCGTGCTCGCCGCCTACGGGCTCGAAAACATCGATCCGGAGCGGTATCTGCGGCTCACCCTCGTCAACGCAGATCCGCGCATCCTCGCTCAGTTGCCCGAGCGCATCTCGAAAGCAACGACCCAGATTCTGGAAGGACTGGGCGTCGAGGTTCTGAACGGAGAGCAGGTGGTGGACGTGACCGCGAGGGAAGTACGAACCCGCAGCGGCAGGTCGCTGCCGGCCGACCTGGTGGTGTGGGCGGCCGGAATCAAGGGCGCGGACTTTCTACGTGCGCTGGGCGAGCTCGAAACCAACCGGCTGAACCAGCTTGTCGTGACTACGACCCTGCAGACCACGCGAGATCCGGACATCTTTGCGATCGGTGATTGCGCGGCCTGTCCCTGGACAGGCCACGCCTCTGTGGTGCCTCCGCGCGCCCAGGCCGCGCACCAGCAGGCCTCCCACCTGTTCGACTCTATTCTGCATCGACTGCGCGGGGAACCGCTCCTGCCGTTCCGCTACCGCGATTTCGGTTCGCTCGTGTCGCTCGGTGAATACAGCACAGTGGGCACTCTCATGGGCGTTATTTCGGGGAAGAGCATCCGGATAGAGGGTTGGTTCGCGCGGCTGATGTACCTCTCGCTATACAAACTGCATCTGCTCGCGCTGCACGGATTGGTGGGTGTCGTGCTCGATACCTTGGCGCGATTCCTGAAGCGGGGCACGGAGCCGCGTGTGAAGCTGCATTGAAGGCAATGATTGGTTCGCTGGTCAAGATAGCGCTGGTCGTCGCGATCGCCTTGCCGCTGCTCGCCTGGCTGTTACAGGAGCGCATGATTTTCTTTCCGCGTCCGGTTGAATCGCGTCCGACCCCGCGCGCCAACGTCGAGGCGATCACCCTTGGCGTGACAGGGGGCGTGAAGCTGCGCGGCTGGTTGGTCAAAGGGGCGCGCACGCCGGCGCCGCTGGTCATCTACTTCGGCGGGAACGCCGAGGAGGTTTCCTGGCTTGTCGACGCGGCGGACCAATTCGCCGGCTGGTCGGTGCTGCTCGTCAACTATCGCGGCTACGGGGAAAGTGAAGGCAAGCCCGGCGAGAAGGAACTCTTCGCGGACGCCCTCGCTCTGTACGACTACGCGAAGCTTCGGGCCGACATCGCTCCGGAGCGCATCGTCGCGATGGGTCGCAGCTTGGGGAGCGGGGTCGCGGTTTTCCTTGCCGTACATCGACCGGTGCGTGGCGTCATCCTCGTCTCGCCCTACGACAGCCTCGTCGAAGTGGGGCGGCGTCACTATCCGTTTCTGCCCGTTTCACTGTTGTTGCGGCACCGCTTCGATTCCCTTGCTCGAGTCCCCCAGGTCGAGGCGCCGCTGCTCTGCCTCGTCGCGACCGGAGACCGCATCATCCCGATGGCGCATTCACGTGCTCTGTTCGAGGCTTGGCGAGGAGACAAGCACTGGCGCGAGATTCCGCTTGCCGATCACGACGGCATCTCGAACCAGCCGGAATACGGGCGCTCGATTGCCGCGTTCTTGAGTGCCCTGCGCTAGGCGTTTGCGTGCGAGGCTCTGCTATACTCCCAAGTATGTTCTTTTGGTCATAATCCTCCGGAGAGCTCCTGCGTGGCCACTGTTACGCTTACCAAGGACAATTTCGACCAGGTCGTTGACGGCAGCGACATGGTGCTCGTCGATTTCTGGGCACCGTGGTGCGGCCCGTGTAAGGGCTTTGCACCCGTTTTCGAGGCGGCTTCGGAGAAGCATGGTGACATCGTGTTTGCCAAGGTGAATACCGACGAGGAGCAGGAGCTTGCAGCCTCGTTCAATATCCGATCGATTCCGACGCTGATGTTTTTCCGCGAGAAGGTGATTCTGTATTCGCAGGCTGGGGCGCTCCCTGGCTCGGCGCTCGAGCAGATCATTTCCAAGGGCAGGGAACTCGACATGGCGCTCGTGCACAAGGAAATCGCCGAACGCAGTGCTAGCGCGGAACAGTCGGGCTGAGGAGAGGACTTGCGGCGATGAGCGTCATGCCGCGGTCGGTGGAAACAAAAAAGGCAGGGGGATGCCCCTGCCTTTTCCGCGAGTCGGAAAAACTTACTTCTTCATCTCTTCCTTCTTCGCGGGCTTCTTCGCGGGCTTCTTCGCGGGCTTCTTGTCGCCCTTCTTCATTTCTTGTTTCTTTTCCGCAGGCTTGGCTCCGCCGCTCGCCTGAGCGAGCACCATGCCGCTGGAAACAGTGAACACCACAGCGATCAAAAGCGACAATAGGTTCTTCATTCTGCTTCTCCTCTGAGCATTTATTGGAATGATTCGGTTAGCCGAAAGGGTCAACCGGCGCCTATCCTAGCAGAAATGATTGAAAGCGCGAAAGTTTTCGGGGTGAGGCGGTTGCCCGGGGGCATGGAGGGGGCAACGCTTTGTCAGCACTAGTCGCGCTCGGCCGAACGCGCAAGTAGGGATGAGTACGGGTGTCTATTGCGCCCTGGCCGGCGCCGCATTGTTCGGCGCGAGTACGCCGATCGCCAAGCTGCTGGTGGGAGAGATCCCGCCCCTCATGCTGGCAGGGCTTCTCTACGCGGGCTCGGGCCTCGGGCTTGGCCTGTGGCTCGCCATCCGCGGGTTGGTCGTGTCGGCCGCGGCGCGACCGCGCTTCGCGGCGGGCGACTACAAATGGTTGGCCGGGGCCGTCTTCCTCGGCGGCATGGTAGGCCCCGTGCTGTTGATGTTCGGGCTTACTGCAACGCGCGCCTCCGCGGCCTCGCTGCTGCTAAATCTGGAGGGCGTATTCACTGCGTTGCTCGCTTGGTTTGCGTTTCGCGAGAATTTCGACCGCCGCGTGATGCTCGGGATGTTTCTTATCGTCGCCGGGGGGGCGTTCCTCAGCTTCCGACGCGGGGAGCTGGCGCTTTCCTGGCCGGCGCTTGCGGTTGTGCTCGCCTGCCTGTGCTGGGCCGTCGACAACAACCTGACGCGCAGGATATCCGCCGGTGATGCGGTGAAGATCGCCGCGATCAAGGGCCTGGTCGCCGGCGCGCTGAACCTCTCCTTGTCCGCGGCGCTCCAGGCGCCGCTCCCAGCGGCGAAGGTCGTTGCGGTTGCGGCTCTCGTGGGCTTGCTCGGCTACGGTGTCAGTCTCGTGCTGTTCGTGGTGGCGCTGCGCCTTTTGGGCGCTGCGCGGACTGGAGCATATTTCTCGACGGCCCCCTTCATCGGGGCGAGCCTGTCATTCGCGCTGCCCGGAGAAGTGCCGGACGCCTCTTTCTGGGCCGCCGCGGCACTGATGGCCGCCGGGGTGATGCTGCATATTCTCGAGCGCCACCAGCACTTTCACGGTCACGAGTCCCTGACGCACAACCATATCCACTCGCACGACGAGCACCATCGCCACCCCCACGACTTCGCATGGGACGGCGCCGAGCCGCACTCGCATGAGCACCACCACGAGGCACTTAGGCACAGTCATCCGCATTACCCGGACATTCATCATCGGCATGACCACTGACTGGCTGTGCGCGCTCACACTGGGGCTGATCTGCGGCGCGGCGCACGCCGCGCCTTACGTTCCTAAGGACGACGCGCAGATCCTCGAGCGCCTGCCGGTGAGACCAGGCGACCCGATCGCCCGCCAGCTGCGCCGGCTTCGGGCCGCGCTCGCCACCGATCCGCGCAATCTAGGCACAGCGCTCGAGCTCGCCGAGCGCTATTTCGAGCTCGCCGGCGCAGAGGGCGACCCTCGCTATGTGGGTTACGCGCAGGCCGCGCTCGGGCCATGGTGGAATGTGCCCGATCCGCCTCTCGAGGCGCGCGTGATGCGCGCGATACTCAAGCAGTACAGCCACGACTTTTCAGGCGCCATGCGGGACCTCGAAGCCGCGACTCGGGAAGACCCCAGCGACGCGCTCGCCTGGTCCTGGCGCGCGGCGATCGACATGGTCGAGGCCGACTACGCCGCGGCGCGCGCAGACTGCGAAGTGCTGAAGCGCATCGCGGGTGAACTGGATGCCGTGGGCTGCGTCACCCACCTCGACGCAACCACGGGCAAGGCGGCCGCGGCGTACCGCGTGCTTTCAGGCGTGCTCGCGCGCAACCCGGCAACCTCGCCTGAAGTCAAGGTCTGGGTGCTGACGCGGCTCGCTGAAATGTCCCTGCGCCAGCGCAACACCCGACAGGCCGAAGAACATTTTCGCGCCGCGCTCGCTCTCGGCGTGCGCGACCAGTTTCTGCTCGGCGCCTGGGCCGACTTCCTTCTCGACCGGGGTCGGCCCGCGGAAGTTGTTCCGCTGCTCCGAGAGTGGGTGCGCTCGGACATTTTACTGTTGCGTCTCGCGCTTGCCGAAAAGGCGCTCGATGCGAAGGAGGCGAAGGAGCACATCCGCGCCCTGAAGGAGCGTTTTCAAGCCGCGGCGCTACGCGGGGACAAACTGCATCAGCAGGAGGAGGCGCGCTTCAACCTCTACCTTCTCGGCGACAAGGAGAAGGCGCTCGCGCTCGCGCGGGAAAACTGGAAGCTGCAGCGAGAGCCGCGCGACGCGCGCGTGCTGCTCGAGGCGGCGCTCGCTGAGAAAAATCCAGCCGCCGCCCAGCCTGCGCTCGAATGGCTGGAACGCTCGGGTCACGAGGACCCCTATTTGCGGGGACTCGCTGCGAAGCTCAAGGCACTCAAGTCATGAAGGTGTTCCTTGCGTTACTGCTCGCGCTTGGAGCCACGAGCGCCCTCGCGCACAAGCCGAGCGACAGCTACCTCGCCCTGCGCGTCGAGGGCGCCGGCGTGAGCGGCCAGTGGGACATCGCGCTACGCGATCTGGATTTCGCGATCGGCCTGGACGAAAATGGCGACGGCGACATCACGTGGGGCGAGGTGAAGGCGCACCGTGCGGATATCGCGGCCTACGCACTGGCGAGGCTCAAGCTGCGCTCGGCGGACGCCGACTGTCCGGTGCGCTCGACCGAATTCCTCGTCGACGATCACAGCGATGGCGCCTATTCGGTGATGCGCTTTGCCGGGAACTGTCCCGCCGAGGTCGAGAGCATCGAGATCAGCTACAGTCTCTTTGCCGACCTCGATCCGCAGCACAAGGGGCTCCTGCGCCTCGAGCACGGCGGGGCGACGCGCACCGGAATTTTCGGCCCGGAGCGTGCGACGCAAGCTTTCGAGCTGGCGAAAATCTCGGCGCTTGACCAGTTCCTAGACTACGGACGCGAGGGCGTCTGGCACATTTGGATCGGTCTCGATCACATCCTGTTCCTGCTCTCGCTCCTCCTTCCTGCGGTACTTGCACTGGAGGCTGGACGCTGGCACGCGATCGAGCGTTTCCCCCCGGCCTTCTGGGACGTGTTCAAGATCGTCACCTCTTTCACGGTGGCGCACTCGATCACGCTGAGTCTAGCGGCCCTGGGCGTGGTCTCGCTCCCGTCGCGTCTGGTGGAATCCGCGATCGCCGCCTCGGTCGTGCTCGCCGCGCTCAACAACGTGTATCCGCTCGTGCACGGCCGGCGCTGGATGGTGGCGTTCGCCTTTGGCCTGATTCACGGATTCGGCTTTGCGAGCGTGCTGAGGGACCTGGGCCTGCCGGAGGGCGCCCTTCTCGTAGCGCTGGTCGGTTTCAACCTCGGCGTGGAGGCGGGCCAGCTGGCAATCGTGAGCGCATTCCTGCCGGCGGCGTACGCCTTGCGCGCGAGCTGGTTCTACCGGCGCCTTGTGTTCATCGGCGGGTCGCTCGTCATTGTCCTTGTCGCCGGAATCTGGCTCATCGAGCGCGCCTTCAACATCAAGGTCATCACGCCTTGAACTTCCCTTCCGTCGACCCAAGTTCGGGTGTTTGGGAGCTCCAATGATCGAAATCCGCAGAGCGAATGAACGGGGCTACGCCGATCACGGCTGGCTGCGCTCCTATCACAGCTTTTCTTTTGCCGACTACTATGATCCCCAGCACATGGGCTTCGGTCACTTGCGAGTGATCAACGAGGACCGCATCCAGCCGGGGACGGGATTCGGCACGCACGGCCACCGGGACATGGAGATCATCAGCTACGTGCTGGAGGGAGCGCTTGCACACAAGGACAGCATGGGCAACGGCTCGACGATCGTGCCCGGGGACGTGCAGCGCATGAGCGCGGGGAGGGGCGTGCTGCACAGCGAATTCAATCATGAGAAAAGCGAAGTCACGCACTTCCTGCAGATCTGGATCGAGCCGAACGTCAACGGCATTTCCCCCGGCTACGAGCAGAAGCATTACGACCCGGAGTCCAAGAGAGGAAGACTGAAGCTCGTCGCCTCGCCCGACGGGCGCGAGGGCTCGGTGAGACTCCATCAGGACGCATGTCTGTACGCCGTACTGCTCGACGGCGCCGACCGCGTGGTCCACACGCTGCAGCCCGGCCGGCGCGCCTACGTGCATGTAGCGCGTGGCAGGCTCAGCGTGAACGGCCGGCCGCTCGACGGAGGCGACGCGTTGAAAGCGACCCAAGCCGAGGCGATCACGCTCGAGAAAGGCGAGGGCTCGGAAGTCCTGCTTTTCGATCTCGCCTGAGCCTCCGGGCCGCAGGCTACAATCGAGCGGCCGCGCGCAGACCTTCGTCTTCGCGGACCCGCCTTCCTGAACCGGGAGCCTCGCCATGCACCTGCTCGAACAGGCCGCCGTTTTTCTTCTGACCGCGGTGCTGCTCGTGCCGCTCTTCCAGCGCCTGAGGCTCGGCGCCGTGCTCGGCTACCTCGCCGCGGGAATGCTGATCGGGCCCTGGGGCCTCGGCATGGTCGCCGATGTGCGGGCCACGATGCAGTTTGCCGAGTTCGGCGTGGTGCTGCTCCTTTTCCTCGTCGGACTCGAACTGCAGCCAAGCCGGCTGTGGGTGCTGCGCCGACCGGTGTTCGGCCTGGGGGGCGCGCAGGTCTGCGTCACCGGCATCGCTCTCACTGCTGCAGCGCTCGGGCTCGGGCTTTCGTGGCAGGCGGCGCTGGTCGCCGGATTCGGCCTGGCAATGTCCTCCACAGCGCTCGTCCTTGCCTCGCTCGCCGAGCGCAAGCAGCTCGCAACGCGGCACGGGCGCGAAGCCTTTGCCGTGCTGCTCTTCCAGGACGTGTCTGTGATCCCCCTGCTTGCGCTCCTGCCGCTGCTCGGTCCGGTCGCCGATCATGTGCCTACCGGGTGGACGCCGGCCCTGAAGGGCCTCGCAGTCATCGGTGTGGTGGTCGCCGCGAGCCGGCTCGTGGTGCGCCCCGCGCTGAAAGCCGTGGCGAGCTACGGTGGCCGCGAAGTGTTCACCGCGGCGGCGCTGCTCCTCGTCGTGGGCGCGGCGCTCATCATGGAGAATATCGGCCTGTCGATGTCGCTCGGCGCGTTTCTCGCGGGCGTGCTTCTCGCCGACTCGGAGTTTCGCCACGAGCTCGAGGCCGACATCGAGCCGTTCAAGGGCCTGCTGCTCGGCCTCTTCTTCATCGCCGTGGGCATGGGTGCGAATCTGGGGCTCGCATGGGAGCAGCCGCTTCTCGTGTTCGGCCTTGCGCTCGGTCTGATGCTCACGAAATTTGCGGTCATGTACGCCATCGGAAGGGCCAATGGCGCGACGAACGACACCGCGCAGCGCCTGGCCGTTGCTCTCTCGCAGGGTGGCGAGTTCGCCTTCGTGCTGTTCGCCGCGGCGGGGGTATTGGGTGTTCTCGATGCTGCGGGAGCGCAGCTCCTGGTGGTGGTTGTGACGGTATCGATGCTGCTCGCGCCGCTCGCGTTCCAAGCGCACGAACGGGTGCTCGACCGATGGCTTGCCCGCCACGCTGCTCCGGAATTCGACGAGATCACCGGCCCGGGGAACCCGGTCGTTATCGCCGGATACGGACGCGTCGGGCAGATCGTCTCGCGCGTGCTGCGCATGTGCGGCGTGCCCTTCACCGCGCTCGAGGCGAGCTACCAGCAGGTCGATTTCGTACGCCGCTTCGGCGGCAAGGTCTACTACGGCGATGCCTCGCGCCTCGAGCTGCTCGAGGCGGCGAAGACAGGGGAAGCCAAGCTCTTTGTGCTGGCGATCGACGACGTCGAGGCTTCGCTCAGGACGGCGGAAGTCGTGCGCCGGCATTTTCCGAAGGTGCCGATCGTCGCCCGGGCAAGGAACCGCGTGCATCTGTTCCGGTTGCGCGATCTGGGAGTCAAGATCATCTATCGCGAGACCTTTCCGGCGAGTCTCGACATGGCGCGCTACGTGCTGCTTTCGCTCGGCTGCGGTATCGCCGCGTCGGAGCGCGCAGTGAGCCTCTTCAAGCAGCATGACGAGGGTCAGCTCGAAGCGCAGTATGCCGTGCATCATGACGAAGCGCAGCTCATCCAGACCTCCAAGGAATTCGCCAGGCAGCTGGAGGAGCTCTTCGAGTCGGACCGCCTCCAGCCCTCGCAGGATCTTCCGCGGCCGACGGCCGCAGAGAAGTGAACCGCGTACAAGGTACAACGAGCCTGCTGAGTGTGCACCATCTCGGAACACTCATGACGGTAAAATGGGCGAGTGAAGAGTGTAGTCGTCCTCATTTCCGGTCGCGGCAGCAATCTGGAAGCGATAGTGCGCGCGGGGATTCCGGCGCGGATCGCCGGCGTAATCAGCAATCGTGCCGATGCCGCCGGACTGGGCCTGGCAGCACGGTCCGGTCTTCCCACCGCCGTGGTGGATGATCGCTTTTTCCGCTCGCGCGAAGCGTTCGATGATGCGCTGGCGAAGGCAATCAATCTGCACGCGCCGGACCTTGTAGCCCTTGCGGGCTTCATGCGCATCCTTTCAGATGGCTTCGTCCGGCGCTACGAAGGACGGCTCCTCAACATCCACCCTTCGCTGTTGCCGGCCTTTCCGGGACTTCACACACACCGGCACGCGCTAGAAGAAGGCGTGAAAGTGCACGGCTGCACGGCGCATTTTGTCACGGTGCAGCTCGACCGAGGCCCGATCATCGTCCAGGCCGCGGTACCGGTGCGCCCCAGCGACACCGAGGAGACGCTGGCGGCCCGCGTGCTGCGTCAGGAGCACCGAATCTATCCGCTTGCCCTGCGCTGGTTCGTCGAGGACCGGCTGATCGTCGAGAACGGCCTCGTGCGCGTCAGCGGGGCTGAAGCAAGCCAATGGATCTTCGCCGAAGAGTGACTGCGATTTCCTCCGTCCTTCGTCGAGCCACGCTCGCCGCGGCGCTTGTTTGGACTGCCGCTCAAGCGGTACCGCCCGAACGAATCAAGTTGAGCTACCAGGTGAGCTACGGCTCGATGCGTGCCGATGTCGTCGAGACGCTCGAACATGACGGCCGCACCTACTCGATTGTCTCCGACACCAGGGGAAGGGGAATTTTGGCCCCTTTTGGCAACAAGCGTACTGTTCGTGGGCGGATCACTTCGCAGGGGCTTCGCCCCGACGAGTATCGGGACGAGCGCCCATTTGGCTGGGTGGCGTCGGTGAAGTTCGATTGGCAAGCCCGCTCGGTGACACAGGAGCACAAGGGGAAGTCCGAAACGCTGCCCATGCAAGCTGCCGCCCAGGACCCCTTGAGCCTTGCCTACACTTTCGCGTTCGTGCCCCCCAAGGGCAAGGAGTACGAGATCATCCGGGCGGACGGACGCTGGCTGACTCCGTTCCGCTTTACTGTCGTGGGCACTGAAGAGCTCAAGACTCCTGCCGGCGAGCTGCATACGCTGCACATCACGAAGGTGCGCGACGGACCGGAGGACAAGTCTACCGACATCTGGTTCGCGGCGGACCGGAATTTCCTTCCTGTGCGCGTGCTAGTCGTCGACAAGGACGGCTCGCGTGTCGACCAAGTTCTGACTCGAATCGACAATTGAAGAGATTGTCCCGCCCGCTGCTCGAGGCGTGCGTGCAGGCCTTCAGGGAGGTGCTGCCGCTGGAACGCCCTGCCGATGCTGCACTGTCCGGGTTTTTTCGAGCAAACACGAAGATTGGACAGCGCGACCGCGCGACGATCGCAGACTCCGTATACGCGGCGCTGAGGCATCGTCGGCGGCTTTCCAGCCTGGTCACTGCACCCAATCCGCGGCGCCTCGTGCTTGTGGTGTGGACGGTGTTCCTCGGTGCGAGCCTCCGCGAGGTCGATCCCTGCTTGCGCGGTGACGAGGCCGGATGGATCGCCGGTGTCAAGGAAGCGGCAGGTCAGCCGCAACCGTTCGAAGTGGAATGCGAGCTTCCAGACTGGGTGATCGAGCGCCTGCGCGGCCGCTTCGATGATGGCGCCCTTCTCGCGCTCGCGAAGGGGCTTCTCCAGACCGCGCCCCTCGATCTGCGGGTCAATCCGATGAAAACGTCGCGGGAGGCAGTGATCGAGCAGCTCAGGGCGGACGGCCTGCGCGCGTTGGCCACGCCGTATTCGCAGCATGGGGTGAGGCTCGATGGCAGGCCGGCGATCAACCGGCATCCGCTCTTCCTAGAAGGGAGCGTCGAAATCCAGGACGAGGGCAGCCAAATCGTGTGTGAGCTCGTTTCGCCCAGGCGGGGTGAGATGGTGGTGGATTTCTGCGCCGGCGCCGGAGGGAAGACTCTTGCGCTCGGCGCGTTCATGCGCTCCACGGGGCGCTTGTACGCGTTCGATACTTCTCCGAAGCGACTCGCGGGTCTCAGGCCTCGCTTGGCGCGCTCGGGGCTGTCCAACGTACATCCGCAGCGAATTGAGGGAACCAGCGACTCACGACTGAAACGGCTTGCCGAAAAGATCGATCGCGTACTCGTAGATGCCCCTTGCAGCGGACTGGGGACACTTCGCCGCAATCCCGATATGAAATGGCGGCAGACGCCCGAGGATCTCGCGGAGCTGGCGCAGAAGCAAAGGGCCATCCTCGCTTCGGCCGCGCGTCTGGTGAAACCGGGTGGCCGGCTGGTCTACGCGACCTGCAGCTTCCTCGACGAGGAGAACCGTCTGGTGGCGGAGGAATTTCTCTCTCGAAACGCAGAGTTCACGCTCCGCCCCGTGGGCGAAATTCTCGCAAAGGAACGAATCGCGCTCGACATGGGCGACTACCTTGAACTCTGGCCGCATCGGCACGGTACCGACGGCTTTTTCGCCGCAGTCTTCGAGCGCAAGGGCTCGGGATGAGACCACGGTCGGACGTGGAGCGAAGTAAGGCTGAGAGAAATCCCTATTGATATTGAAGGGTTGCGTCCACATATAAGACCCGAACGAAAAATCGGGCATTTGGCACTTGCCCTTTGGGAGGATTCACGTAGAATCCGCGGCAAAGTTACCATAAGGAAGTCCTTTGGAATCAAACCCTTTGTTTTCCGGCGTTTTTGATCTTCCCTGGTGGGGCTATGCCATCGTGGCGCTAGCCCTGACCCACGTGACGATCGTAAGCGTCACGGTGTTCCTGCACCGTTGCCAAGCGCACCGCGCGCTTGACCTAGGCGCTGCCGCGAGCCATTTCTTTCGCTTTTGGCTGTGGCTTACGACGGGCATGGTCACCAAGGAGTGGGCGGCGATTCACCGCAAGCATCACGCCAAGTGCGAGACGCCCGAAGATCCGCACAGCCCGCAGCAGGTGGGCATCAACCGCGTGCTCTGGGGCGGCGTTTTCCTGTACGTGAAGGAGTCGTACAACCGCGAGACCCTGGAGCGCTACGGCTACGGCACGCCCGACGACTGGCTGGAGCGCAACGTATATTCGAAGTTCGCCACGCTCGGCCTGACGCTCATGGGCACGACCAACGTGGTGCTTTTTGGGCCGGTCCCCGGCATCCTGATACTTCTGACGCAAATCGTGTGGATCCCGTTCTGGGCGGCGGGCGTGATCAACGGCATCGGCCATTACTGGGGCTACCGCAACTGGTCCACGGAGGACGCAAGCACAAACATCGTCCCATGGGGCATCCTGATCGGCGGCGAGGAACTACACAACAATCACCACGCCTATGCGTCTTCGGCGAAGCTTTCCAATAAGTGGTACGAACTCGACATTGGCTGGATGTACATTTGCGTGCTCGAGGCTCTGGGCTTGGCCAACGTGAAAAAGGTGGCGCCCACGCCGCGGTTCACCGAGGCAAAGCCCGCGGTCGATTCGGAAACGCTGCAGGCGGTCATCACTCACCGCTACGATGTCTTGGCGAAGTATGCCAAGTCGCTGAAGCACACGTACACGGAGGAACTAGGGAAACTCCGTCGCTTCGCTCCACACGACGCGCATGTATTGGAAAGCCTGAAGCGCTGGCTGCACCACGACGAGAAGACGCTTTGCCACACGGACCGCGCGAAGCTCGCCGAGGTACTCGCCAAATCTCGTGCACTGCACACGGTGTATTCGATGCGCGCAGAGCTTGCCGGGCTTTGGGAGCGCTCAACGGCATCGCGAGAACAGCTCGTTAGGCAGCTGCAGGACTGGTGCCACCGTGCCGAGTCGAGCGGGATCCGGCCCCTCGCGGATTTCTCGCGCCGACTGCGCTGCTACGCATAGCGACCTCGTTCCCCCAAGCGGGAAATCGTCAAAGGCCCGCCTTCCGGCGGGCTTTCTATTTTCGTCAGGCACTTATTCGATTTGGCGCGCCACTTTTTGGCCCGCGTTACGCGGGCGCCCTTGATTCGGCTGCCAAACTCCGGAGAATGACGCATTGGTGGAGGGCAAGCTATATCAACTGACTGGAGGCTTTGATGAAATCTTTACTGGCGATAGTTCCGTTGGCGCTGGCGACCTCTCTGGCCATGGCTCAAGTGAAGCCCTGCGAAGAGCTCAAGAGCGAGATCGAGACGAAGGTCAAGAACAACGGCGTGACGGTGTTCACACTCACGATCGTCGACAAGGATGCGGCCGAGGACGGCAAGGTTGTCGGAACCTGCGAGGGAAGCACGAAGAAGATCGTCTATAAGCGGGGCGCTTCAGCCGCCGCAGCCGCCCCAGACGCTGCGACGAAGCAATGATGAAAAAGCCCGCGCTAGCGGGCTTTTTCATGACGCCTACCGCTGCACGTGGACCTTATTTGATCTTCGCTTCCTTGTAGATCACGTGCTTGCGGGCCTTGGGATCGTACTTCTTGATCTCCAGCTTTTCCGGTGTGGTGCGCCGGTTCTTCGTCGTCGTGTAGAAGTGGCCGGTCCCGGCCGTGGATTCGAGCTTGATCTTCTCGCGCATGTCGGTGATTTCCCGTTAGACTTCGCCGCGCCTGCGCAGGTCGGCAAGCACCGCTTCAATGCCCTTCTTGTCGATGATGCGCAAGCCGGCGTTGGATATGCGCAGCCTGACCCAGCGCTTCTCACTTTCAACCCAGAAGCGGCGGTATTGCAGGCTCGGCAGGAACCGGCGCTTGGTCTTGTTGTTCGCGTGAGACACGTGGTGTCCCACTTGAGGGGTCTTGCCTGTGATTTGGCAGACGCGTGCCATGGACTGCTCCGAAGCGGAAAGCGCGCATTATAGGCGGGTCGCCGAAGCGCATCAAGCTCGGGGAGGCTAGAGCAGGCCGCGCTCGGCGAAGGACAGGGTGCGCGTTCCAGCGACGATGAAGTGGTCGAGTACCTGTATGTCCACCAGTGCCAGCGCAGACTTGAGCGAGCGGGTGAGGATTTCGTCCGCGTGGCTCGGTTCGGCAACGCCGGACGGATGGTTGTGCGCGAAAATCACCGCCGCGGCGTTGCGCTTCAGTGCGCATTTCACCACCTCGCGCGGATAGACGCTGGTCTGCGTGAGCGTGCCGCGGAAGAGCTCTTCGCTGGCAACCACGCGGTGCTGGGCGTCGAGCAGCACGACGACGAACACCTCGTGATCGCGCCCAGCCAGCGTCAGGCGCAGGTAATCGCGCACCGCCCGCGGGGAGGTAAGAGCGCTGCGCGAGGTACTCTCCTCCCTGAGAGCGCGCCGCGCCAATTCCAGCGCGGCCTGCAGCTGGGCGAGCTTGGCGGTGCCCAGTCCTGGTGTATCCTCGAGTTTGTCCGATCCGGCTTCAAGCAGACCGGCGACGGACCCGAAACGGCCGATAAGTTCACGCGCTATGTCCACTGCGCTCTTTCCCTTCACTCCGGTGCGCAGCAGAATCGCTAGGAGCTCGGCGTCCGCGAGCGATGCGGGGCCCAGCGCCAGCAGGCGCTCCCGCGGCCGTTCCTGGAGGGGCCAATCGGTAATTGCCATGGAATTCGCTTAAAATCTCCTTTTTCCCGGCTTAACGCAGCACGGGGATCTGGGATGACCGACGTTTCCGGAAAGAAGATTCTGCTCGGAATTACCGGCGGCATCGCCGCATACAAGGCGGCGGAGCTGACGCGCCTTTTCGTCAAGGCGGGAGCCGACGTTCGAGTCGTCATGACCGAAGCGGGATGCCGATTCATCACGCCAACCACCCTGCAGGCGCTTTCCGGGAAGCCGGTTTTCACCGACATGTGGGATCCGAGTGTGCCGGACAGCATGGGACACATCGAGCTGTCGCGCGACCGGGACCTCATCGTCGTCGCGCCGGCCACGACCGATTTCCTTGCGAAACTCGCCAACGGCTTTGGCGACGACCTGCTCTCGACCTTGTGCCTTGCGCGCCGGTGTCCGCTCATGGTTGCGCCTGCGATGAACGTGGAGATGTGGCGAAGCCCGGCGACCCAGCGCAATGTCGAGCGCCTGCGGGTCGACGGCGTTGCCATTTTGGGTCCCACGGAAGGGGACCATGCCGATCGCGAGGGGGGAATGGGACGGATGCTTGAGCCCGAGGAAATCTTTGCCGAAGTCGCTGTGGCGCTGGGCCCCAAGGCCCTCTCCAAAAAAAAAATCCTGATCACGGCTGGACCCACCTATGAGCCGATCGATACCGTTAGAGGTGTTACGAATCAAAGCTCTGGCAAGATGGGCTACGCCGTGGCGCAGGCCGCTGCTGAGGCAGGAGCAGAAGTCATCTTGGTTTCCGGGGCAACCTCGCTCAATGCCCCAGCGGGCGTCGAGCGCGTGGACGTGGTGACCGCAGGCGAGATGCACAAGGCGGTGATGGCCCGGGCGAGAGACACCGACGTGTTCATCGCGGTCGCCGCTGTTTCTGACTACCGCCCCGTCGATCCTAAGTCGCGCAAGATCAAGCGCGGCAACGGACATCTTGACCTGGAGCTTGTACCCAACCCTGACATCCTCGCGGACGTTGCCGCCCTGCCCCAGGGGCCATTCTGCGTGGGTTTCGCCGCGGAAACCGAGGACCTGATCGCCAACGCTCAGGCGAAGCGCAAGAAGAAGGGAGTTCCACTCATCGCGGCAAACATGGCGCAGGAGACATTTGGCAAAGACACGAACGCGCTCACGCTTTTCGACGACAGCGGCGTACACGAGTTGGCGCGGGCGCCGAAGATCGTCCTTGCGCGCCAGCTGGTCGCGCACATCGCCAAGATGCTGCCCCGGCGCGCGTCCCAAGTTTGAAGACTCTCGACGTCAAGATTCTCGACCCGCGGTTGCGCGAGGCGATGCCACACTACGCCACGGCGGGTGCGGCGGGGCTAGACCTGCGCGCCTGCATCGAGGGTCCGGTAACGCTTGCACCAGGCCTTTCGGAACTCATTCCCAGCGGGATCGCCATTCACCTTGCCGACCCAGGGCTTGCGGCCGTGGTTCTGCCGCGTTCCGGGCTTGGGCACAAGCACGGCATCGTGCTCGGCAACCTTGTTGGGCTGATCGACTCGGACTACCAAGGACAGGTGATGGTTTCAGTCTGGAACCGGTCGAGCCTGGCATTCACGATCAATCCGATGGACCGCATCGCCCAACTCGTGGTGGTACCAGTGGTGCAAGTCAAGCTGAACGTCGTGGCGGAATTCAACCAGAGCTCGCGCGGGGCAGGGGGCTTTGGAAGCACAGGCAAGGCTTGAGCAAAAGGTCTTGCCCGCCGTACCCTAGGGCACAGTCGACCTAACAGCGATGCTCCCACAAGATTTTCATCCCATTCTCCGGCGCTGGTGGGAGGCGCGCTTCCGCAGGCCCGGCAGCGAGCAGGTGTCGCCGCCGACGCCGGCCCAACTGGAAGGTTGGCGGGCAATCCGCAAGGGCCACCACACACTGATCGCTGCGCCGACCGGCTCGGGCAAGACGCTCGCCGCGTTCCTCACCTCAATCGACGAGCTGCTGCGCGAGAGCCTCGAAACCGGAGGGTTGCCCGATGAGGTGCGCGTCATTTACATCTCGCCGCTCAAGGCCCTTTCGGCCGACATTCACAAGAACCTCGGCGAGCCGCGCCGCGAAATACGACGCATCGCAGAGGAGATGGGCATTGCGTCCGCTCGGATCACCGCGGCCGTCCGCAGCGGAGACACGCCGCACGCCGAACGCGCGGCGATGCTGCGAACGCCGCCTCACATCCTCGTCACGACACCGGAATCGCTGTACTTGCTGCTTACCGCCGAACGTTCGCGCGAGATGCTGAAGACGGCGCGCGTCGTCATCGTCGACGAGATTCACGCGGTACTGGAGTCGCGCCGAGGGGCGCACATGGCGTTGTCGCTTGAGAGGCTTCAGCACGTATGCGGCCGACCCCTGCAGCGCGTCGGCTTGTCCGCGACCCAGAAGCCGATCGAGGAAGTGGCACGATTTCTCGTCGGTTCGGACGCTCCCGGCTGCACTATCGTCAATCGCGGTCACAGGCGCGATGTCGATCTCGCAATCGAAGTGCCCGGCTCACCGCTGGAAGCCGTGATGTCGGCAGAAGTGTGGCAGGAGACCTACAAGCGCCTAGTCGAGTTGATTGAGTCGCACCGCACCACACTCGTCTTCGTGAATACGCGGCGCCTTGCCGAGCGCATGGCATTCCAGCTGAGCGAGCGGCTCGGGGCCGATAATGTCGCTGCCCATCATGGCAGCCTTGCGAAAGACGCGCGGCTCTCTGCGGAAGCGAGGCTGAGAGATGGCCGACTCAGGGTGCTGGTTGCGACGGCATCGCTTGAGCTTGGCATCGACATCGGGCATGTTGATCTCGTCTGCCAGATCTCTTCGCCCCACCGGATTGCAGCGCTCCTGCAGCGAGTAGGGCGCTCGGGCCACACGGTCACGGGTTTCCCCAAGGGGCGGCTTTTCCCGCTCACGCGCGACGACCTGGTCGAGTGCGCCGCGATGCTGCGCTCTGCAAGGGATGGCGAGCTTGACCGCGTCCTCATCCCCGACAAGCCGCTCGACGTGCTCGCCCAGCAGGTCGTCGCCGAAGCCGCCGCCGAGGAGTGGGATGAGGTTGAGCTCTGCGAGCTCTTTCGCCGAGCCTATCCGTACCGCCAGCTGACCGGGACCGAGTTCGCTGAAATCGTCTCAATGCTCGCAGGCGGCTATGCGACAAAACGCGGCCGGCGCGCTGCGCTTGTGCACTACGATGCCGTGCATCGGAAGTTGCGTGCACGCAAGGGCTCGCGCATGACCGCCCTCCTTTCCGGTGGTGCGATCCCAGAAGTGTTCGACTTCCGCGTGCAGCTTGATCCCGAGGGTACTTTCATCGGTACGTTGAACGAGGACTTCGCGATCGAATCGCTCCCGGGAGACATCTTCCAGCTCGGCAACGCATCCTGGCGCATCCTGCAGATCGGCAACGGCGTGGTGCGTGTCGCCGATGCAAAGGGTCAGCCTCCTTCGATGCCCTTCTGGCTTGGCGAGGCGCCCTCGCGCAGCGACGAGATGAGCGCGGCGGTCTCGAGGTTGCGCGCGGCCGCCGACGCGCTGCTTCCGGGCCCGGACCAGCCGAGAAGATCTGAGGAGCTGGAGAAGGCGACGGCATGGCTCGAGCATGACTACTCGCTGTCGCGCGCCGCGGCGGAGCAGGTGGCGGCCTACCTCGCCGAGGGCAAACGTGCGCTCGGTGTCGTGCCGAGCGCAGAGACACTCGTGCTCGAGCGCTTCTTCGACGAAGCGGGAGGAATGCAGCTTGTACTTCATGCGCCGCTCGGCAGCCGCGTCAACAAGGCCTGGGGACTCGCGCTTCGCAAGAAATTCTGCAAAAGCTTCAATTTCGAGTTGCAGGCAGCAGCCACCGAGGAGGCGCTCGTCCTTTCGCTCGGGCCCGCGCACTCGTTTCCTCTCGACGAGGTATTCGGATATCTGAATCCTAAGACAGTGCGCGAAACTCTTGTCCAGGCGGTTCTCGACTCGCAGATCTTCCAGACGCGCTGGCGCTGGACCACGACGCTCGCGCTCGCGGTGCCGCGCAGCCGCAACGGCGCGCGCCTGCCCGCGCAAATCCAGCGCATGATCGCCGAGGAGCTGCTCGCCGCGATTTTTCCGGACGCGGCAGCCTGCCTCGACAACATCCAGGGTGCGCGTGAGATCCCCAGGCACCCCCTCATCGACCAGGCGCTGCGCGATTGCCTCGAGCAGGCGATGGACCTGCCGCAGCTGGTACGTTATCTGGAGCACATTTTTTCCGGGAAG
>Ga0187773_10000216_pt1 | contig 24427 bp, 23 predicted proteins | sample 0216_BV02_MP05_1_FD_133133 | JGI IMG/M metagenome (GOLD analysis project Ga0187773, IMG submission 133133) | Tropical peat soil microbial communities from peatlands in Department of Meta, Colombia - 0216_BV02_MP05_10_MG | ecosystem: Environmental > Terrestrial > Soil > Wetlands > Peat | place...
CTACGGCCGGAAGGTCTGGCATAGTCTTCCGCCCATGCGGCAGACCCGGGACCTGTCTGAAGCGGAAATATTTATCAAAGAGCGTCACACGGCTTTGCGAAGGGAGAACGTGATATGAAGATCCGGTTTCAGTTCCTGCTGACGTTCGCAACGAACTCCATTTTGCTATTTTGGTGGTTTGCTGCCCAGGCCCAAGGCTATACATGCGAAAAGCAGCCGAACAGCGATTGCCGAAAGGCGGACTTGAAAGGAGCCAATCTGCAATTTGCTCAGCTTTATGAATCAAACTTTGAAGGGGCGAACCTGGAAAAAGCAAATATGCAGAACGCGTTTCTTTACAATTCCATCCTGCAGGAAGCAAATCTCCAGGGCGCTAATTTGACTGCCGCCAGCCTTTCGCACGCTGTTCTCAAGCGCGCCAACCTGAAAGAGGCCAACTTATATCATGCCAATCTCTTGAGCGCCGACCTGGAAGGCGCCGACTTGCAGGGCGCCAATTTGATTAGGGCCAACCTGAAGGGAGCAGTACTTACTGGAGCGAATTTGACTTCGGCGAATTTAAAGGGCGCGAATCTGGAAGATGCAAATCTGCAGGACGCGAAAATGCAAGGCGCTAATTTCCAAGGAGCGAATATCGAGGGCTGCACGGGTTGTCCGAACCCAGCGGCTCGATGAAACCGACCTCAATCTCCCGTTCGCGTTATTAATACCGGCGAAACCCTTGTATTGCGGAAATACCCCGTAGCACTGCAACTGCAACAAAATTCAATCGGTCACTGGGTTTTTTTCCCCTCGGTGGGTTTTTCTGAGGCGACGTTAGCCGTCCCTGATTTAGGAATGTCTTCTGCAGGAGAGGGCTTTTGCGCGGATGCACCGAAGTCGGGAAATCCAAAATTGCCGAACAGGTTGCGCGTTTGCTTTTGCAACTGGCTCTGCATGTCTAGAAACATATTTGCGCTTTGCTCAAGATAACTTGCCAACAAACCCTGCATCGCGGGGCCCTGGAATTTGAGAAATTGCGACCAGGTGTCCGCATTGAGCATCGGGTTGTCGCCGTACATGCTACGTGATTGTTCCTGCAGGCGATGTTGCATCTCGATAAAGGTCTGTATGTTCTTCTCTAGGTAGCTGCCCATCATTCCCTGCATTGCGTGTCCATAAAAGCGGATGATTTGCGACAACATGTCGCTGGAAAACATCGGCACGCCGGCGTTTTCCTCTTCGAGAATAATCTGCAGCAAAATGCTGCGAGTCAGGTCTTCATTGGTCTTGGCGTCAACCACGCGAAACTCCACGTGCTTGAGCACCAGCCCTTTGACGTCATTCAAAGTGATATAAGTGCTTGTCGTCGTATCGTATAACCGCCGATTGGGGTATTTCTTGATGATTCTCGGGGCCTCGCTCATGTTGCAAACTCCTTTAACAGATCTCTCAGCCTGGAACTAGGCTTCATTTATGTTCAGCGCAATAAATCCAATCCACATTATAACCGCATGATTCAGAATAAAAAATATATCAGCCCAGAAAGCAGTAAAAAAGACTGTGCTGCATCGCACTAAAACGGCTTGACAATGGGGTTCTCGGCCTCTAAAATTGTTATTGTTGCATTGCAGCAAGATGACCGATTACTGCATTGAAATTTTATAGGGGATTTCCGTCATGTTTGAGGGCACTTATCCGGAACTCAACAAGGCCAGCTTAGAAAATGCCCTGCGTTTCACGAGGGTCACCATGGAAACTGCGGAGCGTTTGGTGAGGTTGCAGCTTGAAGCTGCAAAGGAAGCAGTTGAAGAGAATGCCAGGGACGCAAAATCATGGAGCCAAGCCAAGAACCTTGAAGAAATAATCGCGTTGCGTGCAAAGCTGGCTGAATCAGGCGTGGAAAAAGCGTTGAACTTTTCGCGCCGGATTTACGAAGTTGCTTCACAAGCACAAGCCGAGCTGACTAAGCTATTTGAAGAAAGCCTTTCGGCCTATACTAAAGATTTGGCGAGCGTAATCGAAAAAACCACTAAATCGGCACCCGCCGGTTCAGATTTGGCAGTGGCTGCGCTCAAATCAACGATCGCTGCAACCCAAGCCGCGGTAGAAGGCATGACTAAAGCTGCCAAGGACGTTTCGGAGCTTGCGAACTCCGGTGTCAAGGCTCTTCGTCCCACATCGGCCACGGTAAAGGGTCGCACGAAGAAAGCCCATTGATTCAGTATCCTCCTCCTTTTTCACTAAGGTTTCCTTAATGCACAAGGTCAGCCCCGCCGTTCCGGCAGGGTTTTTGTTTAAACTGCTGATAAAGCCCGAGGCGCGGTAGATTGCGCCCGAAAAGCGAACAGTAGGTCATGTTGTTCCTGGCGCGAATTTGAAACCGCCAAACGGCGTTCGTCACGTCCCATTCAGCGCCGCGCAGAACACCGTCGCAGCTGCGCGCGCCAATTCCAGCTTCCTCAAAACATGTGCTGTCCGCCGTTGATCGATATGTTGGCGCCGGTGATAAAGGCGGCTTCATCCGAGGCGAGATAAATAATTAACCCGGCAACTTCTTCCGGTTTACCCAATCTTCCCACCGGAATTTGCGGCAGAATTTTTGTGTCCAATATGTCCTTTGGGATCGCCATTACCATCTTGGTGCCGATGTAACCCGGAGAGATCGTGTTGACGGTAACGCCCTTCTTGGCCACTTCCAGGGCAAGGGCCTTGGTAAAGCCGTGCATTCCCGCCTTGGCAGCCGAGTAATTGGTCTGTCCGAACGCGCCTTTTTGACCATTTACCGAAGAGACATTGATAATTCGTCCCCAGCCGCGCTCAACCATGCCATCCACGACCGGCTTGGTCATGTTGAAGACGCTGTCGAGATTGGTCTTCATGACCGTTTCCCAGTCCACCTTGGTCATTTTTTTGAAAGTCACATCGCGAGTGATTCCCGCATTATTAATTAGTATGTCTACCGGCCCCAGCTCCTTCTCCAATTTTGCGACCAGCTGCGCGCAGGAATCGTAGTCCGAAACGTCAACTTGTGCGGTATAAAATTCGTAGCCTAGGGATTTCATTTCCGCCTTCCATTGCTCAGCGCGGGTGTTGTGCGTCGAATAAGTAGCCGCGACTCGATAGCCTTGGTCTGCTAATTTAGTGCAGATCGATTCACCCAGCCCGCCCATTCCGCCAGTAACTAAAGCAATTCTCTTTTGCGTCATGGTTTCCCCCCGAAAAAATTGGTTAATTCACAAACTGCGAATCATGCTGCTCGCTGCCCGGATTCAGGTATCTTACAATTTTCTCTGACGTATCGCCCGGGTGCTGGCTCGATCGCAGGATATTGCTTGCTGCCAAGCTTTGCGCGCGCCGGTACGCGCTTATGGCTTTTCTGTTTCAGCCACGTGCTCCAGTGTGGCCACCAGCTGCCTTCGCTGAATTGAGCGTTGGCGAGCCATTGCTCAGGCTCTCCGCCCGATGCGCGCGCACTCCAGAAGCTTCGCTTGCTTTTCGTGGGCGGGTTAACTACTCCCGCGATGTGGCCGCTAGCGGTGAGCACGAATTCGGTTTTCCCCTTGAGTAATGGAACGCTGGCATAAGCGGATTTCCAGGGCACGATATGGTCTTCTTTCGCCGCCAGTATATATGCGGGCACACCGATTTGCCCCAGATCGATTGACACGCCGCACATCATCAATTTACCCGGGGTTTTCAAATTATTCTCCAAATACATGCTTCGCACGTAGTACACGTACATCGGGCCGGGAAGGTTGGCGCTATCGCAATTCCAGTATAGCAAGTCAAAGGCAAATGGCGTTCTGCCTTTGAGGTAATTGTTGACGACGTAATACCATACCAGTTCGTTGGCCCGCAGGCTGGCGAAGGTTAGCGCCAGATCTCGGCCAGGGACCAGGCCGCCTTTACCGATTTCTGCCGCGATCTTTTGCACGTAGGCCGAATCAACATAAACACTGATTTCGCCGGTATCCGCGAAATCCAGCATGGTCGCAAGCAATGTCAAGCTCGCAACTGGGTTGCGCCGTTTCGCGCGCAGGACAGCGAGCGCGCACGCAAGCAGCGTGCCGCCCACACAAAAACCAAGTGCATGGAGTTTCTTCGCCTTGGCAATTGCCAGGCAGACCTTGATTGCCTGCAGCACGCCTTGTTCAATATAATCGTCCCAAGTGAGCGTACCGAGCTCCGGTGGAATATTGCGCCAGGAAATGATGAACACGTTGTTGCCTTGCTCAACGGCGTAGCGCACAAAAGAGTTTTCCGGACGCATATCGAGCACATAATATTTATTGATGCAGGGCGGCACAATGAGCAGAGGGAATTCGTCCACCGTTTCAGTAAGTGGACCATACTGAATCAGCTGGATCAGGTCGTTTTCAAATACCACCTGGCCGCGGGTAATGGCCAGATTATTACCCACCTCAAACGCCGACTCGTCGGTCATCGAAATGTGGCCTTTTTCCAGATCCTCCAGGAAATTCTTCAGGCCCTTGTTTATGGACTCCCCCTTGGTTTCTGCGGCCAGCCTCAGTACGTCGGGATTGGTCGCGGGGAAGTTCGCGGGCGACATGGCGTCGATGTAATGTCGAGTAACGAAGCGCAGTTTCTTCTTGATCTGGCTGTCGAGCCTGGCAGAATCGACCAGTTCCATCAGCCACTTTGAAGTGACCAGGTAATATTGCTTGAGATAGTCGAAATAAGGTAACTCATTCCACTCGGCCGATTGGAAACGGTGATCGTTTTTATCGGGCTGAGTGACGGATTTGCCGGGTTCCCCGGGCTTACGCCCCAGCATGCTGAACCAAAGGTCCAGCTGTTTCTCGTAATAGCGGTTATTGATTTCTGTCAACTTTTCTTGGTCAACGGCAGCGGTAAGCCGTTGATAAACCTCCGCCGCATCTGGATTGTAGGCGAGCGACAGATTTTTCAGGATGTCCTGCAACAGCTCTTGATTGGTTTCGAGGAACAGGGGATACGATTGCTGTTGGGAACTCATGCCAAGGAATAATGCAAATTAAATGAATGATAGTACCGCATTACTTTGCCCTGCCACCAATTGCGCTGTCAAGCAAGCGGCTAAATTCATGCCGCATGCCTGCCGCTGGTGCTCTCTGACCGGGTGCAGCCGGGCCCGGCGCGATGAGCTAATACTGCGGGAGGGTTTCACGTTCCAGGGCGGCTTTAGGCCTGTTATTCATTTGGAGCAACAATCATTTGCTTTTTTCCTCCAGCCAGATCAACGATGCCATGCGCCCGGTATTGCCGTCGCGGCGATGGGAATAAAACCGTGCGGAATCGGTGTGGGTACAAAAATTGCCGCCGTAGATTTTTTCTACGCCCAGCCGCTTCAAGCGTTGTCGTGCCAGCAAATAAAGATCGGCATGCCATTTGCCGGGCGCATTTGCTGCAAAGGCTTGTCGTGCACTGGCGTCGTCGCGCAAGAATGCCGCACGCACGTCGGCACCCACTAGATATGCTTTGGAGCTGATCCCCGGGCCCAGGTATGCAAGAAGCGACTGCGGAACGACCCGCATCGCGATTACCGTGTTTTCGATAATTCCTGCGACAAGTCCCCGCCAGCCACAATGCGCTGCCGCAACGACCGATCCGTCCGCGTCGCACAGCAAAAGCGGAAGGCAGTCAGCGCTCAGAATCGCACAGATATTGTTTACCTTGCGAGCAACGCTGGCATCGGTCTCCGCTGTGCCGTGCATCGCGTCGGCGTTTGCGACCTCGGATCCGTGGACTTGTTTAAGCCACATCGGTTCGCCGGGAAGGAAACCGCACAGCCGCTTCCGGTTTTGGCGCACAAGCGATGCGTCGTCGCCCACTCGATCGCCTAGGTTGAAGCTGGCATATGGGCCATTACTGAACCCCCCCAGTCGCGTGGTGACTAGCGCTCTCACGCACTGCGGCGCAGGCCAGTCCGGAACAATCCAGTCCGCAGGAATATTCAACGCGGCTCCTTGCGCGCTGATTGTGCTCGTAGCGCACTCAATAGTTGCAGGAAATCGAGTGGTGCCGCAACCCGCCAAGACATGGTTTTTCCGGCTTCAGGATGTTGCAGGGACAGCCTGAAGGCGTGCAGTGCCTGCCGAGGAAATGCCGGCTCTTTTTTTCTTGGGGAATATAGCGGATCGCCGACCAGCGGATGTCCGATGGATTGCAGGTGCACGCGGATTTGATGCGTCCGGCCTGTTTCTAGCGAACAGCGCAATAAAGTACAGGTCGCAAAGCGCTCGATTACCTGATAATGCGTCACGGCAGGCTTGCCGCGCGCAACGACCGCCATTTTCGTGCGTTTCGCAGGATGCCGACCAATGGGTGCCTGTACTTTGCCGCCGGTCTTCACTTTGCCTTGCACCAACGCAAGGTATTCACGTTTGACAGTTCGTTCCTGAAGCTGCCGTGTCAGGCAGGTCTGTGAGGCGAGTGTTTTCGCCACCACCAATAAACCACTGGTCTCCTTATCGAGCCGATGCACGATGCCTGCGCGCGGAATATGCGCCAGCTGCGGCGCGTGCTGCAGCAACGCGTTGAGAAGGGTTCCCCGCCAATTGCCGCTCCCAGGGTGCACTACCAATCCAGGGGGTTTATTGACGACCAGCAGCACAGGATCCTCATACACGATCTCCAGCGGAATTTTTTCTGGCAGATGCGCCAGAGCTTCGGCAGCCGGCCGAACTGCAAGGCGAATTTTTTCGCCGCCCCAAACTTTATGCTTGGCCACTGCCGGTAAGTCGTTTTGCCACACTTGGCTGGCCCGAATCCAGTTTTGCAACCGGCTGCGCGAAAATTCCGGCAATAATCGATGCAATGCTTGGTCGAGACGCAGGCCCGCGAGATGCCGCGGGATGACCAGCTCGATGTTGCTCGCCGCGTTTGCGTTATAATCGGGCAATGAATTTCCGGAATTCGTCATGAAATATAGTTTAGCTTTAATTCTTGTAATGTTGCTAAGTGGCTGCTCCATGTTCGCAAAGGAGGAGGAGCCCAATCTCTCGGCAAGCAAGCAGTTCAGTGACGCAATGGAAAACATGGGCGATGGCAATTACGAGGAAGCAATCAAGAAATTTGAGACTCTGGAGGCACGCTATCCCTACGGCAGATATGCGGAACAGGCGCAACTTGAGGTCGCTTACGCCTATTACAAACAGGAGGATACAGCTGCGGCGACTGCCGCCTGTGACCGCTTTATCAAACTGCATCCCACCCACCCCAACGTGGATTATGCCTACTATCTGAAAGGGCTTGCCAATTTCAACGAAAACCTAGGATTGATATCCAGGCTCGGCGGGCAGGACATGACGGAACGTGATCCCAAACAGGCGCGCGAGTCATATAACGCGTTCAAAGAACTTGTTACGCGTTTCCCGAACAGCAAATATGCCGACGATTCCGCCGCGCGGGCGCGTTATCTGCTCAACGGATTGGCAAATTACGAATTGCAGGTAGCACTCTATTACATGAAGCGCAAAGCTTATGTGGCCGCGTTGAACCGCGCGCAGTACATTGTCATAAAATATCAGGAGACGCCATCGACGGAACAGGCGCTAATGATCATGGTCAAGTGCTATGATGTTCTGGGCATGCATCAGTTGCGAGACGACACCGTGCGCATTTTGAAACACAATTTCCCCAATAGCAAATACCTGTCGGAGTCGTCGGAAAGCAGCGAACCATGGTGGAAACTTTGGTGAATCGAGCAGCAATTACCCGGCGGCAAGTGCGATTACCCCAATGACCATGGCAGCGGACGCGAGCACGCGCCGCACAATATGGCCTTCTGCAAGAAAATGACTGCCCATGAGCGCCGCGATAAGAATGCTGATCTCGCGCGACGGCGCCACATAGCTCACCGGGGAGAACGCCATCGCGCTCAGAATCATGATATACGACATCGGACCCATGATGGCGGCCAAGACGGCTTCTTTGCGGAACCGGTTCCAGGCATTTTTGACCGGGCCGCGGTTGCGCGCGGCAAGAGGGGCCATCAGTAAGGTGCGCCCCAAATTCGTGCCCCAGTCCTGCAGGAGCGGAGGAATCATCAAGCTGCTGACCGCAACTTTATCCCACAGCGTATAGGCAGCAATAATGGTACCCGTCAGCAGCGCAAAACCAACCGCGTGCAGTGCGCCGCTTTCCCTAAGCCTGCGCGGGTCGCCGGTAAGAGCAAACGCACCGGTGGCAATCAAGATCGCTCCGGCGATAGCGAGCGGGCTCGGATGTTCTCCAAGGATAAGGATTGCCGCCGCCACCGCGATGAGCGGAGCGCTACCTCGCGCCAAGGGATAAACCAGCGACAAATCGCCAACGCGGTAGCCTTTGTCGAGCAGCAGGTAATACACGGTGTGAAGAATCACGCTGCCACAGATAAACGCGATCTGGATAAAACCGATAAGCGGCTTTTTCCAAATGACTAGACCGAGAGCCAGCGGGGCGTAGATAAGAGTAGAAAACAAAGCGAACAGCCAGACAAAGCCAACACCGCCCCCTGTTCGCTTCAACAAATAGTTCCACATCGCGTGCAGGAAAGCAGCGGCCAGCACCAGCGTTAGGGCCAGAGTGCTCATGTTGGGACCAATGCGTGTGCGCGAAATTTGCCCGAGGCGGATAATCGTGGCAGCGATTTTGCGTTTCGGCGCAAGGCGATTAGTCTTCCGGGCGCATGTGCGGGAACAGAATCACGTCCCGAATGCTCGGGCTGTCCGTACACAGCATCACCAGCCGATCGATACCGACGCCGCAGCCTGCGGCGGGCGGAAGTCCGTATTCCAGCGCACGAATGTAATCCGCGTCATAATACATCGCCTCCTGGTTGCCAGCTTCGCGTTGCTTGGCCTGCTCGAGAAAGCGCGTCGCCTGGTCTTCTGGATCGTTGAGTTCGGAAAAGCCATTCGCGATTTCGCGCCCGGCTATATAGAGTTCAAAACGCTCGGCAATATCCGAATTTCCGTCGCTGCGGCGCGCTAGCGGGGAAACCTCGGCGGGATAATCAATTATGAACGTCGGCTGCGTGAGCTGTTGTTCGGTGGTGTGCTCGAACAGCGTGAGCTGCAAACCGCCGATGCCATCATCGGATTTGTAGGCAATACCGCGTTTTTTGAATTCACCGACTAGGAAATTTCGATTCGCGAGTTTTGCTTCCTCGAATTCGGGGTGATATCTTCGAATCGCCTGGGTAATGGTGAGCCGCCGAAAAGGTTTGCTGAAATCAATTTCCTGTCCCTGGTAGGCGATTTTATTTGATCCGCTCACGACTTGAATCGTCGCTTGCAACATGCTTTCGGTAAAATCCATCAGATAGCGGTAATCCTGATAAGCGCAATAAAATTCCAACATGGTAAATTCCGGATTGTGCTTGGTCGAGATACCTTCGTTGCGAAAATTACGGTTTATCTCGAACACTTTTTCCATTCCGCCCACCACCAGGCGTTTCAGGTAGAGTTCTGGCGCAATTCGCAGGTAAAGCTCCATATCGAGCGCGTTGTGGTGGGTGACGAACGGACGCGCTGCAGCGCCGCCCGGGATGGATTGCATCATCGGAGTTTCCACTTCCAAATAGCCATCTCGTACCAGGAACTCGCGAATGGCCTGAATGATTTTGGAGCGGACGCCGAAGACCTTGCGGGTTTCGTGATTGGTAATCAGGTCCACATAGCGCAAGCGGTACTTCTGTTCCTGATCAATCAGGCCATGGAATTTTTCCGGCAACGGCCGCAGCGATTTGGTGAGCAAACGTAATTCGGCAACTCGCACGGAAAGTTCCCCAGTCTTGGTTTTAAACAGCGCGCCTTTAGCACCGATGATGTCGCCAAGGTCCCAGTGCTTGAATGCTTCGTGCGCCGGCTTGCCCGCATGGTCGTCGGTGATGTAGAGCTGAATGCGCCCGGTCATATCCTGAATAGTGGCGAAACTCGCTTTGCCCATGACACGCTTCAGCAGTACCCGTCCAGCGACACTGACATCGATGCGCTCGGATTCGAGCTGGTCATGGGATTTAATTCCGTGCTGCGCATGCAATTCGCCTGCCAGGTGCGTGCGGCGGAAATCATTGGGAAAGGCGACGCCGCTGCGGCGCAGCGCTTTCAATTTCTCGCGGCGCTCCTCAATGATCTGGCTGGTCTCGCGGGTTTTTTCATTGTTATGCTCTGCCATTTACACTCCCTGTTTAAGGCTGGCGGTGATGAACTCATCCAGGTTGCCGTCCAGCACCGATTGCGTGTTGCCGATTTCCACGCCCGTGCGGAGGTCTTTGATTCGCGACTGGTCGAGCACATAGGAGCGAATCTGATGCCCCCAGCCGATGTCGGTCTTGGCTTCTTCAAGCGCCTGCCTTTCTTCGGTACGCTTTCTCAGTTCCTGCTCGAACAGTCGCGATTTCAGCATCGCCAGGGCGGCGGCCTTGTTGCGGTGCTGCGAGCGGTCAGCCTGACATTGCACCACGATGCCGGTCGGAATATGCGTGATGCGCACCGCCGAATCGGTCTTGTTCACATGCTGGCCGCCGGCTCCGGATGCGCGGTAGGTGTCAACCCGCAAATCTGCGGGATTGATTTCAACCTCAATCGATTCATCCACTTCCGGATAGACGAAAACGCTGGCGAACGAGGTATGACGGCGGTTGCCCGCATCGAAAGGGGACTTGCGCACCAGACGGTGCACCCCGGTCTCGGTCCGCAGTCGCCCATAGGCATAGTCGCCCGAAACCTTCAAGGTGGCACTTTTGATTCCGGCCACCTCGCCCGGCGACTCTTCCAGCAGTTCCACAGCGTAGCCACGGCGTTCGCCAAAACGCAAATACATGCGTTCCAGCATCGCGGCCCAGTCCTGCGCCTCAGTTCCGCCCGAGCCAGCCTGAATCATGAGAAAACAATTGTTGGGATCCATGGGATTGGAAAACATGCGCCGGAATTCGAGCTCGGCGATGTTCTTTTCCAGCTGCGCGATCTCGGAGGCGACATCCACAATTGTGGCGTCGTCATTTTCAGCGCGCGCCATTTCAAAGAGCTCGCGCGCATCGCGAAGTGTGGTGTCTATCGCGACCAGTCCCGTGACCGTGGTGTCTAGGGATTTCTTTTCTTTTCCGAGCTCCTGCGCGCGTTTCTGATCACTCCAGACGTTTGGGTCCGTCAAGAGCGTTTCGACTTCGCGGAGACGTTTTTGCTTTCCATCGAGGTCAAAGATACCTCCGCAGCTCTTCAGACCGGGAGCTGAGATCGGTGAGCGATTTTGCAACGTTATTGATTTGTTCAGGTTCCATCCTGGTGGATTTTATCATGCGGCAGCTTGCCAGTGTTCGATGTTGAGCTGCAGCGATTGCGCACCGTTGTATTCGTTGACTGCGAGCCGGTATACGGCGAGGATGTGGTCCGGCAGCCGGTCGCTGTGAAAGAACAACATAGCGTCAAAAGCGCGGCCCGACAGAGAAAGCCTGAGCTTGAGATGTTTTTCGCCGACTATGCGCTGGTTTTCCACGGCGAAATTGCTGGCAAAGCTGGGCTGCGGGAAACCTTGACCCCAGATCTGTTTTTCTAGCAGTCGGGCCAGCTCGATTTGCATGTCGGCGATGGCCAGTTCACCATCGGTCTCGATCACGCGCTCAAGATCAGCGGGTGAAACCAGTTCGGCAGCGGTTTGCTCAAATGCCAGGGAAAATTTGTCGAAGTCGTTGCGGCGAATAGTAAGCCCAGCCGCCGCCGCATGACCCCCGAACTTTAGAATCAGTCCGGGATGGCGCTTCGCTATCAAATCCAGCGCGTCGCGCAAATGCAATCCGGTAATGGCCCGCCCGGAGCCCTTGAGCTCGTCATTGCCTGCCAGAGCAAAGGCGATGACCGGCCGGTGAAACTTGTCCTTAATTCGCGATGCAAGCAGGCCCACCACACCGGGGTGCCAATCCGGGTCAAACAGGCATAGGCTCACGCTGTCGCGCGCCTCGATGCGTTCTAGGGCGGCAAGCGCAGTTTGTTTCATCCCGGCCTCAATCTCGCGGCGCTCGCGGTTGAGTTGATCAAGCTTGCGTGCGGCTGTATCGGCAAACAAAGCGTCGTCGCTGATCAGACATTCGATGCCGAGCGACATGTCGTCCAGCCTGCCCGCTGCGTTTAGGCGTGGCCCTAGCACGAACGCCAGATCATAAGTCGACGCGCGCGCCGCATCGCGGCCCGCCGCGCGAAAAAGCGCCTGAATGCCGGCATTTGCCCGGCCCTCACGCATGCGTTTCAGGCCTTGTCCGACCAAGACGCGATTGTTGTGGTCCAGTTTCACCACATCAGCCACCGTGCCAAGCGCCACCAGATCCAGCAGCTTGGAAAGATTTGCCTCGGCCCGGCCATCGAATGCGCGGCGCGCGCGCAGCTCGGCGCGCAGCGCCAGCATGACGTAGAACATCACACCCACCCCGGCAAGATTTTTACTGGGGAATTCGCATCCGTTCTGATTGGGGTTGACGATGCAGGCCGCCCGGGGCAGTTCGTCCCCGGGCAAATGATGGTCGGTGACAAGCGTCGTTATGCCGAGGCGATTGGCTTGCGCGACGCCTTCCACTGCGGCAATGCCGTTATCTACCGTAATCAGGAAATCGGGATGTTTTGTTTGCGCTGCCAAAAGCACGATTTCAGGAGTCAAGCCGTAACCGTATTCGAAGCGGTTGGGGACGAGATAATCGACCACCGCGCCGAATTCCCGCAAAGCGCGCATTCCCACGGCGCATGCGTTAGCGCCGTCGGCGTCATAATCGGCGATGATTAATAGCCGCTTCTTTGCGGCGATGGCATCGGCGAGAATTTGCGCCATTTGCAGCACATTCTTCAATCGGTCAAAAGGTATCAGCGAAGACAGCTCACTTTTTAGCTGCGTTTGGTCTTGGATTCCGCGGGCTGCGTAGACGCGCGCGAGCACCGGATGCAGATCCTGGCTCAAGAGCGCCTCAAAAGCCGGTCCGGAGAAAGCGCGGGAAATGATGTTGGGCATGCTTAAAATAGTCGCGCTCAGGGGTAATCCACCAATGCTTTGGATCTGCGCCACAACTTCCACAGATCTGCGCGCGCGACAGCAAATGTCCAATTGCCGCTGCTGATTGCGATTTGTTGAATTTCTCCGCGCCGCAGCGCGCTTAAAAGAGGCGCAAACCAGCGGCTTTCCAGCTGTTCAATGTTTTCCAGCCAGCGAACCCTGTCCCGGTAATGCGCCGCAGTTCGCAAACTGTCCAGTACCAAAAGATGAACTCCGGGAGCAGGCATTTGCGCCAGCCATGCCGGCGCATTTTGCGGCAGGCTGCTGCTGCCCGCGCCGCTCGCCAGCGCCAAGCCTTTCGCCAAGCGCTCGTCGCTCCAGACGTGCGCATACGGCCTGTCCGCAACATCCGGCAGGCGGCCGCCGCCCCACAACCAAACGCTGTTCACCGGGGGATTGCCCGCGGCTTCGCGTGCTTCATTGACGACATGATCGTGCAGGGCCATTTGAATTTCGTTGTACACGCCATGCCAGTAAATGCCGTCTTTGCCGGCCGGAAGGAATTCGTCAATACTTTTCCCGGCAACTTCGGCCAAAATTCGGGTATGCAGTTGCGGCGTTCTTTCAACGCGCAGGTACCAGCGTTCAGGATGCATCACGCGGAACAGCAAGCCCGCGCCACTAAAGTGCAAGTTAAGCGACTGCGCCAGGCAATCCGCTTCCTCGCGCGTCAAGACAAAGGTGCGGCTGTCGGCCAGCAGCAGCTGGCCGCTGTCAAGGTGCAGATGCACCGGGTCGGCCCGCAGCCAATAGCCAGTGCCCGGATCACCGCCGTCCGCAACCAGGCTGAACACAGCCACAGGCCAGTCCTGTTGCTTGTCGACGCAGAAAGCGCGGCATAGCCATTCTTCCATGTGCCGAGCGCAATCGCGCGCTGCACTGCCGCGCCCCAGCAAAGTGCGCAGCGCGGGGAAATTCGCTATGCGACAAACCTGATCGCCACTTTGCCATAACAGGTCAGGTATCAGGAGGTGACAGTTCATCGCCGATCTCAATGGCATGGTTCGCACGCTTTAAGTTCAAAGTTTAGCACTTCACAAGAATCAGATTGGAGTCGCCGGGCACTTAATAATATGGCAAACTGCTCGCTGTTTGTTCCGACGCGAATAAGCAGACGTGCAGCCTTACGAACTTTTTATCGGTCTTCGCTATAGCCGCGCCAAGCGGCGCAACCATTTTGTCTCTTTCATTTCCCTGATTTCCATCATTGGTATGGCGCTCGGCATTACCGTTCTGATTTCGGTGATGTCAGTGATGAATGGATTCCAGAGGGAAATCCGCGAACGTATTCTCGGTGTGGTCTCGCATGTGCAAATCGTGGGTGCGGATTCGCGACTTGCCGATTGGCAAAAAGTTGCCGGGGAAGCGGAAAATCATCCGCAGGTGGTGGCCGCCGCGCCGTACATTTCTGAACAAGCGCTGCTGTCTTTTGGAGAATCGGTAAAAGGAACCATCGTGCGCGGCATTCTGCCCGAATATGAGAACAAGGTTGTGGACTTGGGGAGACATATGAAGGTGGGGCAACTCTCAAGCCTGCGCCCGGGAGAATTCGGCATTATTCTGGGAGTGGATCTAGCGCGCGCGCTGGGCGTGATGGCCGGCGACAAATTGCTATTGATCGCGCCGCAAGGCTTGGTGACGCCCGCAGGAATTTTGCCACGGCTCAAGCAGTTTACCGTAGTCGGCGTATTTGACGCAGGTCATTATGAATATGATGCAGGACTCGCCCTCATTCACCTCGAGGATGCGCAAAAACTTTACCGCATGGACCACGAGGTCACCGGAGTGCGCCTGCGCCTCAAAGATTTGTACAAAGCACCGCAAGTGGCCCGCGACCTTACGCGAATGCTGACCGTTGATGCCGCTGTCATCGACTGGACGCGCATTAACGCCAATTTTTTCCGTGCAGTGGATATCGAGAAGCGCATGATGTTTTTCGTGGTAGTTCTGATCGTTGCCGTAGCAGCGTTCAATATCGTCTCCACGCTGGTAATGGCGGTGACCGATAAGCAGACCGAAATCGCTATATTGCGTACCCTGGGTGCGCCGCCTTCCAGCATCATGAAAATTTTCGTGGTGCAGGGCACCTTGATCGGAGTGCTCGGAACTTTACTCGGGCTGGCGGGCGGGATCGCGTTAGCGCTTAACATCGACGTGGTCGTGCCGTTTATCGAGCATCTGTTTGGGATCAGATTTCTGGCCAAGGACGTGTATTACATCAGCGAACTGCCGTCAGAGGTGCAATTCATGGACGTCGCGGTGATTGGCGCGGTGTCGTTCGCGTTATGCCTGATAGCAACGCTTTATCCAAGCTGGCGTGCGTCCAGAGTGAATCCGGCCGAGGCGTTGCGCTATGAATAGAAATTCGGGATTCATTGCTTGGAGTTTGGCAAATGAATGAAGCGGTTTTATCCTGCCGCAATCTTAAGAAAACATTTTACCAGGGTAAGCTGGAAGTGCCGGTACTGCTTGGTGTTGATCTTGAAGTAGCCGCGGGCGAGCGCGTAGCGATCGTCGGCGCTTCCGGTTCTGGCAAGAGCACGCTGTTGCATTTGCTGGGAGGACTGGATAGCGCGACGTCTGGCGAAGTGTTCGTCAACGGGCAGGATATCCAGCACATCAGCGAAGCACAGCGCGGAACCTTGCGCAACCGGGCTCTGGGTTTCATTTATCAGTTTCATCACCTGCTTTCGGAATTCTCCGCTCAGGAAAATGTAGCGATGCCATTGTTGATCCGGGGAATTCCGAGCGACGAAGCCCGCGACCAAGCAGCGCAAATTCTGCAACGGGTGGGGCTCGCACACCGCCTAAATCACCGCCCGGGCGAACTTTCGGGAGGCGAGCGCCAGCGTGCCGCAGTAGCTCGCGCGCTGGTGACTAAACCCGCCTGCGTATTGGCGGATGAACCTACCGGAAATCTTGACCGACAGAATGCTGAAAGCGTATTTGAATTGATGCTCGATCTCAATAAGAGCCTGGGCACAAGTTTTGTCATTGTTACTCATGACTACGGGTTGGCGGCGAAAGCCGAGCGCATATTTCGCTTGGTCGATGGCGGATTGACCCATTTCCGGCAATGATCCGGGTCGTGGAGTTGCGAGTTGCCGCGAAGAATTATTGCGAGTACAGTTTTGCGGGAATCAGTGATGAGGAAGTGGGGACGGCATAAATGAAAAATCCCACAGTTCAGGTCGCAATCGCAGTGGTGTATTTTTGCCTGACGCTCGCCGGTGTTGCCGGACTGGCGTACAAGCTTTTCAGCCCCGGGGGATGGGTATCGCAGGGACTGGGCTACGCGTGGAACTTGCAGCTTCATTATTCGCTCATAGCTCTCCCCGTGATCGTTGTCGCGGTGCTGTTGGGAGTAAAGATGTTTACCGGTTTTTTTGACGCGAAGAGCGGCAGGCTTGGCAATTGGTTGACCGGAGCGTGCATGCTACTTGGCGCATATTTCATCGTGAGGCTGATTTTTTACGGCAGCCTGTAAACTGGCCGGCGCGTATCGCAGCGCCAGTTAATATTCAACCGGAATCGGATCCAGACTTCTCCAAAGGTACCAGGTGGCGACCGAGCGCCACGGCACCCAGTTTTTTGCGATGCTGCGCATCTTGAGTTTGCTTAACGGGCGGTCGTTGTTGTAATGCATGCTCATCGCTCGTTGCAATCCGAGATCGTCGAGTGGCAGCACGTCCGATCGCATCATATAAAATATCAAGAACATCTCGGCGGTCCAGCGTCCAATTCCTTTTATCTGGGTAAGTTTGGCAATGAGATCGTCATCATCCAGCCGGTCCCACCGGGAAACGTCAAGCGTGCCGTTGACGAAAGCCCGCGCGAGATCCTGGAGGTACAACACCTTTTTTCCCGAAAGCCCGCAATTTCGAAGAGCAGTGCCTTGCGCACCGGCAACATGGAGCGGATTGATTGTCGGAACGGTTGCGAGCAGCCTTTGCCAAACGCTGTCAGCGGCTTTGAGCGAGATCTGTTGACCCACAATTGAGCGGGCCAAAGTCATAAAGGCGTCGCCGCGGCTGCGGAGCGCGAAGCCGCCATGCGCCTTGATCAGGCGCCGCAGTATGCGATCTCGTTTTGCGAGCTCGCGGCTTGCCTGTTTCCAATACGACGGTATGGTCATGGCGCGAATATCAAAGCATTGCATTTCGTCGCATTTTTCGTTTCCGCCATTGCAGCACTATGTAGGCGCGCCACGCCAGATGGATTGCCACATAGCTAGCCACAGCCAACAGCAGCGCTAGGAGGAAAAGCCCGACCGCCAGAGGTCTGCCCATCGCAGCCATCCAGTGTAATAGTGCCGGTAGCCATTCGCTAAATGGCAAACTCCACAGCTCCAATTCCTGCTGCGGCACATTGCCGTTCTGCGATCCGATAAAAAACGCGCCGAGTTTGTAGGCAATGATATAAAGCGGAACAATCGTGAACGGGTTGGTATACAGGGTCACGAACACCGCGACCGGCAGGTTGACGCGGAATACCATTGAAAGAATTGCCGCAGCGATGAATTGCACCGGATTGCTTCCCGGAATCAGGCCGGCAAACATGCCGACCGCGACTCCGCCCGCGACCGAGCGCCGATTCAGCTGCCAGATATTCGGGTGGTGCAGTGCCGAGCCGAAAATTCTAACGTAGCGGTTCTGCATGAAGCTGTCGGGTTCAGGAAGGTATTTTCTGAAAAACTTGCGCGGCATAACGGCTTTCTCAAAAAAGTTGTCGATCTGCACTTTACCGTAAACTATTGCTTCAGTGTAGCGTTAATCGATTTCATGTACCCGCGCCTGAATGTCGTTTGCTTCGTGACGGGAATTTGGCTGTTGCAACAGAAAGCCGAGTTGCCCGATTTATCCCGGGCGTGGCTGCTGCCGGCATTGCTGCTGCTCGCCATTCTACTTCGCTATCCACGCGTAAGCGGTGCGCGTCATGCTCGCGCCGTATTATTCAGCCTATTTTTTCTGGCTGCGGGTTTTTTTTGGGCGGCGTGGCTTGCTCAGGCGCGCCTGGCAGATTCGCTGGCAACCGAGTTGGAAGGCCAGGACATCCTGTTGAGCGGAGTGGTGGCAAGCTTGCCGCAGCTCAATGAGCGCGGAATGCGTTTCGAGCTGGATGTCGCGGATGTTGAGACGCCGCACGCGCGCGTGCCGCAGCATATTTCGCTCAACTGGTATAAGGAGCGCGGGGAACCGGGGCAATTGCCGGCGCAATTACACGCGGGCGAGAGCTGGCGGCTCATGGTGCGCTTGAAACGGCCTCATGGAAATTCCAATCCTCATGGTTTCGATTACGAAGCGTGGTTATTCGAGCGCAATATCCGCGCAACCGGCTATGTGCGCGAATCGCCGGTAAATGTGCGGCTGGACGAAATGATGGCGCGCCCGGCGTATCTGGTGGAGCGCGCGCGAGAAATGGTGCGCGAACGCTTGACCAGCGTGCTGGCTGATTATCCCTATGCCGGAGTACTGGTCGCGCTCGCGGTCGGCGACCAACAGTCGATCTCGCAGCCGGAGTGGCGCGTGTTCACGCGTACCGGAGTGAACCATTTGATGAGCATCTCTGGCTTGCATGTGACGATGGTGGCTGGGCTTGCGCTGGCCTTGGTCTACGCATTGTGGAAATCGAGCCCGCGGCTGATGCTGTTCATTCCCGCACGCAAGGCGGCCGTGCTGGCAGGGGTGATCGCTGCTTTTCTATACGCGCTGCTTGCCGGATTCGCGGTTCCTGCGCAGCGCACGGTTTACATGCTAACCATCGTAGCGACGGCACTGTGGTTTGGAAAAACCAGCTCGGCTTCAAAAGTACTGTGCCTCGCATTATTTGCGGTGGTGCTGCTAGACCCCTGGGCCGTGCTCGAGCCCGGATTCTGGCTGTCTTTCGGCGCGGTCGCCGTGATTTTTTTTGTCGCAACGGGACGTGTGGCCAAGCGCAATTGGCTACGCGCTTGGGGACAGACGCAATGGGCTGTGACTCTTGGCTTAATGCCCTTGCTGCTGATTCTGTTTCAGCAGGTATCTTTAATTTCACCTCTTGCCAACGCAATTGCGATACCCGTGGTGAGCTTCATCATCGTGCCTTTGACTTTGTTGGGTGCCGTGCCGCCGCTGGATTTTCTTTTGATCGCCGCGCATTGGCTTACACAATGGCTCATGGGCATGCTGGAGTGGATGAGCGCGTTGCCCGACGCAGTGTGGCAGCAGCACGCGCCGCCGGCTTGGACATTGCTGCCGGCAATTGCAGGCGTCGTGTGGCTGCTCATGCCGCGCGGATTTCCCTCGCGCTGGCTGGGATGGTTCGGCCTGCTGCCGATGGTTCTCGTCGTGCCTCCGGCCCTCGACGATGGCGCCTTGAGGCTCACTGTGCTCGATGTGGGGCAAGGGCTGGCGGTGGTGGCAAAGACTCGAAACCACTCGCTTCTTTACGACACCGGCCCCGGATTCACCGGTGATAGCGACAGTGGCAACCGCATCATCTTGCCTTATCTACGCGCAGTCGGAATCAAACATCTCGACGGCATCATTGTTTCCCACGCGGATTCCGATCATAGCGGAGGAGCGGTGTCGATACTAGATAGTCTGCCGGTGAATTGGCTCGCGTCATCTATACCTGAGGACAATCCAATCCGGACCCATGCTCGCCAATCAATTTCCTGTTATGCCGGGCAATCCTGGGAGTGGGACGGGGTGCGTTTCAACTTGCTTCACCCCGACTTTTCCAGCTACCGCAATGAAAAACTAAAAACCAATGCCCGCGGCTGCGTGCTCAAGATTACTTCCGCATTCGGTAGCGCGCTGCTTCCAGCCGATATCGAGAAACCCTCAGAACAAGAACTGCTCGAGCGGGCGTGGCAGCAACTCAATTCTGATGTGCTGATCGCGCCGCATCATGGTAGCAAAACGTCTTCAACTGAAATTTTCCTCAGACGGGTGCAGCCCAAAACAGTGATTTTCACGGTCGGTTACCGCAACCCGTTCGGCCACCCCAAGGCTGAAGTTGTGAGACGCTATGAAATGCTGGGAAGCAAAATTTACCGGTCTGACCTAGATGGCGCAGTGACTTTCGATTTTGATTCGCGCGGAGTCACGGCCCGCCCTTACCGCCCGGAATATCGCCGCTACTGGCAAACTTGGCCGGAGGCAGAATCATATTGATCCGGAATTCCAAAGCCCGTCTTTCACGCTGACTTTGCTGGAATTTGACCAAATTGGCGCGAACGATTCTCATTTGTCGCATTGATTACTTTGACTCGCTAGAGAAAGCCGTGGCGATACTTAAAGTTGCGGGACAAAGCGCAACTAATTACTCGCTTTGAGGAATGTAACGAGCGGTAACAGCGAAATTGACCGCGCGAATTTATTTCCATTGTCTGAAATTGACAAGGCGGGTGCCCGCATGATTGAATTTGTTTCACTGGGCGCCGCAACTTAGCGTTCACCTTCTGGATGGGCGCAGCACGTGGACGGTCGCAGTCAGCGCCAAAGCAAACGCAGTGCACGCAAGCGTCGCGGGAAGGCTCCGAATATTCAATCGCGAGTTTAACAATCAATCCAGATACCTGATGTAGTAAACGGATCGCTTTTTCTAGATTTGCTAGACACGCGAATTCGCCACGAAGTCCGCCGCAAAGGGAAGGAGCACCATGGAAGACGCGACTCGAGTCATCGCCGGCGTAGGCCTCGCCGAGCGGCCCCGAAAGAGCCATTGGCCGGCGCGCATGGACTTAGTGCAGAGCGCGAGTGGTCTCATCCTCGGCCTGTTCATGTGGGGCCACATGTTCTTTGTCTCATCGATTCTGGTGAGCAAAGATTTCATGTGGGCGGTGACGAAGATGTTCGAGGGATATTTTTTCTTCGGAACGGCTTACCCGATCATCGTGTCCTTCGTGGTTGCCGGAGTCATCGTCTTTTTCGTGCTGCACGCTCTCTTGGCGATGCGCAAGTTTCCAGCGAACTACCGCCAGTACCGCGATTTCGTGAACCATCGCAGCATGATGCACCACGGCGATACGACACTTTGGTGGATCCAGTTTCTGACCGGCTTCGCGCTGTTTTTCCTGGCATCGCCGCACTTGTTCCAGATGTTGACGAATCCGGGCGCGATCGGGCCGCTCGAATCGTCCGACCGCGTTTGGGGAGGATGGTGGCCGTTGTATCTCGTCCTGCTGTTTGCGATCGAATTGCACGGGGGAATCGGGCTCTACCGGCTCGCGGTCAAATGGGGCTGGTTCGAGGGCAAGGACCCGGACGCGAGCCGCCGGCGCCTGTCAAAAGTCAAATGGGCGCTCACGGTGTTCTTTCTCGTGCTCGGGCTCTTAACGCTGGCCGCCTATATGAAGATCGGCTACGAGCATCGTGCTAGCGCCGGCGAGCGCTACACGCCCGCATGGCTGCAGACGCCGCCACAAGGGGAGCCGCCATTCTGGTGGCCCTCATGGCTGAAGGAGCAGCAGAAATGAAGGTCGTTTATACCGATGTCCTAGTCATCGGGGGCGGGCTCGCCGGCTTGCGCATGGCGATCGGCGCCAAGCGCCGCGGGCACGACGTAATCATTCTGTCACTCGTGCCGGCCAAGCGTTCTCACTCCAAGGCTGCACAGGGAGGGATGCAGGCAAGCCTTGGCAATGTGATCAAGGGCCAGGGCGACAACGAGGATGTCCATTTCGAGGACACGGTCCGCGGCTCCGATTGGGGCGCCGACCAGGAAGTGGTGCGCATGTTTGTGAACACCGCCCCGAAAGCAGTGCGGGAACTCGCGGCGTGGGGCGTGCCCTGGAGCCGGATTCGTCGAGGCAATCGCGAAGTCATAATCAATGGAAAAAAGGTCATTATCACCGAGCGCGATGAAGCCCATGGCACGGTCGCACAGCGCGACTTCGGCGGTACCAAGAAGTGGCGCACCTGCTATGTATCGGATGGCACAGGACACGCGATGCTCAATACGGTTGCCGACCGGGCGATTGCCGAGTTGATACCGGTGCACGAGCGCACCGAGGCACTCGCGCTGATCCACGATGGCGGCCGGTGTTACGGCGCGGTCGTTCGCGACCTCATAACGGGGGAGCTCCTTGCATACGTCGCAAAGGCAACCGCGATCACAACCGGCGGCGCAGGGCGCGTGTACCGGGTGACGACCAATGCCGTGATTAACGAGGGCATCGGCCACGCCATCGCGCTCGAGACTGGTGTCGCCGCGCTTGGCAACATGGAAGCAGTGCAGTTCCACCCGACCGGAATCTTCCCGGCGGGGATCCTCGTCACTGAGGGTTGCCGGGGAGACGGCGGGCTGCTGAAGGACGCCGATGGGCACCGATTCATGCCGGATTACGAGCCGGAGAAGAAGGAGCTTGCCTCGCGCGACGTCGTGTCGCGGCGCATGGAAGAACACATCAAGAAGGGAAAAGGCGTAAAAAGCCGTTTCGGTGATCATATCTGGCTCGATATCACGCTGTTGGGCGAGCAGCACATCAGGCACAACCTGCGCGAAGTCTTCGAGATTTGCCACTACTTCCTCGGCATCGATCCGATCAAGGACCTGATCCCGGTGCGCCCCGCCCAGCACTACACCATGGGCGGAGTCCGCACCGACTTCACGGGCGAGAGCACGGCGCTCAAGGGCCTTTTCGCAGCAGGCGAGGCCGCCTGCTGGGACATGCACGGCTTCAACCGGCTCGGTGGCAACTCGGTTGCCGAGACTGTGGTCGCCGGGATGATCGTCGGTGAGTATATCGCCGACTTCTGTGACCGGCCTGAAAACGACGCCAATCTTCCGACCGGACTGGTGCGTGATTTCGTCACGCGCGAACAAGCCAAGCTCAGTGGCATCCTGCTCGGCTCGGGCACCGAGGACGCCAGCGCGATAAAGGCACAGATGCAGGAGATCATGACCAGCAAGGTCGGCATCTTCCGCACCGGCAAGGACCTCGAGGAGGCAGTGGATGAATTGCAAAAGCTGTTAATCCGCAGCCGCAACATCGGCTTAAGGTCGCGTTCTCCGGGTTTGAACCCGGAATTGACCACTGCGTACCGGGTGCGAAGAATGCTGAAGCTCGCGCTTTGCGTGGCCTATGGCGCGCTGCAGCGTACCGAAAGCCGAGGCGCGCACTTCCGCGAGGACTTTCCCCGTCGCGATGACGCCGCGTGGCTGAAGCGTACATTGGCTATTTGGCATAGCGATGAGGATACCTTGCCGACGCTCGGCTACGAGCCACTCGATGTCAAGCGCATGGAGTTGCCGCCGGGCTGGCGCGGCTACGGCGCAAAGGATTACACCGATCACCCGGACACTGCGGCGCGTCAGGCCGAAGTCGATGCCGCGAAGAAAAAGATTAGCGATCGCTACGAATTGCAGCGCAGCCTGATGCCGTACGAACATCTTCTTCCCGAACGGTTTCGCGGGAGAAATGAGAGAATTGGCGATCGCTTTCCTCCGGCTCCCCCATCCCACGTGGAAATCGATCACGAGCCCGCTTTTCTCTGGGAAAGCGAGTGAGAACGCGATCATCTGGCAATAATTTAAGGAGCGAAACGATGAACACCTCCAAAAATCAGCCGCAAAATGGCCAGACGATCAAGCTGAACATCGTGCGTTACAATCCGGCTGACCCGGCCAGCGCACCGCACGTGCAGACCTTCGAGCTCGAGCAAACGGAAGGAATGACTTTGTTCATCGCGCTCACTGAAATTCGCGAGAAGCTCGACCCGTCGCTGCAGTTCGACTTTGTCTGCCGCGCCGGCATTTGCGGCAGTTGCGGAATGATGATCAACGGCCGCCCCGGGCTGGCCTGTCGGACACTCACCAGGGACGTCGGCCCAAATATTACCTTGGCCCCATTGCCGGTGTTCAAACTGATCGGGGATCTTTCGGTTGATACCGGCACGTGGATGCGCGCGATGAGCGAGCGGCTGGAGACTTGGGTGCACATGAAACAGGCCGAGGTCGACCTGCAGCGTATCGAGGAACGGATGGAGCCGGAGCTTGCCGAGGAGATTTACCTCCTCGACCGCTGCATCGAGTGCGGCTGCTGTGTGGCGGGTTGCGGCACTGCGCGCATGCGCGAGGATTTCGTCGGCGCCGTGGGAATCAACAAGATCGCGCGCTTCCGGCTCGACCCGCGTGATAAGCGCACTGACGCCGATTACTACGAATTGATTGGCGATGACAGTGGGGTGTTCGGCTGCATGTCACTGCTTGCCTGCCACGACGTATGTCCTAAAAACTTGCCCCTCAAGACCCAGATCGCTTTCGTTAGAAGGAAAATGGTCACGGCGGGCCTCAAGTAATAGCGAAGGGCAGCGAGGCCCAAAACGCCAAGGATAACAAATGGAATTCGCCCTGCAATTGATTCTCGTCCTTGCCTGCCTCTTCTATGGCGCGCGCAAGGGTGGCATCGCGCTTGGCCTCCTCGGCGGAGTCGGAGTGGTGA
>Ga0187773_10000218_pt1 | contig 24313 bp, 25 predicted proteins | sample 0216_BV02_MP05_1_FD_133133 | JGI IMG/M metagenome (GOLD analysis project Ga0187773, IMG submission 133133) | Tropical peat soil microbial communities from peatlands in Department of Meta, Colombia - 0216_BV02_MP05_10_MG | ecosystem: Environmental > Terrestrial > Soil > Wetlands > Peat | place...
CACTGCAACCTTGCCAAACTGGGTCATACCGTTTGACCTCGCGTGAAAAATCGCCCCGGGTGGCCGCCGCTTCGCCTTCCCGCTCCACGCTCCGCGAGTCCGAGTCCGGCTCGCCCACCCATCGGCAGTGTGATTTTTCCAAATGCTATGCCGCTCACTCCCACTCCTTATGCTTCACCAATAATACGCACCTCAGTTTCCAGTTCAATTCCGCATTTCTGCCGTACTGTATGGCGCACTTTTTCAATCAGTGCCTCGATATCCGCAGCCGTGGCTGCGCCGGTGTTGACGATGAAATTGGCATGTTTCGCGGACACTACGGCGTCGCCTACGCGCTCTCCTTTTATTCCGCATTGTTCAATCAACTGCGCGGCAAAGACTCCCGGTGGATTGCGAAACACCGATCCCGCGTTAGGCTCATTCAACGGCTGGCTCATGATCCGGCGCTTGAGCAGCTCCCTGACTTTTTCCTGCGCGGCAATGCTGTTCCCGCGCGGCAGTTTCAGCCACGATGCCGCAAACCATTCCTCAGCTTTGGAGCGCAGCGTCACTGAGCGGTAACCGATGTCATAATCCGCGGGACGCCGCAGATTGAGCGCGCCATTGCGGCTGATGGTCAGCACCTGGGCCACGATTTCCCAGATTTCCCTGCCATAACAGCCCGCGTTCATTGCCAATGCGCCGCCGACCGTGCCGGGAATTCCCGCAAGAAATTCGGCGCCTTGGAAACCGTTGACCGCAGTGAAGCGCGCCACCTTGGGACTGGCCACTCCCGCCTCGGCGTAAATCATTCCGTGCTCCTGCGCGCCAGGCTCCAAGCGCAGTTGTTGCAACGCGCCGTGCAGGAGAACCACCGTGCCGCGCACGCCCCCGTCGCGCACCAGAAGATTGCTGCCAAGCCCAACCATATATATCGCCTGGTCCTCGCTGCATGTCTCCAAAAACAAGGCAAGGTCGGCGAGATCGGCGGGTATGTAGGCGCGGTCTGCCTTGCCCCCGGCACGCCAACTCACGTGGTCCGCCATCGGCTCGTCGAGCCGCAAAGTTCCACGCAATGCCTTAAGGTCGTCTTGCTCGATCATTCTCATAAATTTCAGTTCTGATTCATGCCGTTCATTTATGCTGCGCTTTGTGTGAGCATTGCCGGCACGCTGCCGATCGAACCAGCTCCCATTGTCACCACCACATCCCCCGACTGAGCAGCCTTGCGTATCGCCAGTGGAAGTTCGGCCACTGTCTCCACGAATATCGGCTCCTTGCCGCGCAGACGAATCGCTTGCGTCAACGCCTTACCGTCCGCGCCAGCAATCGGCTTCTCTCCCGCGGCATACACCTCGCATAGCAACAGCAGTTCCACCGCGGACAGCACCTTTACGAAATCCCCGAACAGATCTCGAGTCCGGCTGTAACGGTGCGGCTGAAATGCCAGCACTACACGTCTACTGGGAAACGCACCGTGCACCGCGTCCAACGTCGCCGCGATTTCGACCGGGTGATGCCCATAATCGTCCAGCAGTGTGAAGCTGCCTCCGCCTTCAAGCTGGATTTCACCGTAACGCTGCAGGCGCCGGCCTACTCCCTTGAAACCGGCAAGCGCCTTGAGGATGGCGGCATCCGCTACGCCCAGTTGCATTCCCACCACTATGGCGGCCAGCGCGTTTTGCACGTTATGTACACCCGGCATATTCAAGGTAACAGTCAGATCTTTGCCGCCGGGCCGAGTAACACGGAACTGCATTTTTCCTTCACGATGCGCGACATCCACCGCCCGCACTTGCGCAGCCTCGGCAAGCCCGTAGGTGGCGACAGGTCTGGTAATGAACGGCATGATCTCTCGGATTCTGGCATCATCAACGCACAACACTGCGCTGCCATAAAATGGAAGATGTTGGAGGAAGTCCACGAACGCCTGCTTGAGTTTTCCGAAATCGTGGTGGTAGGTATCCATATGGTCGGCATCAATATTGGTGACCACCGCCATAATCGGCTGCAGATAAAGGAACGATGCATCCGATTCGTCGGCTTCCACCACGATAAATTCGCCGGTACCCAGTTTGGCGTGCGAACCCGCCGCTTCGAGCCTCCCTCCAATGACAAAAGTCGGATCCAGTCCCGCTTCAGCCAAAACGCTGGCAACTAAGCTGGTGGTGGTGGTCTTGCCATGGGTCCCGGCAACAGCAATACCCTGGCGCAGGCGCATCAATTCCGCCAGCATTTTGGCGCGCGGCACTACCGGTATACCGCGCGCGCGAGCTGCCCGGACTTCCGGATTTTCCTCACTCACCGCTGTTGACACCACCACCACATCGGCGCCTTCTACATAGGTCTCGGCATGTCCTTGGTGGATTTTGGCACCCAGCATTTTCAGGCGCCGGGTTGCGGCGTTTTCGACGAGATCCGAACCGCTGACCCGGAAACCCGAGTTGAGCAAAACTTCGGCGATTCCGCTCATTCCCGAGCCGCCCACACCGATGAAATGTATCTGTTTAACTTTCTGCTTCAACATGGACATTCCGAACAAATCAACGGCAAACTGTCGCCGGCCGGTGCCCGTCCAAGCCGTTCGTGTCCCACCCTTTCAACTGCGATGGGGCCTTGCGTCCCCCTCATGGCAACCTTGCCTCCGCCAAGGACACACGTGTATTCTTTCTTATCCTGCATAAGCCAACTCCATGCATGAGCGTGCCACTAACTGGGTAGCGTCGGGCTTTCCGAGCTGCCGCGCGCGGCGCGCGACTTGCAGCAAATTCTCACGATTAATTCCCCGCAACAGATCGGCGAGCGAACGCGCACTCAAATCACTTTGCTGAAGAATCCAGGCTGCCCCCTGGTCCGATAGGTGGCGCGCATTGTGGGTCTGGTGATCGTCTGCTGCCAGCGGATAAGGCACCAGGATGCTGGCGATACCCGCAACGGCGATTTCAGCAACGGTGAGCGCACCGGCACGGCAAATCAGCAAATCGGACTCCGCGTAGCAATGCGCCATGTCGGCGATAAATGCTTCAACGCGCGCTTCGACGCCGGCGCGCGCATATCCTTCCTTGAGAGCAGCAAAGTGTTGTGCACCTGATTGGTGAGTGACCAGTGGCCGGGCCTCGCGCGGCAATAGCGCCAAAGCTTGCGGCACCGTCTCGTTGAGCACCTGCGCTCCCAAGCTTCCGCCCACCACCAGTACATGTAACGGTCCCGTACGCTTGCTATAGCGCGTCTCGGGCGGCTCGATGGTCAGGATTTCGCTGCGCACCGGATTTCCGGTAACTATTTGGATTCCAGTCGTTGCCGCGCCAAACGCCTCAGGGAAAGCCACTAAAACGCGGTCTGCGAGTTTTGCCAGTATTTTGTTGGCCAAGCCAGCTATTGAATTCTGCTCGTGTATCACCAGCGGCCTATTTAATAAGGAGGCCATCATTCCCCCCGGAAAAGCCACATAACCGCCCATGCCGAGCACCACATCCGGCCGATACTTGAATATCGCCCGCGCCGACTGCCAGAATGCCACTAGTAATTTCATCGGAAGCAACAAAAAGCGCAGCGCGCTTTTTCCTCTCACACCTGAAAAGCTCACCCATGCCATTTCATATCCTTGTTGCACGACCAACTTCGCCTCCATGCCTGCGTGCGTGCCCAACCACACCACGCGCCACCCTTGCTGCCTGAAAAATTCCGCCACGGCCAAGCCGGGAAACACATGGCCGCCGGTGCCTCCCGCCATTATCAATATCGCGCGGCTCATCTATACGGGCTTCCCCCGCATGAGCCCTGGTTTTGGTTCCGGCATAACGTTGGTTGTCGCCACGTTAGCCTCCACCGAAACCTGCCAGCTCATACGGGCTTCCCCCGCATGAGCCCTGGTTTTGGTTCCGGCATAACGTTGGTTGTCGCCACGTTAGCCTCCACCGAAACCTGCCAGCTCATACGGGCTTCCCCCGCATGAGCTGGCGGTTTTCCCAGTCCACTCGTAACAGCAATGCAATCGCAATGCAGTTTGCAGCCATACCGCTGCCGCCAAAGCTCATCAACGGCAGAGTCAAACCCTTAGTGGGCAGCACACCCATGTTGACCCCGATATTGATGATTGCCTGCACTGCCAGCCACACGCCGATGCCTTGCGCTACCAGCGCGGAAAAATAACGCTCTAGATAAGTCGCTTGACGGCCAATGGCAAACGCCCGCATCACCAACCACGCGAACAACGCGATAACCACAACGACCCCGGCGAACCCAAGCTCTTCCGCGATTACAGCGAGCAGAAAATCGGTGTACGCTTCAGGCAGGTAAAGCAGTTTTTCAACGCTGCCACCGAGTCCCACGCCCAACCATGCGCCACGTCCGAATGCAATCAGCGCGTGGCTCAATTGATACCCACTGCCAAAGGAATCCGCCCAAGGATCCATAAAACCGATAACGCGTTGCATGCGATAGGGTGAACTCCATATCAACAGCAGGAAACCGATAATCAGCATGCAGATCAATCCAGCGAAAAGCTTCCAGTTCATTCCTCCGAGAAACAGGATCGCCATGGCGATCGCGGTGATCACTGCGAATGCGCCGAAATCGGGCTCTTGCAGTAACAGTCCCCCGATCAGCAGCATCACTAGCAACATCGGCAGGAAACCTTTGCGGAAGCTGTGCATCCACGCAGCCTTGCGCACCGTATAGTCGGCGGCGTAAATAACCACCAAGAGTTTCATGAATTCCGAAGGCTGCAAGTTAACGAAAACCAGCGGCAGCCAGCGTTGGCCGCCATTGACTTCGCGGCCTATTCCGGGAATCAGCACCAATACCAGTAGGCCCGCGCCAAACAAGAACAAATAGGGAGACATGCGCTGCCAAAGCTGCATCGGCAATTGAAATGCGGTTGCTCCCAGCGCAATGCCGATGCCAATAAAAACCGCATGCCGCATTAGAAAGAAGGTCGGCTGATGCCATTTGCCTGCCTCGGCAATGGCTATCGAGGCCGAGTACACCATCACCAGCCCCAGACTCAGCAAGGTAAGAGTTACCCAAACGAGCGATACATCAAATTCTAGGAGCGGCGCGCGCCTTTTTTGCAATGCGTATGCCATTTAATGCGCTCCGACCTTGAGCTGCGCTTCCAAACCCTGAACCGCGCGCATAAACACCTCCGCTCTATGCTGGTAATCGCGGAACATGTCAAAACTCGCGCAGGCAGGCGAAAGCAGCACGGCATCGCCGCGCTGCGCCTTGCTAAAAGCCAGTAGCACGGCGTCTTCCATGGTCGCCGCACGCAACAGCGGTAACCCGCAGCCGGCAACGGCCTTGGCTATTTTGTCTGCGTCGCGGCCAATGAGCACTAGCGCGCGGGCATGAGTGGCAATCGCGGATTTAAGCGGTGAAAAATCCTGGCCCTTACCGTCTCCGCCAGCGATCAATACGGCTTTTTCCGCGAGGCCGGTGAGCGCCGCGACCGTAGCGCCGACGTTAGTGCCTTTCGAATCGTCATAAAAAACCACTCCGCGGATTTCACTTACCTTTTGCACGCGGTGTGGCAGTCCTGTGAATTTTCTTAGCGCCGTTAGCAGCGGCGGGTATTCCAGCGCGATGGCCTTGCACAGCGCCAGCGCGGCAAGCGCGTTAGCTGCATTATGCAAACCGGCGAGTGGCAATTCCTTAAGCGGCATCAATCGCATTTCCCCTTGCGCGAGCCACGGCTCCCCCGCCGATTCAACCATGCCCCATTCTGTGTTACCGCTCGGTTTTTCCAAACCAAAACTCAGTACCGTCCGCGCGGGGTCGGCAAGGCGCCGGCTCGCTTCGTCTCCGCGGTTCACAACTTGTACGCCGTGGCCCGAAAAGACCCGTGCCTTGGCAGCTGCGTAATCTTCAAAGCCCTGGTAGCGGTCCAGGTGGTCCTGACACAGGTTCAATACCGTGGCGGCGCTGGCATCTAGGCTGTAGGTGGTTTCCAACTGGAAGCTGGATAGCTCGAGCACGAATAAATCCGGCGCATTTTTCCCGTGGCTTAATTCCGTTTCCACCTGCGTCAATGCATCCAGTACCGGCAGGCCAATGTTTCCCGCAACCACGGTATTGAGGCCGGCGGCACGGCACATGGCCCCAACCATGCTGGTCACAGTGCTTTTACCGTTGGAGCCAGTGATGGCGATCACTTTTGTTCCCGCCAATGATTTAGCTGCCTGCGCGAAAAGCTCCACATCCCCGACAACAAGAACCCCGGCGTTAAGAGCCTCGGAAACCCGAGGCTCCCGGAGGGCAACGCCGGGGCTTATAGCAATCAGGTCAATTCCACTGAAACTGCCGCTGCGGAAAGGACCACTTTCCAACGGGACCAGCGGAATTTCGCGAGCGAGTTGCGCTGCATGCGGGGGATGCTTCCGGCTATCCGCCACTCGCACTTGTGCCCCTTTACGCTGGAGCCAGCGCACCATGGACCAGCCGCTGTCACCCAGTCCCAGCACTAATACCTTTTTTCCTGATACCTCCAAATTCATTTCCGTTACCGTAGTTTCAACGTAGAAAGGCCAATCAAAACCAACATCATGGTGATGATCCAGAACCGCACCACTACCTGATTTTCCTTCCAGCCCTTCAATTCGTAGTGGTGATGCAGCGGCGCCATGCGGAAAATGCGTTTCCCTGTCAATTTAAATGAGGCGACTTGCAGCACCACCGACAGCGTCTCCACCACGAACACGCCGCCCATGATGAATAGCACGATTTCCTGACGCACGATCACCGCTACCACTCCAAGAGCGGCGCCAAGTCCCAGCGCACCCACATCGCCCATGAACACTTCGGCTGGATAGACGTTAAACCACAAAAATGCCAAACCTGCGCCTGCCAAAGCCGCGCAAAATACCGTCAACTCTCCCGCACCGGAAATGAAAGGAAACCCGAGATATTTGGAAAATACCGCATGACCGGCAACGTAAGCGAACACGCCGAGTGCGCTCCCGACCATCACCGTAGGCATGATCGCGAGGCCGTCCAGGCCGTCGGTAAGGTTAACCGCATTGCTCGATCCCACGATCACCAAATAGGTCATGAAAACAAAACCGACAGTGCCAAGCGGGAAAGCCACATGCTTAAAGAACGGCACGATGAATATGGTCTGTGCCGGCAGCGTGGCACTGAACGCCAGAAACAGCGCGGCGGCAAGCCCGATCAGCGACTGCCAAAAAAATTTAGCCCGCGCCGATAATCCATGCGGATCGCGCTGCACGACTTTCCGATAATCGTCAATCCAGCCGATAAGGCCAAAGCCCAGCGTGACCAGTAACGTCACCCATATAAAACGGTTGCGCAAATCCACCCATAACAGACTAGTCAAGGCGATGGAGACCAGAATCAAAGCACCGCCCATGGTCGGTGTGCCTACTTTGCTCAAGTGCGAGCTCGGCCCGTCGTCACGCACTGCTTGCCCGATTTTGTAGGTGGTGAGTTTTCTGATCATCGCCGGGCCGACGATAAAGGAAATCATCAGTGCAGTCAGCGTCGCCAGTACCGCGCGCAAGGTGATGTAATTGAATACGTTGAAGGCGCGGATGTCCTGAGCCAACCATTGTGCTAATGCAAGCAACATTCTCGGTTTCCAGTCCCACCCATTGAGTCGGCGTAATATCCCTTCATTCGGCGCTAAACCTTTCCACGATTCTTTCCATTCGCATGAAGCGTGAACCCTTCACCAGCACCGTGACACCGGGGGCCAGCAATTTCTCAAGCGCGGCGATCAATTCCTCGATTTCGGTGAAATGCCTCGCGTCCTTGCCAAATTGCCGCGCCGCGCCAGCGGAGAATTCCCCTAGTGTATACAGCACGTCTATTCCGGAATTTTTTGCCAGTTTGCCGATTTGCACATGTAAAGCCGAAGCTTGCGCACCGAGTTCTCCCATGTCCCCCAGCACCAGAACTTTTTTGCCCGATTCGGCACGCAGCACGTCTATGCCCGCGCGCACTGACTCCGGATTTGCGTTATAAGTATCGTCCACCAAAACCGCGCCATTTTTGCCACGCTTGCGCTGCATCCTTCCCTTTATTCCGGTAAACGTGCCCAGCCCGCTGCGGATCGCCTCGTGACTGATACCAAGCGCCAGCGCGCAGGCAACGGCAGCAAGCGCATTTCTCGCGTTATGCAATCCCGCGACCCGCAAGCTGACGGGTATTTCACCCGCGCTGGTTCGCACCGCGATTTCAGCTCCCGAGCCGTGCAAATCGCAACGTGCATTGACTGCGGCAGGATGGTCCAAACCGAAATCGAGAATACGCTTGCCCGCACACAACTTGCGCCATAAGTCTGCGTATTCATCGTCGGCGTTGATCACTGCCACCCCGTTTTTGGACAAACCTTCAAAAATTTCGCCCTTGGCGTATGCCACTTGCTCAATCGATCCTAATCCCTCGAGATGGGCGGTCGCCGCATTGTTCACCAACGCTACCTCGGGTTTGGCCAAGCTGGCTAAATAAGCAATCTCCCGCGGATGATTCATTCCCATTTCTATTACCGCGTATTGATGCTGGTTGCGCATTTCCAGCAAGGTAAGCGGCACGCCAATATCGTTGTTGAGATTGCCGCGCGTCGCTAGCACTGCTTGGTTTGATCCGGTCGCTTTGCGTAAGATATTCGCGAGCATTTCTTTCACGGTGGTTTTGCCGTTGCTGCCGGTCACCCCCACCACGGGAATGTGGAAGCGGCTGCGCCAATAGGCGGCGAGTGTGCCCAGGGATTTGCGGGTATCTTTTACCACCAGCAGCGGAAAATCGCTGCGGCCGGTGAGAGCGTCCGCAGCGTTAACCGTTTCCGGTTCCGCAACCAACGCCGCAGCCGCGCCTTTTTCTTGGGCTTGCGCCAAAAACTGGCGGCCGTCGAAATGTTCCCCTTTAAGCGCCACGAACAGGTCGCCGCTGTTTAAAGTACGTGTGTCCGAGCTCACTCCAGAAAACGTCACGTTCTTCCCTTTCATGGTTGCATTTAACACGGCTGCCGCCTGCTGCAAATCAAGCATCGAGCGTCTTAAGTCTTTTGGCGCAGCGCGCTGTTCGCCACCTCGACATCGTTGAATGGCAATTTCACTCCGTTAATTTCCTGGTACATTTCGTGTCCCTTGCCGGCGATCAACACAACGTCATGTTCGTTTGCCGTGGCTATGGCCTGGTAGATCGCCGATGTGCGGTCCTCAACCACGCGGTAATTGGGCTGCATGCCGCTCACAATGTCTTCAATGATCACCCTTGGCGCTTCTCCGCGCGGATTGTCGCTGGTAATGATCGACAGGTCCGCCAAACGCGATGCCACTGCACCCATCAGTGGGCGCTTTCCACGGTCGCGCTCACCACCACAGCCAAACACGCAAACTAACTTGGCCGTGCTGCCAAGGTCCAGAATCTCGCGTAGCGTCAGCAGAACCTTTTCAAGTGCGTCGGGAGTGTGTGCGTAGTCAACCACCACAATCGGCTTGCCTTTTTCGCTCAATACTTGCAAGCGTCCCCGAACGGCGTACACCTGGCCTAACATGCTTACAGCTTCAGAAAGAGGCACCGCGCTCGCCAGCAATGTCGCAAGCACGCCCAGCAGATTGCTGGCGTTGAAAGCACCGAGCATGCGGCTCTGCAACGTCGCAGTTCCCCAACGCGTCACAATCTCTAGAGTCAGGCCGCGCTTGCTTAAATTCAGCTGGTGGCCGGATATTTCTCCTTTACCGAGCCCGTAACCAAGTACCTTTACCGGCGATTCCGTAAGGCCAGCGGCCAGCTCCGCGCCGAAACGGTCATCTATGTTGATGATGGCGTACTGCAAGCTTGGCCAATGAAACAGTCTGGCTTTGGCGGCGCCATAGGCCGCCATGTTTCCGTGATAATCAAGGTGGTCACGCGAAAGATTAGTGAACAGCGCGATGTCAAACTTCACTCCATTAACCCGCCCCTGCACTAGGCTGTGGGACGAGACCTCCATCGCTACGCATTCCGCACCCTGTTCCACAAATTTCGCCATTTGCGCCTGCAACAGCAAGGCATCCGGAGTCGCATTCAGCGTAGGCTCCAAGGCCCCGAGAAATCCATTACCCAGCGTTCCTACTACTGCCGTTTTTCTCCCAAGCTGCGTGAGGCATTGCGCTATCCAGTGGCTGCAGGAGGTTTTACCGTTAGTTCCGGTGACCCCTATGACCCACAATTTCTGTGATGGGCGTCCATAAATGTGACTCGCCAGTTCGCCGATCTTGTCGCGCAATCCTTTGATACCAAGATTTGCCACCTGCCACTCATCGTTCCAGGAGAAATTCTCGCTTTCCCATAGCACCGAAGTCGCGCCACCAGCAATTGCTTGTGCAATGAATTTGCGCCCGTCTAATTTTTCTCCCGGGTACGCCAAAAAAGTGTCGCCGGCTTGCACTTGGCGACTGTCAGTGGTGAGACGTTGCACTTTCACGCCCAAGCGCTTAAAAATGCTTGTGCCCAGGTCCGTCGCATTGCCTGATCCGGAACTCACACTTCCTCCTTGATTACCGGCAGGTCCGGCGGCGGTAAAACGGTATTGCCCGGTGCGTCCGGCGGAATGTCCAGCAAGCGCAGGGCCCCGGCCATTACTTGGCTGAAGACTGGGGCCGCCACAATGCCGCCGTAATATTCTCCAGCGGAAGGTTCGTCCAGCATTACTGCAACGATCAAACGAGGGGCCGAAGCGGGGGCCATTCCGATAAACGAAGACACGTAGCGATCTCCGGCGTAGCTTCCATCTTCCAGTTTATGCGCGGTTCCAGTTTTTCCAGCGACGCGATACCCGAGCACCTGCGCACGCGGCGCAGTGCCGCCGGGTTCCACTACTAATTCCAGCATGCTGAGTACCGCGCGCGCGGTTGCAGCGGAGAGTACCGGAACACCGGCTGGCGGCGAATCAAGTTTCAGCAGGGACAAAGGGAGCAACTTGCCGCCGGTAGCAAAAACGGTATACGCTCGCGCAAGTTGTATGAGGCTCACTGAAATGCCGTGGCCGTAAGACATGGTGGCCTGCTCGATCGGTCGCCAGGTTTTATAAGAGCGCAGTTTCCCTGGCACCTCTCCCGGAAATCCGGAACGCGGCAGCGCCCCGAACCCCACGCCGTTGAAAATATCCCACAGTGACTGCGAAGTAAGAGATAGTGCAATTTTCGCCGCACCAATATTGCTGGATTTCTGTATGACTTGCGCCACGGTCAGCGCCCCTTCGCGGTGCGCGTCGTGAATGGTCGCGTTGCCGACATTCATCTGTCCGGGCGCGGTCTCGATCACGCTGTTCGGCGTAACGACTCCCGCTTCTAGCGCCGCCGCAATGGTAAACGGCTTAAGCGTAGACCCCGGCTCGAATAAGTCGGTGATAACCCGGTTGCGTGTGCGTTTTGGATTAAGTTTCGTCCGGTTATTGGGGTTATAGGAGGGCACGCTGGCCAGCGCCAATACTTCCCCGGTTACCGCGTCCAACACTGTAATGCCACCAGCCTTCGCGCGCTGCGCTTCCACCGCCTGCTTAAGCGCGCGGTATGCGAGATACTGGATTTTGCCATTTATGCTGAGAACGAGCGTGCGTCCTTCCTGGGGCACCTTGATGCTCTCCACATCTTCCACGATGTGCCCGAGCCGGTCCTTGATGACGCGGCGGCTCCCCGGTTTGCCGGCAAGCGTATCTTGGTAGGCTAACTCCAGACCTTCTTGTCCGTTATCGTCAACATCGGTGAACCCCAGCAAGTGCGCCATGACCTCACCGGCCGGGTAATAGCGTCGGTACTCGCGCTGCAAATACACGCCCGGGATTCCCAGTTGCACGACTTTGGCGGCATCTTCTGGAGAAAGCTGGCGTTTCAAATAAACGAATTCACGATCGCTTTCGTGCAAGCGCTTGCCAATCTCGGTGCTGTCGATTTCCAGCAGTTTTGCCAGCCGCTTTTGTTGCTGCGGCGTAATCTCGATATCGGCCGGACTCGCCCAAACCGATTCCACCGGCGTACTAACTGCCAGCGGCTCGCCGAAACGATCGGTAATCATGCCACGGTGCGCAGTAATTTCGATCACGCGGCTGTAGCGGGCGTCTCCTTTCTGCTGCAGAAAATCATTGTGCATTCCCTGCAGGTAGAATGCCCGTCCTGTTAGCCCGCAAAACCACAACATCACGGTAAGCAACACCAGGCGCGAGCGCCACGCCGGTAGCCGAAGCTTCAGGGCGGGGTTAGCGTGGCTATTCATGTCCTCTCTCCGCTGGCTCGGTATCGGGTGTTACCACCTGGCTACGCTTGCCGTCAGGCACGCGCATCTGCAAGATTTCGGTGGCTATTTTTTCAATACGTGCATGCGTCGCCCATGTGCTCTGCTCGAGTAGCAACTGGCCCCATTCCACGTCGAGCTGAGCCGACAATTCTTGTTCTTGCTGCAATTTCGCAAACAACTTGCGCGCTTTGTGCTGTGATGTCACAACACCCAGCGCGCAGACTATTAACGTGAGCGCCAACAGAAAATTCAGTCTCGTCACCGCTAACCACCCCTCCGGGGGTCAACCGCGCCTGCCATGTTTGCATTTCTTGTTGTTTCAATACGCTCGGCAACGCGCAGCACGGCGCTACGCGCTCGCGGATTAGCGCGTATTTCTTCATGGCTTGGCTTGATCGGCTTTCCAATCAGGCGCAATTTCGGTTGCGCTGCGTCTACGGCTCGTATCGGCAATTTTTCCGGCAACGATTCACATTTCGACATTGCGCGCATAAAACGTTTTACCATTCGGTCTTCAAGCGAGTGAAAGCTGATGACCACCAGCCTGCCTAAGGACCGCAGCAAATCGACCGCTTGTGGCAAGACTATCGACAATTCCTCGAGTTCCTGATTGATGTGAATCCGTAAAGCTTGAAATGTGCGTGTCGCCGGATCCTGGCCTGGCTCGCGCGTGCGAACGGCTTTTGCCACGATCTGGGCAAGTTGCCGCGTGGTGCGAACAGGTCCCCGCGCTCGAGCCGCAACAATCTTTCTTGCAATCTGTTTAGCAAACCGTTCCTCGCCATATTTCTTTATGACCTCCCCGATCTCCTTTTCCGAAGCACTCGCTAGCCACTGCGCAGCAGTTTGCCCACGGCTTGTATCCATGCGCATGTCCAGCGGCCCATCTAAACGGAAGCTGAAGCCGCGCGCCGGCTCCTGTAGCTGCATTGCGGACACTCCAAGATCGAGTAACACGCCGTCCACTTGGGGCACATTCAGCTCCAGAAGCACCTCGCGCAATCTGCTGAAGCTGCTGCGTACAATGCAGAATCGAGAGTCTGTAAGCGCACGCCCTGCGGCAATCGCTACCATATCTTTATCCAACGCAATCAAGCGCCCTTTTGCCGAGAGCTTTCGTAGAATCGCCCGGCTGTGTCCACCTTGGCCGAACGTGCTGTCCACGTAAACTCCGTCGGGCCGAACGTTGAGGGCCTCGATTGCTTCGTTCAATAAAACTGCTACATGCTGCGAGTTCATTTACGAACTCACAGTGAGAAATTCTCCATGCCTGGTGGCAGTGCATTGATGTCTTGCGCGGTAATTTGTTCCAGTTGTTTATTCCAGGCTTCCAAGTTCCAAATTTCGAAATGGCTGCCTTGGCCGACCATCATCACGCGCTTCTCGAGAGCGGCAAAGGAACGAAGCTCCGGAGAAATCAACACGCGTCCCGCGGCGTCAAGCTCCACTTCTTCAGCGAACCCAACCAGCAAGCGCTTCCAGAGACTTGCTTGTCGGTCGATGCTGGGGAAACCCATGACTTTCGCTCGTATCGGCTCCCAAGCCGCATAGGGGTAAAGCAGGAGGCAACTGTCGGGGTGAGCGGTTAGCACGAGTTTCCCCGCGCCTTGATTTTGTAGGGCGTCGCGATGGCGCGTCGGCACGGCGAGTCGGCCTTTTGCGTCCAGATTGATCGTTGACGCTCCCTGAAACATACTCCCCCCAATATGGTTCGGATTTTCCGAGCAATCCCATCTTTTACTACTATTTCCCACTCTAGAATAAAAAAAACGCAAGGTCAAGCACAAAATCGAGCCTTTTCTTTTATGGGACAGATACTTAAGTGATATTTCGTGGATTTTATTAATTCTTCTTAATAAATAGCTAGATACGCAGCATTTGGGAGAAAGAAAAGAAATCTCGCCTGGGGACGATCAGACAAAAAAAGAAAGCGGAATAGGGAGAAGCTGGCCTATAAGCCGGGTTCTGTTAGGGATATGGCTCCCTTGACAGTCATTTCTCTAGGCGTGCGATTACTCGCACACTCAAGCAACCTACCCGGAAGCTACGCGAGCCGCGTCAATGCTTCCCTACTTGGTCTTGCTCCGGATGGAGGTTACCTCGTTTCACCCGCAGCTGCGCAGCTAGCGTCGGCTACGACTCGTCTCTGTGGCCCTGTTCATCGCCTCACGGCGTCCGGCAGTTAGCCGGCATCCTGCTCTGCGGAGCCCGGACTTTCCTCTATACATATTGAAGATATGTACAGCGACTGTCTGGCCAGCTTCGTGATTAATATTATCACGAAAACCCCCGAGGGCTTTAAGATCTCGCCGTTTGCGCGCGTCAGTAGCCAATTCGCGCACTGATTTCGAGGAGCTTAATTCACCAGGAAGGAGAGAGGGATGGCGTGCAACTTTTCGCCTGCTTTACGACCAAAATGAATGATGTAACGTGTTGGCGATCGGACTAAACAGGAGGCTCAAATGAGAAGAAGGCTATATTTTGTCCTTCCGGATGTTGCAAGCGCCCAGCAGACTATGAATGATTTATTGCTTTCCCGCGTCGAAGAAAGCCATATCCATTGCCTGGCCCGTCGTGACGCTCCTCTAGGCAATCTCCACGAAGCGAATGTCTTGCAAAAAACCGATGTTGTGCACGGGGCAGAATTGGGGCTGGTCCTGGGCGGCGCCGGGGGAACGGCGGTTGGCATTCTGATGGTATTCGCGCCTCCCGAAGGGGTAAGCTTGCAATTGGTTACAGTTTTGATTGCTGCATTGATAGGTGCGGTTCTGGGCGCCTGGGTGTCCAGCTTGGTGGCCAGCGCGGTGCCGAATTCCAAGCTATCGATATTTGCCAAGGACATCGAAGAAGGAAAGATTCTGATGATGGTAGACGTCCCGGCTCGCAAAGTAGAACAAATACATGCGTTAGTAGAAAAGCGCCATCCGGAAGCCGCACTAGGAGGAGTGGAGCCGACGATTCCCGCGTTTCCGTAAGCTAGACGGATTGCGATCCTGCGTCACGGAAGGCGCGGAGTTCGTCGCTGGAAAACAAAGCTCCGCATCGGGCGGACTTTATGTGCAATTAACCAGTTCGCCTAGATCAACTGCCAGTTGACGGTTTCACCCGCCCGTAAGGGAATGAGGCTCTGTTTTCCGAAACGCAGGCTGCGCGGCACTCTCCAGCTGTGCCGGGCAAGCGCAATCTTATCGGTGTTTCGCGGCAATCGGTAAAAATCAGCGCCATGGAAACTGGCGAATGCTTCCAGTTTGTCGAGTGCTCCGGCCAGTTCAAAGGCCTCAGTGTACAGCTCGATTGCCGCGTGTGCGGTGTAAATCCCGGCACAGCCGCTCCCCGCCTGCTTGCTGGATTTTGAGTGCGGCGCGCTATCGCTTCCAAGGAAAAATTTGGGATTGCCGCTGGTCGCCGCCTTGATCAGTGATTGCCGGTGTGAATCTCTCTTTAATAAAGGCAAGCAAAAATGGTGGGGTCGCAGGCCGCCGGAAAACATTGCATTGCGATTCAGCAGCAGATGGTGAGCCGTTATGGTTGCCGCGATATTATCTGGCGCACTTTTTACATACTCCACCGCCTCGCGCGTTGTAATATGTTCGAATACGATTCGCAGCCGTGGAAAGCGTTGTGTTACCCGTGATAGCACCCGCTCAATAAATACTTGCTCGCGGTCGAATACATCGACTTCCGGATCAGTCACTTCACCATGCACCAAAAGGGGTAGATCCTGTTTTTGCATTTCTTCTAGCGCCGCAAAAATTTTCTCCGGGTCGGTCACTCCTGAAGCGGAATGAGTGGTGGCGCCGGCAGGATAATATTTCATTCCGTAAACAATACCGCTGCGTTTGGCTTCGATGATCTCCTTCGGATCGGCATTGGCGGTCAAATACAAAGTCATCAGCGGCCGGAATTTTGATCGCTTCGGAAGAGCGTCCAGGATACGGCGCCGGTAAGCCATCGCCATTTTGGCGGTCGTAATCGGCGGCTCGAGATTAGGCATGACAATGGCACGCGCAAAGCGTCGTGCAGTATCTTTAACCACAGCCCGCAGCTCATCGCCATCGCGCAGATGCACATGCCAATCGTCCGGGCGGGTGAAAGTTATGCGCTGCAATTACCCGTTCCTCTTATTTTGATTCTCGCATTATACCTTCAAGGGTTCCCTTTGATTTGCAAAGCCGCAGCGTAAAGCGTTTTCCTATTCGCGCCGCTGATCTGCGACGCAAGTTTAACCGCCTGCTTGAGCGGTAGTTCGTGCAGGAGAATAGTCAACAAACGAGTTACATCGTTCAAAGTCGCATTCCGCGCTCCAGCCCCCGAAACCAGCACCACAAACTCGCCTTTCTGACGATCTTTATCCTGGCCCAACCATTCGAGCGACGTATCCAAAGTGCCGCTGTATATATCCTCGAACAACTTGGTGAGCTCGCGCGCAATTGTCACACCGCGTTCGCCGCCAAATACTGCCTGCATGTCCGCAATGCTTTCCAAAATACGATGCGGCGCCTCGTAAAATATCAGCAAAAAAGGCAGGCTCTTTAAATTTTCCAGCTCGCGACGCCGCGCCGAGGCTTTGCTCGGCAAAAAACCGTAATATAGAAAATGCAGTGCTTGAGTGCCAGAAACCGACAGTGCGCTGACCGCGGCATTCGCGCCGGGCACAGGAACGACGCGGTATCCGGCCTGTCGCACGCGGCTTACCGCAATGGCGCCGGGATCGCTTATTCCGGGCGTTCCGGCATCGCTTACTAACGCGACTGATTTCCCCTGCTGCAACAGCGCAACTATCTTTTCGGCAATGCGCTTTTCGGTATGTTCTCGCAAGACCATCGTTGTTGCGGGAATTTGAAAATGCCTAAGCAGACGGGAAGTAACGCGGGTATCCTCCGCAGCCACAACGTCCACCTGTTTCAATACTTCCAGAGCTCGCAGGGTGATGTCCTGCAAATTTCCAATCGGGGTAGCAACTACATATAATAGAGGCTTACCCGCCTTGTTGTGTATTCGATGCAACGCTTGCCGGCCTTTCTGCTAACGCTGTTGGCAATACTATACGGATGTGCCATAGCATTTGCCACACGCGCCGAAAACGGGGTGCCGTCAGCAGGGCAAACTGTGCCAGCCAAGCCGGCTGCCGCTAACACCCAATCCGGACCGCCCAAGCCGCATATTGCTTTAATCCTGCCTTTAAAATCGGAATCATTCGGCGGCGCTGCGGAAATCACGCGGCAAGGCTTTATCGCCGCCGCGAGCCGCCAGGGCGGCAGCCGCCTGCCGGTCAGAACCTACGCCACAAGCGAGCAAACAGATGAAATCCTTGCGACCTATCAACTCGCGCTGGACGCGGGAGCGCAGGTCGTAGTGGGCCCGCTTACCCGGGATTCCGTCACGGCTTTAGCGATCAGCGGCATGGTGCGCGTTCCCACACTCGCACTCAATGTGCCGGAAGATTCCCCGGAATTGCCGCCGTACCTGTTCACTTTCAGCCTGCAGGTTGAAAACGAAACACGACAAATCGCTAGGTTGGCTTGGCACGATGGCAAGCGCAAAGCGCTGATCATCAGCGCCGACACTCCGCTTGACAGCCGCATGCAGGAAGCGTTTGCCGACGAATGGCAAAAACTGGGTGGCGTAATTGTTAGGCAGCTGCTTTTCAACGGCGAACAGAGCAGCTTGATGACACTTAAGCAGGCCGTGGAAATAAGCGAAGCCGATATGATTTTCCTCGCGCTCGAGGCGAAGAATGCGCGCCTAGTCCGGCCTTATATCGATTTAGCTGTAAACATTTACGGAACATCGCAGATCTTTAGCGGAAACGGCCTGGGCACTTTGAATCTAGATCTTAATGGGGTACGCTTTGTCGATATGCCGTGGCTACTGCAATCCGATCATCCAGCCGTAATGGTTTACCCGCGTCCGAAAAATGCGGTGATTGTCGACCTCGAAAGGCTCTATGCCTTAGGCATAGATGCGTTCCGAATTTCCCAGGATTTGACCACGATTGGGGCGCATTCCGGCTATGCCCTTGATGGTGTAACCGGACAGATCAGCCTCAGTTCCGATCACCAGTTCGTACGCGAACTGACCCCCGCGATATTTTATCGGGGCCAAGCCGTAGTGCTGTATGAACCGAAACGCTGAAGGTCTTGCGGCGGAACGCGTAGCGGCGACCTTTCTGCAAAACCAAGGTTTAAAATTATTGGAAACCAACTATCGCTGCCGCTTCGGCGAGATCGATCTGGTACTTCGCGACGGCGACACTTTGGTGTTTGCAGAAGTGCGGTTGCGTACTGACGCCAATTTCGGCGGCGCGGCGGCAAGCATAACCGCCAAAAAGCGTGAAAAGCTGCTTAAGGCAGCACGTCACTACCTCGCTTCCAGACGGGGAACTGCACCTTGCCGTTTCGACGCGGTATTGCTAAGCGGAATGCGCCGGCGGGATATTGAGTGGATAAAAAGCGCGTTTGAAGAATAGCGGGAAAATGCCGCACAATATGCTATCGACAAGGCGATCCGTGAGTGTAAATGGACTTGATTGCGAGGATTAGCGGGCATTTTTCAGACAGCGCGCATCTCAAGCTGCAGGCAATGGATGCGTTGGCGGTCCCGATTGCCGGTGCCGCGGAACGCATGGCCCAATGCCTCATGCGAGACGGAAAAATTTTGTCTTGCGGCAACGGCGGCTCGGCTGCGGATTCCCAGCATTTCGCCGCAGAGCTGTTGAATCGCTTCGAAATGGAGCGCCCCGGACTCGCGGCGATTGCGCTCACCACCGACAGCTCAACGCTTACGTCAATTGCCAATGATTACAATTTTGATCAGGTTTTCTCCAAGCAGGTGCTGGCACTGGGACAGGCCAACGACGTTTTGCTGGCCATTAGCACGAGCGGAAACTCGCGTAATATTCTGGAAGCGGTGCGCGCCGCACACGAGCGGCAAATGGGCGTGGTAGCGCTCACCGGAAAGTCAGGAGGGCAGTTGGCCGATATTCTCATTCCTGAGGACATTCATATCTGCGTGCCGGCAGACAATACGGCGCGCATTCAGGAGGTTCATGTCTTGGCGCTGCATTGTTTATGCGACGCGATCGACTGCTTAGTTCTGGGAGTTGAATGATGCGCTGCTTAATATTCGCCAGCGTCGTCCTGGCCATTGGCACATTGCAAGCTTGTGTTGCCGTTGTAACTACCACCGCCGCAGGCGGAGTGGTGGTTGCGGAAGACCGGCGCACCAATGCGGCGATGCTCGATGACGAAGGTATTGAGCTGAAAGCACAGAGTCGCATTTCCGAGAAATTCAAGCGGTACAGTGACACGATTCACATCAATGTCACCAGTTATAACCGCACCGTGCTTCTCACGGGCGAAGTACCGTCGGAAGAAGTAAAGACAGGAATCGAAAACCTGGTAAAAGATATTCCGAACGTGAAAAGCGTTACCAACGAACTTGTGATTGCCGAGCCAACTTCACTCGGCTCGCGCACTAACGACGCCGTGATTACGTCGAAAGTAAAATCACGTTTCATCGAGGCGAGGAAATTCCAGCCGAATTGGGTCAAGGTGGTGACGGAAAACAAGGTAGTCTATTTGATGGGCATCGTGAATCACACTGAAGCAAACGATGCCGCCGAAATTGCCAGCACCACCAGCGGCGTGGAAAAAGTAGTCAAGGTGTTTGAGTACACGGATGACGCCCAGACCAAACAATCCCGACAGGAAACCAGGTAGCGCCTCGCTCATATTTGATGTAATCGATTCGGGTCGCCAGCATTTTTAATTCACCGCACGAACTCAACCGTTACCTCAGTAAACTTGTTGGGGCGTGATAAACTTGCCAGCCTGAGCAATGTATCCGCCTCCCGATTTTGAACGCAAGCTGTGTGCGCCCGGTCTCCTGACAACGCGCCTCGCATCGCTCTCGCGGCCGCTGGTGTTTACCAACGGCTGTTTCGAGCTACTGCATCGCGGTCACGTCACTTATCTTGCTCAGGCAAGAGCATTAGGCGCAAGTCTCATGGTGGCGGTCAACTCCGATGCTTCTGTCAAACGGCTCGACAAGGGACATGGTCGGCCGGTGAACACCCTGGCAGACCGCACGGCAGTGGTGGCCGCGTTGGAGTCGGTGGACTTGGTCACCTGGTTCGACGAAGACACGCCTCTGGCTCTGATTGTCGCGTGCAGGCCGGATATTTTGGTTAAAGGCGGAGACTGGAAAGTTGAAAATATTGTGGGAGCAAAAGAGGTTCCGGCCTGGGGCGGGAAAGTGTATTCGATACCTTTTATGCACAAAACCTCGACCACCGCGCTAATGGCAAAAATCCGGGGGACTTGACCCGGATCAAGTCGATTCGGCTACAGGTAAAGTACTGCGGGGAACACGGTGAGTGCCAGGATGTACAACAGCCATTCCAGGTTATGCTTCGCCAGCCACCCGGTGTAGTGCATGATTATTAATGCGATCGCCAAAACATAGAATGCCGCGAGTAACATAATTTTTTTCCTCGATGACTTTAGGGCAAGTATAAAACATTTTCGCAGTTAAATGGTGTGCCGTTACGCAAACTTTGGCCGGCCGCGCGCTATCCAGGCAAATTTCCGCTGCTGCTATAATCTCGCTTGTCAAACGGATTCCGACTTTTCCGATGATATCCAGCGAATTTTCACGCCGTCTGCGCCAGATCCTGCCGCCTGAGAATCTGTTCACCGACCCGGTGGATTGCTTCGCGTACTCCTACGATAACACTCGCAAAACTTTCCCGCCGGACGCCGTCGTGTTTCCTACCGATGCAGCACAGGTACAGGCCATTGTCAGGACCTGCAACGAATTCATGATTCCGGTCACTGCGCGGGGGCGCGGCACTGGCACTTCGGGCGGTAGCCTGCCTGAGCAAGGTGGATTAGCGCTTTCGCTGGAACGTATGCTCCGCATTCTTTCCGTTGATCCTTCAAATCGGGTAATCGTCGCCGAGCCGGGCGTGCTGAACCAGGACGTACAGGACGCCGCAAGAACGCACGGTTTTTTTTGGCCGCCCGATCCCTCCAGCGCCGCATATTGTAGCATTGGCGGAAATCTTGCAACCTGTGCCGGCGGACCACACGCCCTGAAATATGGCACAACTCGCGAGCATGTGCTGGGATTAAAAGCAGTGATCGGCACGGGTGAAATGATTAAGACCGGATGCTATACCACCAAGGGAGTGGTAGGTTACGACCTCACGCGACTCATCGTCGGTTCCGAAGGCACGCTTGCCGTCATTACCGAGGCGACTTTGAAGCTCAGCCCTTTGCCTCCATTTGCGGAAGGCATAACCGCCTATTATCGGGACGCAGAGAGTTGCGCACGGGCAATCATCGCAATTATGTCGCAACCTACGGTCCCGAGCGCGCTGGAATTCCTAGACCAGGGATCCCTGGACCTGATTCGCGCGCATCATCCCCGTCTGGTGCCAGATGATGCGCATGCGATGCTCATGATCGAAATTGACGGCTCGCAAAGCGAAATCGCAGCAGCCCGCGAAGCAATACTACCCGCGTGCGCTAATCCCGGGCTGCTGAACGCCCAAGCGGTAAGCGATTCCAAGGAATTGTGGGCGGCGCGCAAGGCACTGGCCCCGCTGCTGCGCGACATCGCGCCAAAAAAGATCAACGAAGACATCGTGGTGCCCGTTTCAAAAATGCCCGAGCTCCTAAAAGAATTGGCCGGCTTAAGCAAAAAATATGAAGTTGCCAACGTCAATTTCGGCCACGCCGGCAACGGCAATATACACGTAAACCTGCTGGTGGATCCGGGTGATGCCAATCAGATGCGGCGTGCCGAAATTTGCTTGAGCGAAGTATTCGACCTAGTGCTGAAACTTAACGGTACGCTTTCAGGGGAACACGGTGTGGGAAGCGAGAAACGTGGGTTTGTTGCGCGGGAATTGGACGCTCCCACATTAGCCCTGATGAAAGACATCAAGCGTGTCTTTGATCCAAACAATATCCTCAATCCGGGTAAATTGTTCCCCTGAAATCTAAATTCAGTTCGTTACACTGGCGCTTTTGATTTTAGCGCAGTCTATCGTTCTCAACTCGCTGCCGGGGAATTCATCCTGTAATTCGACAAGCTTATTTTCCTGCACATTGCCCACGCCGCGGATTTGGAAATAAACTCGCCTGACTTGGTGACTGCGTTCTCCGATGACCGCCGACTTCAGGCCTTTCTCCTGGAGTTTTCCGAGATAACTCCGCGCCAATTCTTCGCTCCTGAACACCCCGAGCGAAATGGCATTGGGCCACGGACTGTTATCCTGCATAAGGAAATATTCCTTGATTCCTCGTGCCTTGAGTTCGCTAATCTCGTTTTCCGCCTCTTTTTTGGTCTTCAGCGGGGGAATATATACCCAGTAACTTACCGTTTCCTCGCTATTCCGCAGGCTTAACTTTTCGCTGAGCTGCAATTTATTCAGCGCATCCTGTGCCCGCGCTTGTTCGGTCCCGCTAAACGCTCCCCATTCCAAACACACCAAGGGCTGGTTGGCAGGCTGTGGACTTTCCGGGTTTTCGGCCGCTTTCAAGGCCACAACAGTGGACGGTTCTTTGGGTTTCACCAGCTTTATTTTTTCAGGATATAGCTGCCGATGGGTAAGCTGTCCCTCCTCGTCGCGTCCGGCAAATAATTGCATATAGGCAAAAAACACCACATTGGCGATCAACAACAAGTAAAAAAACCACTTCACTTTGCAGTGCCCTCGCCGGCGATGACGACCAGACCTTCCAGCACCAGATTTTCCATGACTTTGACCGGCGGGCTAAGATGTGTCAGAAGATCCTTGGCGTTACCGCCACTCAACAGGCAAGGGCACGTTTTCCCTGGGCGCAAAGCATTTCTCGTGCTTTCGATGGCGCCGCATAATGCCCGCACTATGCCGCTTTCTATCGCGTCCGCCGTATTGACAGGAAATGGCCTGAATACGCCAGATTCAAACTTGAGTGCCGCCGTATTTCTGGCCAGTGAGTCGCGCATCAACGACATGCCCGGAATAATCAGGCCGCCCAAAAAAACGCCGTCCTCAGACAAAGCATCTACTGTCACCGCAGTGCCAGCATTTACGACCACACACGCTTCACGACAGAAATGCCATGCTGCGATTGCCGCAGCCCACCGGTCGGCACCCAATTGCGAAGGTACTGCATAGCCATTGCGCACTCCACACTGAAATTTTTGCGCGCTGACCCAGTTTAACTGCGCACCCAAGCCGTTAAACATTTTTTCCAGGCAGGACTGGACATGATCCCCGGCAACGTTGGCTATCACGATATAATCTGGCGCTGACTGGTTGCGCCATGCGTCACGCAAACGATAAGCGTCGGCATGCGCTGCCGTTCCCAGAGTTTTCCAAGTGCCATCATGCAAGCCCCATTTAATGCGGCTGTTACCCGCGTCCACTGCGAGAATCACGGTACACGCTCCGCACGCAGGCTTATCTCTCCGGTACTGTAACGGCGCTCGCCGCTGCGGGATTTCACCAATAACGCGCCGTCGATGTCGACACCGGTCACCACGCCTTCCTGGGCGCCATCGTCAGGAAGCAAGATCCTCACGTTCTTATTATGATACGCGTGGTGCTCCACCCATTCCGCCCGCAGCCCTTTAAACCCCTTCGCGCGGAAAATATCCAGTACCTCGGCCATGTGTCTCAGCACGCAGCCCAGGGCTTGGTTGCGTTCCGGTGCGGCTCCGGTAATTGAGCACAAATCGGTTGTCGGCTGGTCAATACTGCGCTTGGTATGTTCCGAGAGCTTGAGGTTTATGCCGATGCCGATAACGGCGAGGCTGGGCCCGAGCACTTCTCCCTGCACTTCTATCAGGATCCCCGCAAGCTTACAGTAACGATGCAGTACGTCGTTTGGCCATTTCAGCGCCGCGCCAGTTACGCCGAGAGACTTTAGCGCTCGCAGCAACGCCACGCCCACCACCAGGCTTAGGCCGGATAAAGCGCCCACCCCTTGATCGGTGCGCCATAGCACCGAGAAAGTCAGCGCTTCACCCAAATTGCTGTGCCAGCTCCTGCCGCGTCTGCCACGCCCGTGGGTCTGCATTTCGGCCGCGATTACGCTGCCGTGCA